>Ga0123357_10005367_pt1 | contig 15326 bp, 11 predicted proteins | sample TergutEmb28metaG_FD_89873 | JGI IMG/M metagenome (GOLD analysis project Ga0123357, IMG submission 89873) | Embiratermes neotenicus P4 segment gut microbial communities from Petit-Saut dam, French Guiana - Emb289 P4 | ecosystem: Host-associated > Arthropoda: Insects > Digestive system > Gut ... | reverse complement strand
GGCTGCATGTATTGCCGCTTGATACTTTTGCTAGAATGATAATTTAGGAATCATTGAGTAAACCACCTCATGATCCGGTGTTTTAGAGGAGCGCATTGAAATCAGTAGTGATTATAGGAGCAGGCCCAGCCGGATTAACAGCTGCGTGGCGGATACTTCGCGATGCGAAGGATGAGTATAAGCCAATTATCATAGAATCGGCAGACCTTGTGGGCGGCATCGCCTGTACGGTTGACTATAAAGGTAACCGTATGGACATGGGCGGGCATCGCTTTTTCACAAAGAGCCAGGAGGTGGAGGATGCCTGGTTCGGGCTTGAGCCGAACAATTTTGAAAAGCGCACTAGGGTCTCTCGCATTTTCTTCCAGAATAAGTTTTATGATTATCCCGTATCGCTTACGCTGAAAACGATCGCGAATCTGGGATTCTCTCAGACATTTGTCGCCGGCTTCTCCTATCTGAAAGCTGTCGTCAAAAAACGACCGGAGAACTCTCTTGAAGACTTTTATATCAATCGGTTTGGCATAGTCCTGTACCAGCTTTTTTTTGAGCGCTACACCGAAAAACTCTGGGGCGTCCATCCCCGGGATCTTTCTCCGGAATGGGGTGCCCAGCGGGTTAAAGGTCTGTCGCTTTCTCGCGTGGTCTTTAACTTTCTCACAAAACCTTTCAGGAGAAAGGATAGTAAGAAGGTTGAGACTTCGCTCATTGATTGGTTTTGGTACCCGTTATTTGGCCCGGGACAATACTGGGAGCAGATGGCTGACTCCGTGGTCGAGTCGGGAGGCGAACTCCGCTTGAATAGTGAGGTGATCGGACTGGAGACCAGGGAGCAGGACGGTGCGATTCGGATCATGGCGGCGTATATTCTTGACAACGTCTCCGGTGAGCAATATCGCATTAAAGCTGACGCATTCATATCTTCGATGTCGATCAAAGACCTAGCAGTTGCCTTAGGTGAAGTAGTTCCGAAGACGGTTCATGAGATAGCAGTTAACTTGCCCTATCGCGATTTTATTATGGTGGGGCTTCTAGTCGATAAGCTGACCCTCGATGCTGGCCAGGGAGGGGGATTAGTGCCGGATTGCTGGATCTATATACAGGATCCTGACGTGAAGTTGGGGAGGATCCAGATCTACAACAACTGGTCAACTGACATGGTTGCTGATTCTGAAGATACGGTATGGTTAGGTCTTGAGTATGTGTGCGCGGAAGGTGACGAACTGTGGAGCGCGTGCAATGAGGATCTCATTACTTTTGCTACCGGTGAATTGGTGGACATGAAAGTGATTGCGAAAGACGCAGTGCAGGATGGAACGGTCGTTCGAGTGAAGAAGGCCTACCCGGCCTATTTTGGCGCCTATGAGCACTTTGATAGGGTGCGCGATTTCCTCCTCACGATCGAGAACCTCTACTGTGTGGGACGAAATGGTCAACATCGCTATAATAATATGGATCATTCAATGCTTACCAGCTTTGAAGCGGTGCGGGCGCTTCTTGATCCTGGTTATGATCGGCATGCTCTATGGAATGTGAATACTGAGCAAACGTACAATGAGGGATTCTAATGGAGCAGAAGGATATCAGATAGATGCTGATCAAGTTGCGAAAACTCTTTGAGAGGTTGCAGATCCAAGTAATTCTGCACTTCCCGCTTACCCGGATATTGCTTGCTAAAGTAGGCAGGTCAGGGGTGCAGTACAATCGACTCATGCACCTCCTTACGGGCTTTTTAGGCGTTTTGATGTTGCCAGTTGCAGCTGTGAGCAGCCTTAATAACAAAGTCCATGATAGGTTCGTTATCGGGCAAGTGACGATGGTGATCACGACGCGTTGTAATCTGAAATGCAAGAAATGCTCATCGATGATGCCTTTCTATGAGCGTCCTCAGGACATGGCGCTCTCCGACGTTCTGAATGATATAGATCTGTTTTTAAAAATAGTCGACCATGTCTATGCGTTTCAACTATTGGGCGGTGAGCCATTTCTTAACAGGGATATAGCGGTGATCATTGAGAGGCTCCTCTCTTCCGATAAGATCTCCACGATCAATATAGTGACCAATGGCGGTATACTTCCAAGAGAAGATGCGCTGGAAGCTATGAAAGACAAACGGGTGAAGGTTCAGATCAGCGGGTATCCACAAAACCTCGTTCCCAATTTCCCAAAGTTCGTGAGATTACTTGATGACAGTGGTATCGATTATGCATACAGCAAAGATCAAAAATGGAAGGATCTTGGAGATAAGACTTTCATCAACCGGACGGAAGCGCAGAAAAGAGAAGTGTTCAGTCTGTGTGCCTTTACCTTATGTAACCATATGATCAACGGCAGATATTATCTTTGCCCTGTTGCCGCAGATGGGATGAATGTGGGGATTATACCTGAGAACCGGGATGATTTTGTTGACCTCCGAGAGCTTTCGACAGAAGATGCTCGGGGGCAAATGAAGCAGCTCCTTAAGAAAAAGTATATGTCTGCCTGTGATTATTGTGAGGGCAACACGTTCTTATCTCAGACAATACCTGCTGCGGAGCAGACTAGATAGTTAGATGTCACGTCATTTTGGTATAGACGAGCCTCGTGAAAAGATTGGTTAACATGAAACACATGACGACAGAAAAGCATATTCTTTACGCTATACTCTTGTTTGTGATTGCCTTTTTTGTTGGCATCGGAGCCCTTGTGGCCGTTCAGGCTATTCCTTCATCGGGTCTTAAGCGGCAGTCTGTCACGGCGCTGAATGTGTTCGAACAGGCAAAGATACAGCGCCCCTCTCTCTCGTCGCGTGATACCAACGCAATGCGCGTTGATCACTATGCTGATGCGCTGGTCTACCAACTCTCTTTTGGCGTTACGGGGGCGTCGAACCTGGCTAATGCGCTTTTCCCTCAGTCCTATTTTCCTGCTACCCCCGATGAGCTGGGAAATGTGCAAGAAGTTGCCGGACTCAGAGCAAGGCTTCAAGGTACAGCGGTCGATTCTGACAATGGGCGCTACTGGAACGGGATCATCATTCCCATGAAGATCTTTGGGGGATTGTTCTCTTATCAGGGGCTCCAAATACTCAATGGCGTACTCTTAGGCGCTTTGTTAGTGGCGCTGACGGTCATGGTAGGACGCATGTTCAGATGGTCAATGGCGGTCTGTTTCGCGTTTTCCCTACTGCTCATCTGGGCCTGGGTGGTTCCGTTCTGCTTGGATTATCTGCCCGTATTTTACATCATGGGTGCTGGCGTTCTGGCAACTTTTCTTTTGGCTAAAAAAGGCAAACTTGTCAAGTGGGGGCCAGAGTTATTTTTGCTTCTTGGCATCCTGACCGCTTACTTTGATCAGTTTACTGCCCCTCTTGTTACGTTGGGCTATCCTTTGATACTGGCTGCCTTGTGTTTGCTCCACTCTAACCATCGTTCTGACTTTGGTTACGTCTTCAAACATCCGTTAGTGTGGGTCGGACTCTGGCTCATAGGCTTTGCGGGGTTCTGGGCGGTGAAGATACTTTTGACACAAGAGATGTTCGGTATGGGTGTGCTGGCGGATGCGACCTCGCGTTTGGCAAGTTATGCCAGTATAAGAGGGAACTCTCGGTCGCTGTTCTCCCAAATCTTCGGGCTTGCGTTGCCTGCGAACTTAGGAACGATTCTGGGGCGCCAAGGCCAGGATGTGCTCAAGCATTACCTGTCTGCCTGGATTCTAAGCGCTTTTGCTGCGGGGATGCTCTGTATACCGCCCGCGATTGTGGCGATTGTGGCACGTCTGCGCAAGCAGCGCGTCGGATCATCAGCAGTTCTGTTGCTGATAGCGGCTCTTCCGTTCTTGCGGATGATAGTCACGTCAGTGCATTCGGACTGGAACTCATTTTTCACGTTCCGCGAGTTTGGCACTGCTTACTTTGCCGTCTTTGTTTTCTGCGTATATCAGGTGACAGAGTTTCGCAAGAAAAAACGAACGCAGGTCTCCCATAAAAGACTGCAGTAAAGATCGCAACCTTGGGTGAAACATCAGCAGTTCCAGGCGCCTCAGGGATATCAGACCCTCTGAAAGGCTCCAGAAAAGGTAACAAACGGTCACGTCCCGGCTTTTCGCTGGCATTTTTCGTGAGAAACGAGCATAATAAATGTGGACTACTTTGCACAGTTCATGTGCTTATAGTTGTAGCTTATAGTGTCTTTGTAAGACACTATAAACTAGGCATTTTGTTCTCTTGTGGAAGGAGGTGGAACATATGAAAAAAGAGAACGGTAATTTATCATCTTCACTTCTAGGAGGAAAAACAATGAAGAAAACTTTGTTCGTACTTGCGGCAGTGGCTCTGCTTGTCTTTGCTTTTGCAGCTGTTGCTGGCGCTAAGTATGCAGGGTCGTTTGTGTACGGCCAGAACACACCAACAAATCCGAATGACGTCAAGGATCCTAATGTCTATGGCATGGGTTATCTGTCCTGGGGTTCCGCTGATACTACAAGCGGCGCTCAGGGTCTCATGAAAGTTAATCTTATTGCTCCCAATCCGGCGGGAACCTCTACAACCAAGGCAGACCTGATGGGTACGGCTCATGGCGGCTATGTCACCACAACGACCAAATGTGCAGTGTGCCACAGTGTTCACCGCGCGTTGGGTTCGAGCACTACGTCATCGGCTGGGGTGTACTCGGTTAATGCCGGTACGGTCAACAATCAGCTTCTGACGATGGGTGGCAACACCTGCCAGCAGTGTCATACTGCATGGGGCGCAACCCCTGTGACCATGTTGGTCGAGTGGGCGCAACCTCAGGATGGCGCAGCTGGTCCTCATAACAGCTCTGGCTGCCTTAACTGCCACAAGGGCGGTATCCATGGCGACGCCACTTCCCAGTATTGGGCAATGAATGCCTTCCTGCTGGGTGGCGCCAATGACTTCGGTACTGGCACGAGCGTTGCTACTGCATCTGCTGGTTCGATCGCCAAGGAGCTTCCGTACCAGGTTGGTCGTGCTGCTCAGGGCGGAACTGAGTTCATCTCTGATACCGCTAATGGTAGCTCTGTCTATACCAATGGTACCGGCACGGGCACTGAGTGGTTCATCAACGGCAGTTCTTCTCAGACGGCAATGGGTCCTGGTGTTGGTACTGGTGCGCCATCTGGCCTCACTATTGGACAGTGGACTGCGGCACGTTCGCTGCTGACGGGCTTTACCTGCTCACAGCCGGGTTGTCACATTAACTCTGTCTTTGGCAACATCGTCTGGGGTCAGACTTACAGTCGTGCGCAGGGTGCTCTGAATGGCGCCAATGACGCCGGCGCTCCGATGTTGGCGACTACGGGCCACAGCACTGCTTTTGGTGCTAACAGTTCGCATAGCGCAACTTGCGGACCTTGTCACTCAGGCGACTATGCGGGCGGTTATCGCTATGGTGGCGGGCTGCCAACCAATGTGGTCAACAGTAATCCGCTGATTCCTTCTCAGTCCAATGCGGCTACGTATTACTTGAACAACCCCTATGGTTTGCCGACTTCTTCGTACGCGTTGACTAATTCTCAGGCAGTTGGTTGCGACCAGTGCCACGATGCAGTTGGTCAGGCCACGAACTCGACGGCCTTCCCGCATGGTAACCGTGCGATCAACATCTATCAGTGGACGCTTGCTCGTGGCGCTGCCGCGGGTACGCCTACCGACGTCGTCTTTGCTGCCTCCGGCAACATTTGGATGTATCAATCCAATATGTCTGGCTCGAATAGTACTTCTACCAACGCGGTCGATCCGTCTTACACCCTGCTGCAGGGCACCGTTTCGGGCAAGGGCCCGAGCGCGTCCGGTATCCCGGGTAATATCGAGGATGCGGTCTGCTTGAAGTGCCATGTTCCGTACGATTCGCTGTCTGCTGCGGCTTGGGGACTCCCAGCTGGGACATACCTCTCCGCTTCAACGCATGGTCGTCCAAGCGCTGCTGTTGCTGCGATGTTGGTCAATTACACCAGCACTGTGGCGTCCAAGTATGCTGCTGCTGCCAGCGTTCCTGTCAATGCTCTGTACACGGGCAGTCCTGCTAGTGGCACTGCTTTCTGGATTTATCTGTGGAAGTAAGCTTCAGAGCAGAGTTTGCGTAGGTTCTTTACCTGGCGCATAAAAGAGCGGCTCCTTCGGGGGCCGCTCTTCTCTTTAGATGCCTGGGCCAGGTGACTTCATCGGCGCCACGTAACTCGTAGCAACTCGTAGCAGTAAAGCTCCGTAAAGCTCCGCGGCTTCGTCTTCCGAAAAAAATCCGCCCAGGGACTAGCGCGCGTAGGGGGAAAAGTACGATAATAGTAGGCGGGTTGTTTCTGTGTTCATTCAGAGGAATCGATATGGAGGCTTCGCATTTATGGATTCAGAACGGGAAGGACTGAAGATGGTTTCAAAGAAGTTCGCGCTATTGTTGGCGGTTGTGTTTGTGCTCGCCAGTATTCCGGCACTTGCCAGTGCAACGATTTCACGCCAACCGGTATATAACCAGGTTACTCCAGCTTCTACCACAGTAACAGGAAGAAGCGATGGCGCGGTAACGCTTACGTTGACGTTCCCAAACGGATCCAGCGTTACTACGAGCGCTCATGGCAGTGGCGTAAATTGGACGTGGTCGGCTCCGGTCTCAGGCACGTTGAGGGCAAATGTTGATCGCATTAAGGTTGACTACACTGACGGCAGATCGACTGGTCAGTTCTATATTCCTGTTGACCCAGCGGGCGTTGGCTTGGATGGTACGCCGGGCCCGGGTAGCGGGACTGGCAGCGGAACTACCGATACGGGCACGGGTACAACGGACGGCGCTTCAACCAATAATGGCGCTGCCGTTACCAGTAGTACCGATGCGACCGTGGCGGCTGATGCCGCAACACCGCAGACCGGTGATGTAAACGCTCGTCCAATACTCTACACCGCAGCCGGACTGTTTATCTTTGGCCTAGCTCTTGCGCTTACGATTCGCGCGTGGTGGCGTCGCCAGCAAGCATAACCTGTTTTTCACGCACACCGATAAGAGGCCGCATCGAAAGATGCGGCCTCTTATTTTGTGTGCCCAGCATGGGCGATGACTTGGCGGTGAAAGTCCGCTACAGGCTTGGCAGTAGGAACTGTTAGCTGAGAGCAAGGGTGTCCACTGTGAAGTGGAATCTGAAGGAAGCTTAAGGCAAAGCCTCGGCCTGACGAACAGGAACCACATCAGGCGTATATGGAGCGGACGAGCTTGCAAAACAAGGCGAAGTCCAATACTGCCCGAACTCCATGGCGTAAATGTGGCAGGTGTATGAGGCGAAGGTCATCGTTCTTACCTGGGGAGGTCTTGCGAGGGGCGGAAAGCCAACCCATACAGTGATGTACGGCTCAATCGCAAGAAGTCAGCAGAGGTCATAGTACCAGCAAATAAGCTGGGAAGGACCGAACGGTAGTAGTCTTTGAAACTGAGAAAGGAGGGCGGCGCGATGAAGGCAGAAAACTGGTATACAGACTCTCTTTGGGACGACAAGGTGGAACCCGAAACTAACAAGGAAGTGCGAAGCGCACGCCCGGCAGAAACAGAAGACAAAGACGGTGTAGGTCACCTACTAGAAGAGCTGGTGTCAAGTTATAACCTTGAGGAAGCTTACTGGAAGGTGAGAAGCAACGGCGGAGCGCTGGGAATAGATGGGATGACGGTAGAGGACGCAGAGCCATATCTCGAAGGGCACAGAGAAGAAATCGTTACTCAGATACTTAAAGGCAAGTACAAACCAAAGCCGGTCAGACGGGTAGAGATACCCAAGCCCGACGGTGGGGTAAGACTGCTCGGACGTCTAATAGTTGGATTTTGACAAGAACCATTACGAACAAAATTCTCGAACGTCGTGGATACGTAGATATATCCAAGAAATACGAGAGAATACACTCAAGCTATCGAACCGCCGTATACGGAACCGTACGTACGGTGGTGTGAGAGGACGGGCTGTTAACTAATGACAGCCCTCCTACTCGATTTTTTGCTCATAAAGGTTGCGCGTTCAGGGTAGGCACTTATTCAGTCATGCCGGTCTTTGCGCCGGAATTTCATCAAATTTTGCAGCCATAATTGCCTGAAACATTCCAATTTTTCCGGTCATTTATAGAGTAGATTAATTGTTTTCTTAGAACCGCTGAGCGGTATTGACAACGACCCGTGGTAGGTGTGTAATTATTGTGTAGAGAATTCCTCCATACTGTGTGGAGCGTTCCTGGTGTGTATGTGAGTTGCTGTTTGCAGGTCGCAGCGATCAGGTGCTTATAGTAGGGTAAAAGCCGTCGGGAGACGGCGAGACAGGAAGAGAGGCGTGTATGGATTTAGAAGGAAGGACGGGACCCGTGGCGAAGATGCTAGTCATCGTAGCCATGTTCGTTCTCGCCATGGCTTTAGGAGTAGGGACAGCGTTTGCTGCGACTATTTCTAATCAGGTTCCGGTGAACGGTTCTACCGTTACATCGCCAGCCACTGTTTCAGTTGACATCAATGACACGATGACGTTTAGCGCAGCTACAGCAGCCCCGACTGTAAAATTAGATGGCAATGCTCTTGCTGCGACCCTCACCGGTTCTGGTGCAAACGTTACGGTGAGCGCGGCGGTTCCTGGAACACTCAGTGCAGGGGCTCATACAGTGGTCGCTACTGCAAAGAACATGAGGGCAGCGACGGACACGTCAACGTGGACGTTTACTGTTGGTGACATGGCTTTGCCGACGGTCAGCATTGTGTCCCCGGTTAATGGTACGATAGTCGATACTCTTTCCCCTGTTGTATCCGCTCAAGTGACCGAAGCTACAGACGTGACCTTTACGTTTGATGGCGGAGCGCCGGTTCTTGGTGTTGTGGATGGAACTGGCCTTGCAGTGCCGAGTGTTGCGCCGACGTTTGCTGATGGAAGCACGCACGTGGTTGTTGTTACCGCCACCAACGAAGGCGGAAGCGCAAGCGCGGCGTCGAGCTTCAAGGTATCTCGTGCAACTCCGATGACTGGCGATTGCCTGATTTGCCACTCGACCGCAGCGGCTGCTGCCGCCCCGAATCATACGTCGACTTCGACGAATTGCGGCGGGACCGATTGTCATAGCTCTGACGTAACGATTACTCACAAGAGTCTTGGTTGCGCGGTTTGCCATTCAAGCAGCGACCCTGTAGTTCAAGGAGCAATAGCTACTAAAGACACGTCTTGCACGACGTGCCACGATAATCCCCATCCGGCGGATTCTTCAGACTCTCAGGCAGTCTGCCTGAGCTGTCACAGTCACATTAACAGCGAAACTTTTGCAATGTCTGTTCATGCAGGCGTAACTGGTCCTGGCGCGACTGACGCGAGCTGCGTTGGCTGCCATGACTATCATTCGCCTTCGAGCACCATTTACGCTGCTAAGGGTGCTCCTGCGGCTAATTCAACGGCGCTGTGCTATGGTTGCCATGGCAAGGGCGCTGCTGCTGGTATGGATGTCCAGACTCCGTCAACGTTAGGTGGAACACCTACCCCGACGGTCGCCAGCCATATCTTTAACCCCGGCGCGCATTCAGCGAGAGAGACTCTTGCTGATCTCGCGACGAATCGTCACGCGGCTTGTGAAGACTGCCATGCTCCTCACGAGGCGCAGCTTGGCCTTCATATCCCGTCTGGGATTGACGGCACCGGCGCACTTGCGGCTCCAGTGCTGTATGGTGCGACTAATGTGACCATCGATTATTCAACCGATGCATCTTCGAACTGGGCTGCGCCATCAGCTGCGGATTACAAGATGGGCAAAGTTACCAGCACGAGCACCGAGGCATCACTTTGCTTGAAGTGCCATGCAGGCCCAGGCGAGCCGGCTACTGGCGAGGCGTCTGGTCTTAAGACATCAGGGACTTCAACGATATATTATCGGTCCGATCTTGGTCAGGAGTTCAATCCTAATAATGCGTCCGGTCATAATGTCGGTCAAGGCGGCATGAAGAGTGCTCCGATTTATACGGATAGCACCGGTGTTGTGCGTAGTGATACATGGCAGATTCCGACGACGGCGTGGATCTCTGGTGTGACAACTCCGGCTGATGGTATCATTACCGATGCACAGATCACCTGTACTGATTGCCATACCGGTGGCAGCACGGCTACAGCAGTGGGACCGCATGGTTCTACTCAGCAGTGGATGCTTGATCCGAATTATCCGGTAGATTGGACGGGCGTCACCTGCTCGCAGATGAGTTCAGGCACAAATTATAATCAGTGTCTTTGTGCTAAGTGTCACCCCGGCGCAGCGACGGTTTCAGCGGTCTCCAACGTTCATGGTGGAAACCATACGAGCTATATGTGCGGTCAGTGTCATATTGCGGTGCCGCATGGCTGGAAACGTCCGCGCTTGCTGCTTAATGCCAACGTGGACTCTGCACCGTATCGTACACCAGGTTCACCTGGAGGACTCACGTTTGTTCTCGCGAAAGCGCATACTGGTTCATGGTCACAAAGCGACTGCGGTCAGGTAGGGTGCGGTACGCATTCTGCGACTACCACCTCTCCCTACATTCCGTAAGCTAGGGAATCGTTTGTAAACCTACACAGTAGTTTCCGAACGAAACAGGGAGAGACGGTCATTATGATCGTCTCTCCTGCTGTTTTGTGCTGTTAACCTGTTTGTGATAGTCTTTACTAGTCAGCGCTTTGCTGAAAAACAATAACGAGAAAGAATACCTATGAAACTTGCGTATCGTTTTACTCGCGCGACAGTAGTGATCATTGCAGCGCTGTTCTTATTTGGATCATTGTGTGCCTGTGCTCAAACCGGCAAAAAACCGGCAAAGTCTTCTCAGGCCACTGCACGGAAAGCTCCCGTCGCCCCCGATCTCTCAACACCCAAGAACGCCGTTCGTTCTTATCTTGATTGGGTGTCGTATGCTTACTATATAGTTGACTCTGATGTCGCTACCTCAACGATGTCGCCCAGCGAGGAAGTCCGGGTTAATTCCTATGTTCAATTAAACCAGGAAGAAGGGCGACGCATTGACCAGAATCTGGACTCCCTTGAGTTTGTCTCGGCGAAAAGTACCGAGACCTCGGCAACGATTGTGACAAAAGAGTCCTGGACCTATCGCTATCTTTCGCTGGATGGCACTTCGGCCTCCTCCTCACCCATGGGTTCTATGGGTTCTATGGGCTCTATGATTGAAACTCCGAGCACTTCTGCTCTCAATACCTTTTTCCACGCAAAGTATGACGCGACGTATTCGCTGGTAAAAGAGGGCAAGAATTGGGTGGTAGATTCAGTCAAGGCAAAAGCAACGACTGCCGTTAAGTGACGTCATGGTAAAGAAGATCTTGCGCGTACTGCGTTCACCAAAACTTGCCCTGGGGATTTTTGTTTATCTGGTACTTTTTGCTGGTCTTGCGACCTTTATCGAAGGTAAGACTTTTGCTCGGGGGCCATCAGAGATACTCGCGGCGTTTGGACTGAAAAGTCCCTATGGATCGTATTGGTTCATCATCCCAGTCTTTTTCCTCTTGCTTTCTACCGCGTTCTGCTCAATTGCCCGGACAAAAATAGCGCTTCGTCGTTGGCGGCAGATGCGGGGGATGACTTTTGACCAACTGAAAAAAACCGGTGTTGATGTTGGTGCGAACGCGGACGACCGTACGAAGAAGTCTGAAAAATTATTGCGCGAATACGGCTTTCGCACGGTGCAAGACAACGGGCAGGTCCATGTTATGGGTCGCAGCCTCTGGGCGCTTTTTGCGAGTCCTTTTTTTCATTGGATGCTGGTGGCGCTCATCTTTGTTGTGCTTGCTGGGCGGCTGACGCGGGCAGATGGCTTGATGGGCGTCCCCGTTGGGCAGTCGCGTCCTTTTGCTCTGCAGGAGCTAGTAAACCCGAATGTCGCGCCGCTGTATCGCTGGAATAAGAATCCTGTGCGAATCGGGGTCTCTCAATTAAAGGTAAGCTATATCGTAGGCGGCATACAGAAAGGGCCGACCCCTCTGGTAACAATCTATGATTCAAAAGGCAAGGCGCTCAATTCGCGTCTTGTCTACCCAAACCACACCCTTTCTAACAGCTCCCTCATGGTTCATTATAACGACTATGGGTTAGCGCTTTCGGTTTCGTTACTTGACTCGAATAGCAAGACCTTATCACAGTCAACTCAGCTGGTAGATTTCGATCAAAGTTCATCTACGGGCTTTACTTCTTCTCAGTTCACACTGCCAGCAAACCAAGGAAACCCGGCTCTCAATATCACGCTCCAGCTTGAGCCAAAGCTGGTCGACGGCAAAGTGGTCACAACTCATTTCAATGAGGCGCAGGCTCGTATTACCGTAACGGACGCAACAACAGGAGCAGCAACGGTAAACAAGGTTGTCACGGTGGGGCAGTCTGCTTCTTTGCCGGATGGAAACTTCTTGCGATTTGATGAGCTAAATTATTATGCGCGGCTTTCGCTTGTCGATGACTGGTCAATCCCGGTTATCTATGTCTTTTGCTCGCTTGCTGTATTAGGGTTATCTGTTGCCTTGCTTACGACCCCACGTGTGGCGTACATCGGCTCTTCTGATGATCAGGTGCTCGTGTCCCTGAGATTCTATCGACCGACCTCGGTCACAACAGAAGAAGTGCTCACAGAACTCAAAGCGGAAGAATCTGGCGAGGACGTTACCCAAGTTTGATGGGTGTGAAATTTGCTCACAGCAGGAAAGGATAGAGGATGACAAACGGGATGATTGTGCTCTTATGGGTCGCGGTCGGATTCTACGCGGTAAGCGCCGTTGCTTTTGTGATTACAGCGGTGTTTGGCTTAAAACGACTTCTTATACCGGCAATAGCTATCTCTGCGGTGGGACTTATTCCTCATGGGGCCGCCATGATTCTGCGGTGGATTATGGTGGGGCACGCACCCTACCTGGGGTTTTTCGAAATCATCTCATTGTTGGTGTTATTTGGGGTTATAGGCCTGTTGATCCTGACGCTCTATAAGCGTAGCCTGGCATTGGTGGGCGTCGTTATCATGCCGCTGGCATTTCTCTTGCTCGGAGGGGCCACGCTGGCGCCAAAATCGGCGATCCCCATTACGCCTTCGCTGGCAAGTTACTGGTTGGGCATCCATGTGGCCTTCGCTCAGCTGAGTTTTACGGCGTTTTTCGTTGCCTTTGCTTTGGGTATTTTTTACCTGATACAGGACAACCGCGAGAAAAAGCAGCTGCCTGTAGGCGCCGATGGCTCAAATAAAACTTCTGCCCCCGCGGGTTTGTGGGCTCGGCTCCCTAAGCTCCCCCTGCTGGATAATCTCATCTTCAGGTTGACGGCGGTGGGCTTCATCCTCTGGACTATCATGATCATATCAGGCGCTATCTGGGCCAATCAGTCTTGGGGCCGGTACTGGAGTTGGGATCCTATCGAGGTCTGGTCCCTTATTGCTTGGATTGTCTATGCGATCTACCTGCATCTTCGTTTGACCATGCACTGGAGAGGAAAGAAGTCGGCTATATATGTTGTGGCTGCGATGCTCGTTGTAGCTTTCGCCTTTGTCGGTGTTCCCTTTGTGTACAATTCAATCCATGCGGCGTATTTGAGTTTTGGATAGTACTACATTAAACAGGAGGAACGTCTAATATGGCTTCAATTCTGACCTATGAAGAGTTATGCGAACAGGTGCTGACTGCCGTCCAGCGCGGCGTCGAGTCACCATTGCCAGACTTCAATGAGCTGGCGCTTCTTGAGTTTGGTTATCAGTATGAGCACAATGAGGTGTGCAAGCAGTTCTATGATGCGAAAGGCGTCGATCCATCACAGATCCAGACCTGGGAAGACATTCCGCCTATCTATTGCGACGTGTTTAAGAACAATCTGATATCTTCGTTTCCCCTGGAGCAAGCGGTGCTCGGTGTGATGACCGGAGGCACTACAAGCTTGACGCAGCGCGGGCGTATCTTCCGTGACGAGTGGGGCAAAAAGCTTGTATTTACCGCGAATAGCATCATGACCAAAACGTACGTGTTCCCAGATCTTGACGAGGGCAAGCGGTGCCGCATTCTCATCCTGGCGCCCAGCCCCCAGGTCGCCCCCTCTATGGGTATGGCTGTAGGGATGGAGCAGACCAGGAAAGAGTTTGGTACGCCGGACAGCATGTTCCTGCTCAAGCGTAGTGGCATTGATGTCAGCAAGCTGATTGACGTGCTGCGTGAGTCGGAAAAGCGCGATGAACCGGTTGCGCTTATTGGTGCGACCTCGGCGTTTGTGTACTTCTTCCAGGCCTGTAAGCGCGACGGCATCACCTTCGATCTGCCTCAAGGCAGCCGCGTGTGTGACGGCGGCGGCTATCGGGGACGCTTTGGCGTGGTGACGCGCGATGACTATTACCAAATGGTCGCAGATGTGCTTAAAATACCGGCGCACTACTGCGTGAACACGCTGGGGGAGAGCGAGACCGCCACGAACCTCTTTGATGACGCTCTGTACCGTCATGTGAACGGCCTGGAACCCCGCGAACTCTCACGGCCGGTTCCGCCCTGGTCGCGTGTCCGGGCGATGAACATAGACGACCTGAAGCCCTTGCCGGACGGCGAGATCGGGCTTTTGGCTCACTGGGATCTGGTCAACGCCCCGACGGTGCTCACGGTGCTTACTGATAACCTGGGCTACACGTCCCATGATGGAAGCTGTTGTGAGATTATTGGGCGGGCCAAGTTAGAGGGCGACAAAGTTTCTCTCCTACCTGATGAAGAGCGGACGGTTGGCGCCATGGGCGATACGCCGGTGTTCCGCATGCTGGAAAAGTATGTGAACTTCACGATCGATATCAAGATGCGCCTGGCCAAAAAGCGCGACCTGCAGCCTTCTGTCCACGAAGAGATGGAGGCTCGTCCAGGCTCGGTCGCGAGCTGTCCGCAGGTGGTCGACGAGATGCTGCTGGCAGACACCGATCCCGAAGCTGCGCAGCGTGTTGAGGAGTCGCTGGAGGCTTTCAAGAAGCAATCAGACGCTGTCTCCCTGGAGTCTGAAAGTGAGTGACCTTGACACGGAGCAGACCAGGAACGTAACCCACGTTATGCCGGGCGGGCTGGTATACTGAAACCATGCAGCGATTAAAGTCTCCTGAACAGGTGTCCTGGATCTTCTTTCTGGCGTGTGCGGGTGTTTTGCCCCTGGTAAGCAGCGCGATCATGTTCTCTGTGTCCAAAAATCCGCTCACAGATAATTTTACGGTCACGCCAAAGCTGCTTTTTCTTGTGGCGATAACGGGGCTTACGTTTTTGTTTTGGTGCTTTGAACAGGTCAGGCGACGCCGTCTCACTCTGCGCCACCCGCTACTATCACTATTGGCAGGGCTTTTCCTTCTGTGGGTTGTTGTGGCGACCGT
>Ga0123357_10005366_pt1 | contig 15328 bp, 9 predicted proteins | sample TergutEmb28metaG_FD_89873 | JGI IMG/M metagenome (GOLD analysis project Ga0123357, IMG submission 89873) | Embiratermes neotenicus P4 segment gut microbial communities from Petit-Saut dam, French Guiana - Emb289 P4 | ecosystem: Host-associated > Arthropoda: Insects > Digestive system > Gut ... | reverse complement strand
TATGAATATTAACTAGATAATTTTCATATCAATTAGGTCATTTGCATGTTAATTGGGGTGGGGGTGGGAGAGGTCATTGACTTACTTGCGTGTATCAAAGGGTTGTGACGTCATTTCCTGTCGTTACTGTGACACCCTATCTACTGTGCTGCTAGGTTTTCAGGACCAAAATACAGATGGTGGAACTTTGTACAAACAGATATTATTAGATGTGAAATTAGAAACGGGAAAGCGAGGTCAAAACCAGAACCGAATGGAGAATTCCACTAACGAGTCGAAGATCAGCTTTCGACTGTAGTGCCATTGAAGAAGAAGAAGAAGAAGAAGAAGAAGAAGAAGAAGAAGACGAAGAAGAAGAAGAAGAAGAAGAAGAAAGAAGACGAAGAAGAAGAAGAAGAAGAAGAAGAAGAAGAAGAAGAAGAAGAAGAAGAAGAAGAAGAAGAAGAAGAGGGAGTAGGCGGAGGAGTAGAAGAGTTTCAAAGTTTCACGGTGAATTTTATCCCTATAGATAATATTTTGTGTTCTGACACCGTGAAAGATCATGAGTTGATGCTGCAGATCTCAATGCAAAATACGCATCCACATCAGTAGACAAGACCGGGAATATATAAAAGGCATTATTACCATGTAGGCTTCAATATTCCGTCCTGCACATGTGGTTGTTTAGGCTGGCACTTGAAGCCACTGATGCTGAGGCCCTGTCATGACTCAGGAGGTTAGTCGGTGGCCTCACACAGAGGAGGTCAGGTTCGACCCCGATGCAGTTATTGTGGGATGTGTGGTGGCGAAAGTAGTGTTGGGGCAGGTTTTTCTCCGAGTACTTCAGTTTTACCCCGTGATCATTCCACCAACGCATTTCCTCTACCACCGACACTTTGCATTACTCGAAACTGTGTTGTTAAACAAAATATTTCAACTTTGGGTAACTGCTTCGATATTTCTGCCGTTCTGTCAATAAATAGAAGGCGTCTCCCTGTGTCTGAGTCCACTTCCAGACTTGCTCGTCACCAGATACATATATTATAGTGACTAAATGAAGAAGAAAATATGGGCAGGACATATGAGAAATTCATAAAACATTTTAGTCTGCAAACGTGAATGATAAGAGACCTGTCGCGAGGCCTAGTTGCACCTGGGTGATTATATAAAAATGGTTCACAGCTAAATTGGTGCGAGGTTATAGGCTGCGTTTATCTGGCTCATGAGACAATTTAGTAACCAGCTGAATCGCTATGACCTTCTAAATAATTAAATAAATAAATAAAAAGCACTTTGCTTAATGGAATGAGCTGCTTTTAGAATTAAAAGATAGGTTTGTAAAATGAATGCAACTGATATGGATAACTAACATTGTAACTGCGACTTTGTAAGTTAGTAATGGAATTAAAAAACGCACTGCCTCGCGTAATTTTCAGTTTCTGATATTGGTAGCATGGGTAATTGACACGGTACCAATATTAATTTCGCATCCCAGTCATGCTGGACAAGAGTCTCAAAACAGAAACGTAGTTGAATCTCGTAGAAGCTCAGATTTTGCAATTAATACTAGTTCCCAGTTCTTAACAGATATTATGGTTAATCTGTTTCAAACATTACGATTCGACTCGATTCCTGGTCTACGGATTCAAAAAGCGCTCCCTTGGTGACATGAAGCAATCACATTGGTGCCAACACTAATCTGACAGCCAACGCATGAATTGCAGTTCGGAAATTAAAATCGTGTGTATAACACGAAAGTCTACGACGTGGTTCTACAGAACGTGGTTATGGCGGATTGTATGTAAACATGTTACGAAAGAGGTGTGAATACGAGTACGTACTAGTCGTGCGTAACTAGTATCAGACGTCATTCCGATTTCGCGAGTGAAAACTGGGGAGTTAAAAGAGAGGTGTGACAGGATCAAGTGTTCAGCCGGTGATGTTTTCGAAAACCCTGTTTCGGGCGTTGAGAGGAGGAGTGAATTCCTTCCACGTGAAAAAGGTGTTGAACTGCCATGTGAACAAGAATTCGAATATTTTGCGACATCATCATTGCTTGATTTTGCCGCAAAGTATTACGCAGTCTCCGGATTTTTTTTTCCGTCAGGTAGGCAACATGATATAAGTCACGTATTTTGTAGTGTGACATTAAACGTGTCATTTTATTTTATTTTTCAATTTAAGAACTCTCAGCCTTATTTTGGAATTTTGGAGCGTCCGAAAAAAGCAGAGACCCCCCCCCTCCCAATATATATTTTTCGGAACATACGACCAATTGGGGCCCAGTGTCTATTTCTTTTCTTGAATTCTAAGACTCTGACTAGTTGTGTAAACGGATCGGCAATTGGATGGAAATTGCTGGAAGAGGTTGAGATGAATCAAAGCGTTACTGAAATTGTGGGATGTAATGATTTTGAATTCGCTCTACACTAACACGGGAGCCATTTACTAGTTTTCTCAAGCATTTATTCACCGGCACCTTGCGATGCCATTATTTGTCTTTCAAAGCCGTATATTTTCATTAAAGTGGTATTGTGGCATGCATGTTAGGCTTTGAGGTTTCATAGTACTGAAACATAACCTGACCAAATTTGAAATTTTGTATTTACATTTTAGTGCAATAATTGAGGCTTTCAGGGTTTTAGTATATTGATTCAAAGAATACACTAAAAAAAATAAAAAAAATAAATTGTAATCCACAGAAGTTCAGATTAGAATTTTCTGGTTAATAACAGAAATTCTGGGTTTTCGAGACTAATTGTGTTGGCAGAAACTGAAATTACACAAAAATACTTATTACACAAAAGTTTGGCTTTGAGGTTTTATCCTATTGACTGATGCTCATCGTTAACAAAAATATTAATGAAAGATGGATTGACACATCTTTGTAACCATTACGTGTGTTACAGTTGCTATGATTGTTGGCAACCCTGCCTTCCATTGCTTGCAGTGACAGTTGTTTTACATATGATAAGATACATATGACATGTTCAGCAGTAAATGTTGCTTCTCTTACAAACATAAGAGTATTGTAGTGAGTTGATGTGTGTACCATAACACCCATTCAGATAGAACTATGGCAGTAATGGGCTCTAGTATTCTGGACTAGTTCCCTGATTTTACAGGAGGCTCTGAAAGCCCTTCATGCTGTCAACACAGCATCTCCATTGGTACAACAGTGCCACAAGGAGTTGAATGATATCTCTACCCGGCACGTAATTGTAGTGTATTGGGTCCCTGGACATGCTGGCATATGAGTAAACGAAATTGCCGATAAGCTTGCAAGATATGGTTCCATTTAGAAGTTTGTAGGACCTATTCCGCCCTTAGGGGTCTCTATGCAGAACATAAAAACAAAGATAAAACGCTGGGTATATAACCAGCATGTGGTATTGTGGTGCAGTCTTATTAGTAAAATAGTCAGGCTCGAAAACCGATTTCAGGCTCCAGTCCGACTACAAAGACCAAATTTTTGTCCTTTAACAGGACACAGTCCAGGGTTGTTATTGGTCTTCTTACCAGACATAATACCCGGAGAAGACATCTTCACTTAATTGGGCTGAACAATAGTCCCTTATGTAGGAGGTGTGGAGCAGAGGAAGAAACCCCAGCCCACATTCTGTGTGAGTGTGAAGCCTTGGCTTCACTCAGACATACATATGTGGGCTCCTTTTTCTTAGACCCAGAGGATATTAAGAGTCCAAGTCTGGGGGCCATCGGAAACTGTAACAGAGGAATAGGGCTGTCTTGACCTCGTATCATTATGGGGCACAAAGGGCCCATTATAAGGCCTATGTGTATTGGGACTGCAAGGGCTCAAACCCAACTATTAATCTAAATCAAAATATAATCCCTGATTTTATCATGTTACAGCTCTTAGTGTTTTAAATTACAGAGATTTGTTAAAATGTTTATATTTTAAATAGTTTTAGATTTCTTGCAGCTCTTTGATAATGAGACCAGCACTTACACATACCTTTTGGCTGACACCACCACAAAAGAGGCTGTCCTAATTGACCCTGTAATTGAACATGCTGAAAGGGATGCGCAGCTTATCAATGATTTGGGATTGACTTTAAAATATGGAAGTAAGTAAAAACTTTTAGAGTTTTCAGTCTGCTACAGGATAGCTGCCCCATTATTTCTGTGAAATTTGAATTTTCATGAACCTTTTTATGCCAACACCTTGACATAGTACTTTCCTTTTCAAAGCATTACATTTTCATGATGATGGTAATGTAAGTACAGTTAAGTCGCAATATTGAGGATTTTGACCTTTCATGATCACCTGTATTATAACCATTCTTTTGATGTTTTGGCTGGTGGGTTGGCTTCCTCCACTGTCCTGCTATTGCGTAGGACACTGTCAGCTCAGTCAGGCTTTTACGTTCATTAAGTGAGGTTATTTACTTTTATGCTTTATATAATGATACTTTCCTTCAGTCATTTAATGTGTTTTACACATCCAAAAAGTGTTTGTATTTTGTAAACTTCCATGCCTTTTATGATTGAGGTTATTTTATAATTTAATTATTTGCAGTATAAGATTGTGGAATCAGGTGTTTTACATTGGAAATTGACTCTGATGTTTTCCATGGTTGTATCATTCCAAGGTAATAGCAGACAGGAAGGCTGTATGATATGCATGTTCGTAGTTCTCTTAAACACCGCTTGCATCTGATACATTTCACAACATATCGTATTATACTTGCCAGCACAAGATTGTGACATCAACTTCAGAGCCATTGCACCCAATATGTGTGAAAGGATCATAAACATTTACTCCACCAGTGTTAGGTTTTGAGGTATAAATTTAGTGGCAGAAATTCATGTAGTATATAGAACATTGCTGGCCTTTCATATTACCACCAATATTATACTTCATGCTTTCTTGTTGTTCACACAAACTCAGTGAAACAAAGACATTTATTCCATCAGGGTTTTCTTTTCAGGTTATCATTTTAATGACAGGTACCAAAGATATATGAAAATATATAATCCACAGAGGGCACTCTTTGGAGTTTCATTTTGTTGAAGGAGGTTAGGCGATGAAGTTTCATTACATTGACAAACACATTTTTCATTTTATTGACAGAAACTGAGATTGAACTAAAATATTTATTGTTCGAAGGTTAGACTTCCAGCTTTAATTTTATGGACAGATACTCAAATTATCAGTTATGAATTTCAGTTTGTTCATTGTAACAATCATGTTTAGGACACCTCATTGCACTGTCATATAGCATCATTTAGTGCCTTTGCTCAGCCTCTCAACAAATGCACAAAGGATATTTTCATGATCATTTTATCCAAATAATTATTTTGGGATATGGGGCACATTCATCATTTCTTGTTGATACTTTTTATGTTGCCACTGTAAATGTTTGTCACATATTAAACACCATTGCATGTGTGGAAATAGCTCAGCATTTAACATTCAAGTGACACATGCCTAAACTTCATGGATACGTTGCTTAAGCACTTCGCAACCATTATTTACAAACTGTGATTTTGTATGGTTTCTCTTAGCTTGTGATGCCAGTTCCATGCCATAAATTAACATGTGTTTATTGCAATTAATATGTTCCTTCAAAAGTGTTGATTGTGTTACATTAATAACAGACTTGTCAGGTTTTGGAAGAATTGTAACCACTTCCATATTACAAGGGAAATAAGTGGCAACTAGTCTGTAGTGTGTCCAGATTTTGGATGTGTAAGTTACCACTTGGCCAAGTTTATTTATGCTTTGTCACGTACTGTTTAGTGTCCAAATTCACTGTCTCCCACTGAAACATTTCATGGGCACATCACTGTATGCTGTAGGCCCTCTTGTGTGCAGATTTTGGAAATAATAGACAAAATCTGTTGGTTCTGAAATTTCATTCTGCGATGGGAATGTGTGAAATATGTAGGAATACCAACACAGGCTTGTCACCTTAATTATCATTTATTTACATTCACTATGAGGTTAATTATATTTGTGGATTATGTGTAAGCATTATTGTTATTTATGCAGCTGAGTAGAACTGGTTTGGCAATTTTTAGACTTACATACATAATTTGAAAGTACTGGACAGTCGGCACTATTAGATCACCAACTCGCCCTGTTAGTCTATTCAGGTGAGAGGGTCTACAGTATTTTGTACTTTTTACCTTATATTACTTACTTACTTACTTACTTACTCACTCCATCATGAAGGTCCTTCTTGAGAAGCTAACTGGTTTGCAGTTAGTCAAGAAATTCCTTGCATTTTATGGAACCCAAAGGTTCATTACCACACTCACAAGTGTCCGCCACCCATCCCTATCCTTGGCCAGCCCAATCCAGTCCACATACCCACATCCCACCTCCTGAACATCAAATTATAATCCCCTGCTCTTACTGTGCCCCCTTTGTCCCACCTGACCTATTGCACACCCACTACATATAATTGATACCTCGCTAATTCCCTTGCTGCTGCCTTAAGGGAACCTGCCCTATAAAGACTCCTAACGTTCCAAAGACCTAATTTCATCTCCCTTTGTATTCTGCGCGATGTGTCCCCTAGAAACACTCCCCTCCGGAGATCCGAGTGGGGGAGTAGTTTACCAGCGGATTGTTTTGTCTCCAGAGGACGCATCCTGCATGTGAGTGGTTTTGAACAGGACTATTTTACAGGGAGGGGTTGTTAGCCCCTCAGCCAATCCCCAAGCTGGAGGACCACCCCTTGTCGGCTGTCCACGACTGCTTATTCAATTTTTTCGCAGCTACCCTCCATATCGGGGGCCGTTCCTCTATCCGCAACCTAAGGATGCACCATGCTGTGGTGACAGGGACCCACTACATGGCTTTACCTTATATTACATAAAATAATTGCACTTATTCTTGTTTTTTTTGGTCAGGAATGGTTTTGACATATTTAAGCTGTTTATCAACAGGTGATAGTAATTGTGCCAATGAAAGTGATAACACATTTTGAAAAAATATTTTGGCAACAGTTTTTCATTTCTCATCGTCTGCATGTTTCTTTTGGACAAATGAGCAAGTTAGGTACCCATTTATATTTTTAAATGATGTTGAACTATTTTTAATGCTTGTGTTGTGTAGTGAACACCCACATGCATGCAGATCATGTGACTGGCACTGGGTTACTCAAGAAATTTTTGCCAGGCTCAAAAAGTCTGATCTCAAAGTCCAGTGGAGCCGCAGCTGATCTTTATGTGGAGGATGGCTTTGATGTTCAGTTTGGGCGTCATCGACTGACAGTGAGAGCCACACCAGGGCATACAAATGGTATGCAGGCTGTCTTATTCTTGAACATATTGGATGTATTGTGTTAAATGTTTATGAAATGAAAAATACTAATTCGGGCAGATATTGTAGATCAAAACAAGCAAGCAGCCAATGAATCAATTTAATACTCTTACAAATGCCCCTTTTCTGGTTGTAGAGAGAAGTTGTAGCTGTTAAAATTATGGTCTTCCTGGTTATGACACCATGTAATGATAGGTGGTTGTCTGGTGTTTGAAAGAAACCTTCGGTCTCCATCGTCAAATAGAAGGACAAGGTACTATGGAGACTGAGACAGCAGGTTTCTCTACAGTTGTAACTGTCACTAGCCAGGTAATCTCAGCTCCATTAAGCTGCAGCTACGTTGACTGTTCGGTAGCTGTAACACTGGGTCTGCTGCTGATACAAGGAGACTGAGGTGTTGGAATGTATGCAGAAATCCTGTTATGAACTTCAGCTTTACCAGAAACTTTAAGCAGCAATGGCAACTTATTCTTACAATTCTAAGTTGCTCAGAATATTAATTCTGCTCCTTTTCTGCAGGTTGTGTGACATATGTGAGTCATGAGCAAGGCTTGGCCTTCACTGGTGATGCACTGCTTATCAGGGGTTGTGGTCGCACTGACTTCCAGGAAGGGAATTCCACAACCTTGTACAACTCTGTTCATAAGCAAATTTTTACACTTCCAGATTGTTTTAAGCTGTACCCAGCACATGACTACAAGGGTAAGTCTTTTTTTCATCTTCATGTTAATGTCATGTTACTACTATGTTAATGGGCTGAGGAATACTGTGTTGATGTGTAGTCCATTTAACCAGTTTTCATTCCTTAGTCATTTAGTGACATGGTACAATGAATTCCAATGATGATTTGGAAGAAATGCAAACTGAAGTGGTCGCTGCGTGTTTAATATACCGTTTTTAAATATGATGTGACCGTTTCCTTCACATTTGCCTGGAAGAACTGAGGTAAACTAAAAACACATCAGTCATGTGTGCTAATATAAGGCTGATGTTTGGACCCAGGATGTCCTGAACACAATGCATGACTGTTAACTTCTAGACCTTGACCTTCAGTAGCCAAAATGGGAAAGTACATACAGGGTGTAACTGAATAATTTCTACAAACTGTCATGGGTTTGGGGGGGCGGCAATAATGGGGCATCATTTGAGATAGGGAACATGTGATCAGAAGCATCTTCTTCTTACCAAAATTTGTGTTGGTCCTGCAGCTGGGAAAGTGGGCGATGTGTGAGCACTGATTTCAGAGATGAGTGCTTTCGTATTTTTAGTTTTTCAATTCACATTTGTAAATTCTTATTTATTTTACATTGTGTATAGAATTATTAATGGTATTATTTTCGATAATTCACAATAGCTGTTAAAAATGGTGGCGACTGGCTTCATTGCAGGCACTGCAGTGATGCATCATGTTCTGGCAAACTTTCTCAAAAATCTGTGGCTTGTTCTGAATGGTTTCACATGATGCTAGAATTGATGCCCTACCCCAACCAGTCCAGCAATCATGAAATGCTGCATCCATATTATTTCACACAGCATGCATAAAAGGAGAGGGTCATCATGTGTTGGAACCTTATGTGTGGTTTGCTACTTTCTCAGCTGCAATACTGATGCTAGTTTTGGCATGAAGGAAACATTTCCAATCACACATTCTGTAATACAAGGTGGTCTCCTTTGACCCCCTGCAACCACTGGAAGTTTATAGAAGTGATTCTGTTAGACCCTGTATAACAGACCCATAAGTATATGCAGATGTCAACAAATACTGGCTCACTTCACCAATCAAACAATCTCCTTGTTGGAATTCCCCCCACCACCCCACCCCCAAAAAAAGCTGATATAATTCTCTGCACCAGACTACTTATAATCAAATAAGATACAGTATATATGAAAGTGCCTTGTATATCAAATATATATATATATATACATACATACACACACATACATACATACATACATATGGTATAATTTATTTTTTAACATCTGGAGAAATAAAAAATTCCAGCAGAAGAAATATTAAGAAACCAGTCATTTGTCTTCTCCTTCTTGTTTGCCTTCATTGTTAATGCCACTGTGATCAAGCAAACATGTAGGGTTGTTGAGCCCCCTGAATATGTATCTGTGTGGACTGGAACATGAGAGAAGAGAGTTTTGGTGACCGCATGAGGATAGAGCATTTTTATTAAATGAACAATAGATTATAGCAAAGAAGAGACTTCTGAACCTAAATGCAACAAATTTATCTACTTCTGGCTTTGTATTTCATTTCAGCATCATATGAACTGCTGAACTCAAACACGTTAAAAGTGTTATAGGAACTGCCAGTTTGGATTATAACAGATGAAACGGACAGATATGTGCTGCAAGTGATAAAATTAATATATGCAGACAACACAGGATGTAATTCTGATGTTTTGCATCCTGTCATGTCGGGGAATAATTTATGGGAGTGGCTGTCGTCTAACACAACATTTGTGTTAGACAGCCATTCCTATCGATGAATTTAATATGGAATGTGCCTGTCTGGTTGATGTTGGAGTTTATTTGTAGGTGGTTGCTATAGGAGACAAAATTAATGTATAGAGACTAGGGTAAAGTGGCAGAAGGCTGGAGAATGTGGACAGGGCATGTATCATGCTTAGATAGGTAAACATGAAGGGACAAGACCACTCGGAAGATCAAGCCACAAACAGGAAGATAGTATTAAAGTGGCTGTAAACAGTGCGAGGGTGTGGACTGGATTCTTTTGCCTCAGAATATGGTCTTGTGAGCACATTAATAAATCTTTGGGTTCCATAAGGTGGAAAATCTGTTGAGTAGCTGCGCACCTGTTATCTTCTTTGGGACTCTTTGGATTTATCTTTATCTTTATCGTTGCACCATGCAGGATTAAGTGACTCTTTGGATTTAGTTCATTAGTCAAGGTCAAAAGGATATCTAGACAGAATGCCAGAAGCAAGATTAGCAAAAGTGATCAAAGAAATGTTAGTACACTTCATATATGTTGAACCAAGTTATAATAGGCCTGTAGCCCATCTGTAAATGGAGGATTGCTTTCGAAGTCACTGCACACTGTGTTCCTTCGTTTACTCCTGTGTTTTAGTGGAGAATAATTGTGTCTGCTTAATCACCGCTTTCCTGTATTCCCACTTGGTGCTGCAGTAAAGATATGGGATACTTATATATGCCTGTACTTTTGTTGCGGTGCTTATTGTGATGTGATGAATACTGAGGTTATTATTAGTTATGGATGCCTTCAACTGTAGCTTTAGAGCCAGAGTTGGTCACTTTGTTTACAGAGACTCTCTGTTTTTGGTTTGGGTTGCAATTCTGTGCCAATAAACATAGACACATGTGATGAGCACATTTAGAACTTTAAAATGAATAAGATCTGTGCCCACTAAACATTAGACCTCAAGGGTCCATCAATAGGGAAACTATCAAAATACACATCCACACAATTCCAACCATGAAATGACTACAGATTTATAATGTCTGTCTGCAACTTTGTCCTCAAACCTTTCTTCTCTACCACATAACCCATTTCCATTGAAAGATATCTTGCCTCATACTCCCACCATAAGGCCTATATACTGGTCCACTTATTTATTTGTGTATTTATTTATTTATTTATACTTTCTTCGTGTACTCACATTCATCCTAATATAATGACTGCATTGTATTCTAAATTGTTTGAACAGCTTTAAAGAATGATCTGACTAAACCTTCAAAGCCGAAGTTACACAATAACAAGTTAGGAAGTGTGTGCAGGATGTAACACTCTGTTATTGCCCCTGTAAATTTTCTACATATCTTGTAGCAACAATGTGCTCTTTTGTGCTTGTTCAACAGATTTAGAGTCATCCATGCTGGATTGTTATGTTTAGGTCATTCAACCACTTCTCTGACTTCAGCATGTACCTCACAGAGAACATAGTATGTCTCAGTTTTTGTTTTGGGATGTCAACTATCTTCAACCTCATGCCATACTTCGCAGAGAACAGTCTTCCTTCAGTATAAAAACTAATGAACTAAGTATACATGGATCTTAATGCAAAATACATTTATCTCTTTCTGATTTCAGTAACCAAACTTCAATTGGATTGACAGATTTTAGTAAAAAGTCAGTATATAAAATATGAACAGAAATATGTTTGGTGGGAGCTGAGTTGTTCCAGATGGACAGACAGACATGATAAAGCTAATAGTTGTATTTCTCAATTGTTTCACAAACATGACGGGACAACATAGTGGCTAGACAATGGGCTGGATGATCCAGGTTCAAATCCCAGCAGAGGCAAGAGATGTCTCACTTCTCCAAATCATCCAGACTGGCCCTGGGGCCCACCCAGCCTCATACTCAGTGCATACCAGGAATATTTGCCAAGGGCAAAGTGGCAGGGGCATGATATTGACTACGTACCTTCATCTAGCGCAAATGTTGAGAATGAATAGAGCTATACCTTCGCTTACCTTGTATAGCTTCATGGCAAGGACAGGGACAGCTTTACCTTTACCTTTACAAACATGCCTAAAAATTTGTATTGCCTAAGTATGCAGAAGTGATGTGAATTTTTATGAACAGTATCTTTGATTATTATAGGTCAGACCTGTACAACAGTTGGAGAAGAGAAGCATTACAATCCACGGCTTACCAAGCCATTGGATGAATTTATCAAAATAATGGAGAATCTTAACCTACCAAAGCCAAAGTTCATTGGTAAGATTAAAATAGTGAAATTGCCATTTTTAGTCTATTTTTATATGTAAATGAAGAGAGTATAGGCAGTAGGTTTCTCCAAAAATCTATGACTGCCCACAAGATTTTATGGTGTTGGGACCTAGAGTACCATAGTGTAGACCTTCATCACCATGTAAATCTGAAAACTTGGAGGTTAAGTTTTTCATGATGAATAAGCTGTTCATTATATTGGGTGTTTAATTCATCATGAAAGATCAGTCCTGAGTAATACCAGCAGCATTTACACAAACTTTTTCCATTGTCATAAAAACACTCAACATAATACCAAATTTTGGAAGCAAACTGCTTCCTTATTCACCTGAAGAGGAAGCAGTTTGCTTTCAAAGCATAGCGTATTGTTTTGAGTATTTTTTGACGATGGAAACACCACTTGGAAAGTCTGCTGGTATTACTCATCTATAACCATTGTCAGTAGTCTATATATTACAAAGATAAATCTTGTTCATCTCTAACCTTTCCGTAGCCATATTATTTACAACTCCATTAGTATCATTTTGGAATTAACTTGCAGGGAGATTTAAAAATAGTGCTATGGAAATGTAACAAATTCCTGTCATCTATTCTTCTGGTATGTGAAGTACTACCATAGATGACCAAGAATGTAAGAAGAAAAATATAACTTGTGGAGATAATGTTGTGATAAATTCATACATTTTGTGGCAGAAGGCTTACACAGACTTTTTTTTAATGCAAATGTGCATTGTTAATATATGCTTTATGAATTGGTTTGTAGATTGTGTGGCTGGGTTCTGCTTAAAGCTGGACACTCTGTAGGATATCAGAAGTCTTCTGACCAATCATAGGAAATGGTTACAGTCCATATAATAAAATCAACAAATGCACTAATGTTAACATTATATTTTTACGCACAATCCATTAGAACTCCGATATATTTCGATCTATCTTGAGGGAGTTACTTAAGTGACTCCATGGAGAGAATCAAGATTGAAGCATGGCAGAGTTCTGACATATTGTATGTAAAAATATAATTTTAACATCAGGTCATTTGTTGGTTTTATTATATGCATTGTTTATTAATGCGCGCACTCCTCCCCCCCCCCCTCCCCCCCTCTCTCTCGCTCTCTCTCTCTCTCTCTCTCATGGATCCATCATCTGTTCAGTGATGGCTGGAATATGAAATTGTTCATAAACAGTATTGGATTGTGATATACAGTCTCATTACAGTAATAAACACAAGTATCATAAAGTTTAACAAGACATACTCTTACCACAGTCAAGAATCAAATGTATAGCAAAGCACAATTGTGAATATGAAATCTGTGTAACACAAGATTTTACGATGTACAATTTAAAGTCCATAGCTGTATACAGTGTCAAAGTATAATTAATAAATTTAGTTAAAAATAAAAGACATAGTTAAAAATAGTTAAGTGCTAATTAACATCACAGTTAATAGACAAAAACTCATCTCTTGAGTAGAAAGCATTCTGTACAAGGAATTGCCTCAGTGCTTACTTAAAAATAATTGTATCCCTGTGAAGTTTCGGTATGTTTAGTGGTGATTTATTAAATATTTTTATAGAGGAATAGGTAACACCCTTTTGAATTGCAGAAAATTTCACTGATGTTAAATGTAGTTGATTTTTTGTCTCATATCTGTACTATGTATAGAGGAGTCAGTCTTAAAGTGGTCTGGTTACAACTATCATTAATGCAAAAATATACAAACTTGGTACTGGTAGTTTGTCTCATTTCTGAAACCCACCTGTGCAAGAGATAGGACCTAGTCCCAGCATGATTCTTAGGATTTTTTTTATATTAAAAATACATCACACGTGGTTGTTGATGACCCCAAAAAAATTATACCATAGTATATCAGTGATTGAAAGTGTGCAAAGTAAACTACTCTTAATGTATCTTTATATAGTATGTAGGATAATTTTCTCATCCTAAAACATACAGAGCTCAGCTTCTTTATTAACACATTTATGTGAGACTTCCATGATAGGTGACTATCGAGATGCAAGCCTAAGAATTTGATAGTTTCAGCAGTGGCAAGAGTTTGATTAACATGTATTAAAGTTAATAGATAAATCAGAGCTTTAGAAGGTGTAAATTTGACTATGTAAGTTTTATTCGCGCTTACTACCAACTGATTTGTTGCAAACCATTTAGAAATATGATGCAGGATGGAGTTTAATTTCTGGATTAGTTAAATATAATTAGTGGATGTGACAAGAATCCTGGTATCATCAGCAAACAGCATGGTTTGAGAGAGTTTATTAATTATTTTTGGAAAATCATTAGTGTATGTATTAAACAGCAAGTTTCCCAGAACAGAGCCCTGTAGAACACCACACTCAACATTTTCCTAACCTGAAGAGTAACAGTGCCCAAAAATATGTAAATAACCAACACAATGCACTTTAATATTAATAATATAATAATATTTATTTACTGCAATTGGGTTGTTACCCGGTGGCAGTATGTGATGTATTTTATTCACAATATTCTCATCAACATGTTTCAGCCAGTATTCCAGCTATCTTCAGGGTGATGTTCTTACTACAAGAATACAGTTGTGGTTAACTGTGTCACCAACACTCCGTAATAATTAAAGTTATATTTTAATTATTACAGAGTGTTGGTTACACAGTTAATTACAATTGTATTCTTGTAATAAGAACATCACCTTAAAGATGGCTGGAATACCAGCCAAAACATGGTGGTGAAAATATTGTGAATAAATTATATCATAGGATGTTAAAGTGCATTTTGTTGATTATTTATATATTTATGGATCTGATTAGTGGATGGAAGATGGGACATTTTATAGTAACAATGTGTTTTTATAAATTCCAAGTCAACTATTTGTTTCCTGTTACTCATATACAATTTAAACCATTCTAGGATTACACCTCTCACTCCATAAAATTTTAATTTAGAAAGTAAAGTTTATGGTTAACACAATCAGATGCCTTAGTTAGGTCACGAAGTATACCTGCATAATATATTCTGAAATATATTATTTCTTATTCCAAGCGCTGAAAATGGTTTCGGTGAACTTATAAATAGCAGTATCTGTTGCAACACCATCTTGAGAACTGTATTGTTTAGGAACTAGAATGTTATGATTTACTAGATGTTGCTTTATTCTTCACAACATCAGCACCTCGATAATTTTTAAAAATCCATTCAATATAAAGCTGGGTCTAAAACTAAAAAACTAAACTCCGTGGCTTTAGTCCGCGAGCGAACCATACCGACAGAGCGGCCGCCGCCGGTAGGCGAAGTTAGTGCCAACTTTTGCGGATAGAGGGGTGTCACGTGGTTAG
>Ga0123357_10005365_pt1 | contig 15330 bp, 8 predicted proteins | sample TergutEmb28metaG_FD_89873 | JGI IMG/M metagenome (GOLD analysis project Ga0123357, IMG submission 89873) | Embiratermes neotenicus P4 segment gut microbial communities from Petit-Saut dam, French Guiana - Emb289 P4 | ecosystem: Host-associated > Arthropoda: Insects > Digestive system > Gut ... | reverse complement strand
TTTAGCTCCTCGTTATGCAATCTCCTCCATTCCCCCGTTACCTCGTCCCTCCTAGGTCCAAATATTCTCCTCAACACCATGTTCTCAAACACCCTCAGCTTCCTTTCCTCCCGCAATGTCAACAACGAAGTTTCAAACCCATACAAAACAACAGGCAAAATTATAGTTCTATATATCTTGATCTTTAAATTGTTGGATAGCAACCTGGAAGACAAAATATTCTGCACCGAATGATAGCAAGCATTTCCTGACCTCAATCTGCTCTTAATTTCTGAGATATTCGATACTAATATTGACCGTAAACATAAATTCATGAACATACTTTTCACACATATGTACACTAGTCCATTCTTTTCACTTTACAAAAAGCATAATTTGTGAGTACAAAAACAGAGAAAGGCTGCGACAACACGGGAGTACTGCAGGAGGCACGAGGAGGGAATTCTGATATCTGAGACATGGAAGCTGGTAGTGTTTATTTTGACATGGGTCGATTCCTGACAACACCGTGCTATGAAATGTTTCCGAAGGGCTTGGTGTGAGCAGAAAATGTGTGAGAAGATATCGGAGAACAAAGAACTGGGCAGTGAGCCTTGAGGGGTCGCGACAGTAGACCGACACAATCACAACAAGCAGCCCTCACCCTTCTAGTCCCTCCCTTTACTATTTTTCTTACACCATCGCCAAGAGCCACAAGGGGGATGCAGGCAGGCGAGCAACTTTTTCTTCCGTCCATCCATTCTTCCGTTTGTGTCTGTGTGCGTGATCTCAAAACTGAAAGAAAACTGACGTCTTTTGATCGACTTTTGGTTAGAACACGTCCCTTTCTGCTTGTTGATGGTGACAGCAGAATATCGGAGCATCTATACCAGATTCGCAAAGGCCACCATTTCAGCTGCGAGTTTTCAGGTTATTCCTGTCGACAGACACAGTTATGAAGATGGAATTATGACTAAGACATTTACATAAATAAGCCCAATACCCGTAAACCTTTGTAAAGGCCGCTGGACCCCACATTGGGTTAAGAATTAGCCACGTGGGAAAAGTTCTTCTTTAGAATTTATTCAAGAGGTCTGTTTTTAAGAGTCTCCGCAAAATTTCGAAAAGCGAATTAGCTTCGTTATGTCTGTCCGTCTGTCCGTCCACACGGAACAACTCGGATTCTACTGGACCGATTGTCCTGGAATTTGACATTTTAGTATTTTCCGAATGTCTGTAGAGAATATATCAATTTTTTTTTTAATATGACAAGTATAACGGGTACTTTACTTGACGACCAATGTACATTTATGATGTCTCCTAATTCTCGGTAGAATGAGAAATGTTTCAGAAAAAAAAAGCTGTAGAGAAAATCAAAATACGTCATGCGTTCATTAACTTCGAGAATCGTACCGTTTATGAGATATGTGGAAAAATCTTATGTTTATTGGACCGTGCATCATTGTGATAACTGAAGAATAAAATCCAGCTAGATGTGATTATTTTATTGTACTTCTTATAGGCTTAACATGTTTCGGGGATTACTACTGCAGCCCGGACACTACTCCAGCCTAACGACACCTAACCTCCAACCTACAGCAAACCAAGAATGAAACGACCAATGTGGTAATCAACATTATAGTCGCGAGCTCCTGATGATGGGCATAGTAACGCCCGAAACATATTGAGCCTATAAGAAGTACAATAAAATAATAAGTGGCATCTAGTTGGTTTTTCATTCTTCTGTTATGTGAAAAAATATTGTAGAGCTAGGCAGGCCACCGATGACAGTGTGGAGCATGCACACTGCATGTTGGATGCCTATAAGGCTACAAACACAGACTCATAAAAGTGTACTAAGCGTGATTTGAGGCATATGTCGCGTAGTAGATGAGAACCGCTGTATTCTGAGTTATTGCGAAGCGTGTACGGGTAATTCTTTATACCGAAGTTTCGGAACAACTTATCGATCCCAACTTAAAGAGCTGAGAACGACAGGTAATTCCGAAACGTCAGTAGAGCGTCGCAGAAGAGCACAGTTGTCTTGACTTTCAACTTATGTGTTAAGAAACCTCCACTTAAAATAGGCCTAGGGCGGGGAACTTGCAAATGGTGCTTAAATTTACATCTTATGTCAACTGAGAATATTTTTATTTATTGATTTAGAATGACGTCTTCTCAACTGTTTGGTTTAAAAACCACGACTGGTACGTTCGAAAGTGATCGTAACTAAACGTACTGTTTACCATAATAACATCCGATGACTGCAAACGTCGAGGCTTAGAATCGAAACCCGGACACTCAGAACACGACTCAAAAATGCTAACTCCTTAACCGCAAATTGTTGTACCAACTATTTTAATTACATTCTGTTGTAGTTGCCAACATCGTGACATTAATCGACAAAGCGCAATGGTAAGGTTTCAATTTACGCAGGCTCAGCGTCCGACCAGGCCTATTTGTTGAACTGACAACAACCGGTAAAACGCGCTAGGAATGTGACTCGTGTCTGACTTAACTGACGCGTCGCCGTCGCTTTCTCTCCTACTACAATGCAAGTTGGCGTCGTACTGTGGGCAATATCCGTCCTTCTGCTTGTCTGTTTGAGAAGCAAAACAACCACGTCGTCCTCCATATTTGAAGAATCTGTGTTATCAAGGGAATGGATTCTGTCCAACTCCCGAGATTGATTGACCTCATAAATGTCGTCTGTCGTTTTCCTACTTTCTATACGTTAAGTACAGCACAAACAAAGTCCAGTCATGTCATAACACAAACTACAACACAGTCATTCGTCCGGGTGCTTCTTAAATAATATTATGCTAAAAATATTATCTTTATCTATTTGCTAGTATAAACCCTGATGAGATTCAACTGATAATATTGGCATTTAAGAAGTGCATTGCAAGTATTTTATCTGTACACGTAATTTTTCGACACATAAATTTATATAAGAGGCCTATATTAAAAAAAAACAAATAAATTTACAACCGCCTTACGCAGTAAACATTTCCTTCAAATCTATAGATTTTTACACAAGTCCCTGCACTGAATTTTTAATTTTATGACTTTTGATAATTTCTATCAAATATATTGTTTTTATCGAAAATTTGAAGCAGGAAGGAAACGGCATTCCTTGCTGTTAAATTAGACTCAGTTTTGTGAGAGAATTATCGGGGCGCTAAACTATTCCATATTTTTAAAATGTCATTGTGGATGAAGTATTCAAGGACTGAAGTCGGATTTGGATTAAAAAAACTATTATGTTTTTCCTAAAATTAACACCTAGGAGCGGAACAAAACTCGTAATTGGTCAAACTAACCACCACGATTTGGTCATAGAGAAGAAAATATTTGGCGTATTTTCAAGAAATTGAAGTCGAAACAAAATCGCTTGTAGAAAGTTTAGAATGACCGTCATGCTTTGCGAAATTTCACAAATCACCTGCTCTTCAAAAGAACAACTGCAGAATAACGAAATAGCGGTATATTAGTATTATCGGCGATGTTACACGCCACATGAGGTAACCCACAAACAACACGCACACATTCACACAACACAGGCTTCTCTGCATGGTCATGCGAGACGAGGCTTATGGCGGTGTTAAAAGGAGTCCATCCTTCATAAATAGGACGTCATACAGATTAGTATACATCTGTCATTATTTCGGATTAGTTTACTGCCGCCATGTTCAGGATAATCAAAAAAAGATCACTCCTGTTTATGGTTGATATAATGAAGCTGTCAGCTCAGGCTATATGTTTATGATTAGAATGATTAATCTATAATAATTTAGAAGGGCTACTGCAGGAAGCGGGCATTCCTAGTGTAAGGTATTTGTCACGCATCGTAATTAATTAAAGTCACAGTAGTTGATCCTCGCGTCGCTGTTTGAATCCCAGGATTTAAAGCGGGAGAATCTTAGCACTCGATAGTCGCATTTGTGTTTACCTACTGAAATGATCATCATATTTACCTTACATAATCCCATTACACCAAAAATTGGGGCCGGATGGGGAAAATATTTTACTTCCTCGTCGGGAAGTCTGAATTCAAATTTTGACCAACTAACCAGAGTGAGGACCGTCTTTAATTTCCACAGTCTTGTGAAAGAAATTTCGGGATATTGCACAAAATATTACGAAGACATAGCTTCCTCCTAAATCCTGATCAATTCATTGCTCATAGTTCACCTATGGTCTAAAGAAATTAATTTGTGTTACTTTTTTTTTCCTGTGGCGCTGCGGCCCAACGCGGACCATTGCCTCCTCATTCTTGAGGTTTCTAGATCGCACACAGCGACGCAGCACAGTCGGTAGGACTTCTCTGGAAAAGTGATCAGCTCGTCACAGAGACCTCTATCTGACAACACTCAACACAGACGTCCATGTCCCCGGCGGGATTCGAACCCACAATCCCAGCAAGCGAGCGGCCGTAGACCCACGCCTTAATCTGCGTTACTAATACTTCGTGAAATAGACCATAAGCAAGTAGATTAATATAGTGGTAACGCTCTAGACTTGTGTGCTAAACATGTCAGATTCGTTTCTCGCTCTAGACTCCGACTGGCATGAGAGATCCCTACGCAGCTTGTCTCAGGTTCTCCGGGCAAAGGCCGGGACAGTATCCCCATTACGTCACAATCACGTTTTTTCAAATAAGTTCACTCTATCAAACATAATATTCGACGCAGATATGTCGGGATAACAAGAGCATCGTATCCTTATTAGCTTAATCCTCTATGTGACCCTTTGTTAATATTTGAAAACATAGCAAATTAGCACATATCATGAATTGTGAAACTTAGCGTTCTCCAAGCAACAATGGTACCCAAAGCAAGGACAAAGAGATCGAAGTTGAACAAAGTGTTTTTAAATTGTCTGTAGATCTAAATTGTTAATAATTTATACGCTTATCAATCTTAATACAACATTAGAATCAGTGAAACCATGGGGAGAGGAGAAATTCACACGGAGTTTTGGAGTGGAATTCTGAAAGAAAGGACCTTCGTTGAAAACTTAAGCATTGATGACAGAATAAGTAATTTCTGTAAGAAACAGTGGAAGGTGTGTTGTACTGTGGAACTATATCCTTTTGTTGACTTCATCTACAGTCGTGCAATAAAACACAACGTGTTGGAATATAAATGTGTTTCCTTCTTCAGGTATTGAAAAGAACTCCCTTAGATCGAGCAAAGACAGATAATACTCGATCTGAGTGACCCGTCTGAAAGACTTTTTAACTACTGAAGAAGGAAGCAAAACCGACAACCAAAAATTTTTATCTCAATTATTATGCAACGAGGAATAGAATCCAAAAAATGAAATTGTTTCAGAATGGCAGAATAATATTAAAATGGATTTCGCAGAAGTTGCATGGGAGGGCATAGCCTGAGGAGCTCTGGCTTAGATAGATTTGCATTTGGGTTCGGGGCCTCTCAGCTCCGATGCACCTAGGCCTTGATTAGGACGGGCCCTTTGGGCCCCATACCGAATCATGGGAGCCCCGCAACCTTACTATAGTTCCAGGTGACCCCCAAGCCTAAACTCTTAATATCCTCCGGCTCCAAGAAAAAGCAGCCCAGGTACGCGTGTCTGAGTGAGGTCAAAGCCTCGCACTCACATAAAATATGAGCAGAGGCTTCCTCTTCCACCCGCACTTCCTACACAAGGGGCTGTCAAGCAGCCCTGATAGAAAGAGATTTCTCCTCGGGGTGTTATGGCACGTATGAAGGTCAGTTAAAACCCTGGATTGGATCCTATTAAAGGTCATAAATTTTGCCCTGGTACCCAGACTAGGTCCCGAAGTAAACTCTCGAGCCTGCCTTTGGGTATCACTAAGATCTCGCTATTGGGCCCCGTGCTGGTTGGCCAGCCAGCGACCGACCCTCTTGTAAATCTCGCCTAGAGACCCCCAGGGCCGGTTCGGGTCCAAGAAACCTCAGAGCAGTGCCGCCCCTCGCGAGCCCATCGGCGATTTCATCACCTTGTATTCCAGCATGTCCGGGGACCCAAAAAAGGCCCACCGCATGCCGGATAGATATATCATTCAACGCCTTTGGCACTGGTGAACCAAAGGAGACGTTTTTCTAACAACCTTAAGGGCTTTCAAGGCCGCTAGACTGTCGGAGCAGATACTCACGTATTTCTCCGGTCTATTTTGAGATTGTATCTCACAGGTACAAGCTAAGATAGCGTATATCTCCGCCTGAAAGACTGTTGCGTATCTACCTAGGGAAAAGCTGAGCCTTCGTCCTACCGACTACCTATCAACTCCAGCCCCGGTCCTCTCCCTCATCTTGGAAACATCTCTAAACCAGAGGAGCCCTTTGACTGCAGGAGGAGTACCAGTTGCTTTAGTCCAATCCTCCCTCGTCAACATGGTAACCCTATATTGGGGTTCAAAGTTATATGCTGGCCTCATAACGTCAACCCCCATATTAAATATGTGATCTGACTGCTGAAGCCACATCAAACTACTGCTGTGTCCTATATTGGGATTTAGGTAAGACCAACATCCCATTGTATGAGCCCTGATACCGTGATTGGGAATTTTCCCACCGTTAGAAAGCAGATGCCATCAGCATATCCCTGTGCATAAACGATCTCCTCATTGACCCTTAATAGCAGTTCATTCACAGCAAGACACCATAAGAGGGGTGATAAACCCCCCTGAGGGCAGCCCCTGGACACCGCGACACTCCCGGAGACACCCCCGAAAGCCGCCGTGGCCAGCCGACCCTTCAGGTTGGCTCAAATCCATCGTACGATGGTTTCATCAACCCACGTCTGGTTAATGTTAAGCACATGGAGTCACAGGAGGTGTTGTCAAACGCTCCATCTATGTCTACAAAGACACCTAAGGCAATCTCCTGCTGATCAAGAGCCTTCTCAACCCGTACTACGAGTTGGTGAAGGGTCGTTTCCACAGCCATCCCAGCCTGGTTGGTTGGGCTGAATTGGCTGAAGCGCCAAAATTTCACCCCTTAAAAATCTATCCACCAAGCTCTTCATGGTCTTCAATAAGAATGATGTGAGACTGATGGGTCTAAAATCCCGAGGTCCACAGTAGGAACTCCTAACGAGATTAGTTATAAACACTACCTTAGCATGGCGCCAGAAGTCTGGAACATATCCACTCACGAGGCAGGCGCGAAAGATCCTAACCAGGTACGGAATAAGGATCTCCCGTCCCTCTTGCAGAAGGAATCGGGAAAATCCCGTCCATGCTTGGACTTTTATATGGGCGAATGAATCAATCGCCCACTCCACCCTACGATAGGTAATGATTCCCGCAGCTACCCGCCAGTCCACACATGTGGTGCGGCAGGCAGCGGCGGGTATCGCACCCGTTCTACAGCAGCTGAGTCGGGGAAGTGGGTAGCAAGCAAGCGATCCAAGGTTTCTCCTCGGGTTGCGTACGCTCTCCGCTATGAGCTACCAAGGATCCCAGCCTAGTTTTAGGATCCCTAGATAGAGCCCTGTGTAACCTAGCCGACCTAGGTAGATCTTTAACGGAGCTACAGAAGGTCCTCCAGGTCTCTTTGGAAGCCTTGCGTGCCTCCTTCCTATATCTCCGTTCAGCCTCTCTATAGAGTTCCCAACTAGATGATTTTTTGCAAGCCCGGCACCTATTAAAGAGCCGTCTGACTTCTCTTCTGAGGGAATCTAATTCCGATGTCCACTTCAGATATTTTCTGCCATTCTTAGCAGGTCTAAGAGGGTAATTATCCTCATTAGCGGTGATAAGGACCTACTGAAACCAATGAACAACAAGCCCAAATCCAGCTTCGTCTTTCATGCTCATCTTGGGTCCCCTCTCCAACTTATTACTCAGGCCCTCTCGGAAGGAGCCTCAATTGGTGCCCCTATGGCTCCTGATCAGGAGTGCCGGAACGGAGCCCCGTAGAGTGAACAGAATATGTTTATGATCCGATAGGGAGGGCTCCCGAGACACCTCCCAAAGAGTGATGCTTTCTAGAAGTCCGTAAGACCCCGGGTAATATCAATCATCTCTTGCCTAGAAGCATTGCAAAAGCTGGACTCATTGCCCCGACTGAGAATCTCTAAGTTCGAAGAATTGAGAAACTCAAGAAGGGTCTCCCCTCTACCATTGCAGTTGGTGCTACCTCAGGCAGTATGGTGTGCATTGGAGTCGCACCCCACAATTAAGCGTAGATTCTCATTCTCACAATATCGCACGAGTTCCCCCATCTCCCTTGATGGTGGAGGATCCTCGAAATCATATTGCAGATAAGCAGAGCAAACGACTAACCGCCTTTCTGCCCCATCCTCAATGTACTTTATTAGGATTGATACGAGATTCCTACAAGAGAATCCCGGCAGCTCACATGCATTCATGTTCCCAGCAAGGATACAGGCTCTAGGTCTTTCCTTCCCTCTAGCCGAGTAAATGATATATGCAGGCATATTCAGGCCCCTGATACAGTCCTCACGATACCACGGTTCCTGCACCAGTGCCATGTCTGTTCCTTTAACGCCTACTGTTCTGGTAGGAATTCCAAAAGCAGCAATGCTATGTTGCAGATGGGCCTGAATGAAATACATGGCACTCACCACAACACGTTCGGCCTCCTCCCCTCTTCCTCCTCCTCTTCATCATCCTCTTCCTCCTTCTCTTCTCTTATTTCTTCCCCTCCGACGTGGCGCCCAGAAGGGAGAATGTGTCCTGTCCCGCACCACTGAAGGGCCTCCAACTTAACCTCTTAAATACACTGACAGAGGCTGCATCAATACTGAGCACCAAGCGAACCCCGTTGGACTCCTCCCTGCGCTCATAGACTCTCCATTGCCTAGTGTCCAGACCCTGGTTAAGCCTGCGAAGCCGCAACAGGTAACGCTCCGCGTCCCCCGCAGGGTTCGGAAACCAGGCCACTACCCTCTTTTAGGTGGGAAGAGCATCCAGGCCCACCAACCTGAGCCTGGAGCCCTCCCATGCCACGAGGGTAGGTACCCTGGCAGCCAACCAGTCCTTGGTCAATTTGTCGTGGCAGACCATATTAGCCGCCCGTTTAGCCCAATAGGAATCAACCAGCCTGCGGGTGAAACCCTCTTCAGGGAGCTCATCCATAAGTCGGCCGATCGCCCGCTGGATATCTGTAAAGTTTTCTTTGGAGATCTGACTCTCCAGATAGTTCTCACAGACAACCACCACCCGAAAGCCCTCTCGAGCGACCCTGGCGTAACTACGTTGCTCAACCCGTTTGGGCCTCTAGCCTGCCCCCCCCCCTTGGGAGTGCCCCCGGCCGGCCGCTGTCGCTTGCTTGGACCCGGTGGGAGCCCTCTACTCTCCGCAGATTTACCCCACTGGACCCCGGATTTATCGGGCTTCTGTAGAGTTTGTAGCTAAGCGCCTGGAGCAGACCGAGTTTGGCCACAGCCAGAGCCCCCCGAAGGATCCTCAGCGAGCCTAGCCTTCCTCGCCCGCTTTTTGGCAGCACCACAACGGTTATTGCTAGTGGCTCGGAGGCCGAGAGTGCCGACCTTCTCTGTCAGGTCCTCCAGGTTCACCAAACGTAAATTCCTGGGAGATGGGCGTCCCCACACCCGATCAGAGGAATCTCGCCCACTCCTTGCTCAACTGGATCCCGCCCAGTTGCCCCAGTCTGCGGAGCCTCTGTGCAGGAACCCTTATCAGAGTCCCCAGATGCGGAGCTCTCCATATCCTTTAAGTTTTCATTCTTGCGCTCCATTTCGGTCCCACGAGTAATGGGCAAATATGTGGTCCACCAGGTAGAAACCCCATACTTGGTAAGGCTGAAATTGCCCCTGGGAGGTCGCCTGGTATCCCAGGGAGTGCCGTTTGGAACAGACTCACCCACTGCCATCCATCCCATAGGCACGGCACTCACACCGTAGGACTGGGGATTTTTTTTCAAGGTTTACTCCTTTAGATCCGCTGTGCTCTGCGCAACAGGGTCACCTCTCGTAGGAAATGGCTCTTCGCCATGCACAGACGGTCTTGAGTGTTGAGAGGCTACATAACTCATCTATCACCCCCGGGGAATAGCTGATGCCCCTCCAAAGGGTTACCTATATCGCCCTACGGAAACACGACGGCCCCGGAAACGGCCCGGCCGACTCCCCTTGACCCCGAGACCTGGCTTAGGACAGAAACAAGTGCTCGCAACCTGTGATCAATACAACGAAATTTAGGTTCCACAAAATGAGGGAAATATTGATTAGCCGAAAATTATCGCCTTCTAAAGGAGCATTCTGCTTCACGGTAATAGTCAGTTTCTTATTTTAAAGTTAGTTAGATAGTGGTGGGAATAATATATTTTATTTTAATACAGCTATGATGTAATGCTGCAGTTAAGTATGTGTGGGGTCCGATTAACGTATTTGGAGCTGGTCTTGCTATAGAAAACAGATTTTAAGATCTTATTTCACCAGAGTCAGGATAAACCTCGCTGTTGTTTCGATTGTCAAGCCTGTTACCTTAGGGAACGAAACACAAACGTAGCATAAAGCTATCTGAAACCGTTACCCCTGTGGTAAGCAAGCAGAATATATGTATGTCTTTGGAGCCAGTTAGAGACTACGGTTATATAAAGCCTTTCGATAATAATGGGATTACAATATTAGAGCACAGGGAAGAGGCGTTATAGAATCTAAGTATGTAGAACTCGTTTATTTTTACCCAATTGCTATTTAGAAAGTAGCTGGTTTTTTTTAAAGAAACCACAAGTCTTAGTTTTACCACACAGTAGGTGATATACAGAAGGCGCTGAACGATTGAACCCCTAGTGGTTACCTTACGTATGGAAAGCTTTAACACAGAAAACTGCATCTTGTTGAAGCAGTTTTTTTTTTTCAGAGGTCCCTAATTATTCTTACAATTAAAAGCCACTCTTTCCCCTATACGCTTGGTCATTTGGTCTTACTAATCGAAGCAAACCGTGTTTTTTCTGAGGTAGGACAAGATTAATCTTTATATATGATTCAAATGAGTTTTAGTCAGAGCGTGAGCAGGCAGCCACAACCATCAACTCAGCACTAAGCAGAAACGCATGTAATTGGAACATACACACGGGTGAATTACGGATGATGGTGTGGTTCAAACGCATTAAAGTTTGTACCTCGCTCCAGCTGTCGGGGTTAATTAGCTTCCAGGCCGAATTTTGTGAAGTCCAGTACACGTTATTTCTCGAAAGGTGAGTTGAGTATCACCCACAGTACCACCTCCAAATACGATTCAGTTTTAATTTGAATAAAGTAAAGGAAGAACAGGATTATACAGCAAGCAGTCGCAATACAGATACAATTTATCTTTTAAAATATAAGACGAACTATCACTTTAGTCACGCTGGTTAAATATGTATGACCCTCAGCTACAAACATTATAGGATCAAGGGTTCGATTTCTTCTTGGGTCATAGATCTTCATTCCCTTATTTTTTTATTTTTTCTAATGCTACATGCTTTCAATAATACGAGTAAAATCAGTTTTCAATCTCGCATCTGAAACGTTCCATGGTTTAGAACGGACCATAGTAACTTTCGCCTCTCCCTGGGGAAAATTACCGTGGTGAATTCTTCTGACACACTAAAATACGTAACTAAGGTTCTTAGCCAAATTCTTATTGAATTCATTGGAACAGCGTACTTTTTATTGAAAATCTGGTAACAGTCCTGTTAGTCCAAAAACTTAATTTAGATTTTGGAATTCGAATCTCATTACCGCAGACATAAAACCCAGACACTACTGTCTGGCCAAGACCACCGACTCTCCTCCACAAATTCGCAGATTAATTGTGTAACATTCGTTTCATATTACCGTCACAATAAGCCCAGGCGCACTAAGTGCACTGTCTAATTCAGATCTTTATATGAAAAGTTTAGGCATTTTGCATTTCATCATGGTATCCATAAGGCGAAGGACACGTAGTGTAATGTACTTCAACACGAACAGTTCTTCAGACTCTACTTGTTACCCATTCAATATCAAAGATATCACTTCTCATTCGAAAATACATAGAATATGTATTAGAATCAGCTTCATTGAATATCGCTTTTCTTTCTTTGCTTAATTTCTTTTTGGGTTTCTGTCTCTATTTCCATCGCATTTTTTGTCTTCTGTCGACCATAACTAACTTAATACGTACTTTCTACCGACATGACCTCCAGTCCTCCTCTGCTACTTCTTCCCCCAACTCCTCCTCCTCTTGCCGATAGCGATCAGTGAATCACTTTTAATAGGTAATTAACCATGACTTCAAATGCTGTGTAAAATACAACAACAGTCACGATATACGTAAAAAGTAACTCAGTTCTCTAGGTTCCTGGACACGGTATATCCCAGTTAGGACCGGTCGGCTGTTTAACCGTGTCCATCCTACCATGTTTCAGAAAAATAAAACAACGAAAAAAAGTTTCGGATCTAAATCTGTCTGATGTAGGTTCAGTGAACGTACCGGCCATTATGAGCGACTACAGCGCCTCTTACTTTCATCAGAAGAACGACACACTAATTAAACACAAGAACGGCGATATTGTTATAGAAGAGAAGAAAGAACACATGTTGTGGCGAACTGTGTAGATGGATGATCCTCTAAATCACCCCGCCACACTCTTTTAAGTCATACACGTGTCTACCCAACAGTAGAAATCCCGCTTCGAAGGGACAGTATATATGTGATAAGGGTGATTGATGAAGATGAAAAACATCCATGACAGAAACCCGTAACGTCTGCCGAAACAGAGAGAGAGAGAGAGAGAGAGAGAGAGAGAGAGAAGTTCTGATGTCCTGCTCGGGAAACCGAAGAACAAAATTTGTTCTATGCGTAATGCAGTGAAGAAGAGACAATCTCAGCTAATGATTTCTGTGATGTGATGGAGAAAATCTTTAAACCACCTTTTAGATGAAAAAGAAGAAGAAGAAGAAGAAGAAGAAGAAGAAGAAGTAGAAGAAGAAGCGGTGTTAGACACTTATGCAGTAGTGTAATTGATTCAATGTTTCTTTACGTCACTGAAAGAAAATAACTGTTCTTCAGTGACGTGATTCTTTCGTGGTCCGATTATTCTAACAAGTAGAATTTTCCTGCGCAGTTTTCTCATTCTGTCAACGTTTAGAGAACATTCAATGCTTTAATGCCAAATATTTTTTTCTGCAGCACAACACACACACACACACATACACACACACACAGATACTCAGTTTGTTTAAACTGTGAAGGCGGTAGCATATAAATTATACACAACAATTTAGTTCATGACAGAAATTACGTTACGGTGAATCCAGTTTAAGGGAAAATATCGCTATTCACATTCAGCATTTAGCGTAAAAAAAAACAGAGTAAGTCGCAGGTAAGTGTAATTGCATTTACGTTACTTGAGTACGACAGCACTGTGTGTATGACAGAAGCGATTTGGAATTCACTCTGAAATAAATTACGCATATGAGGTACGGTGTGTAAAATGTGAAAAATGTTAAATACTCTGCAGGCACTCTGACGTGGTAACCATGTCTTCAGTGGAATATATTCTGTCCGAAATCTACCCAGACACGAAGTATTATGTCTCTGATTTATGACTCAAATCCGTCCGGAAAGGCGCGTAAAGAATTAAAAATTAAAAAAGTTTTACAAATATCTAATTTCTTATCGTGTTTTGTTACTAATAGCGGTGTAATTTAATGTCGCATTAGATATGTTGTTCTGTTAACAAATTGTTACAGCAGTCAACAAAGGTACTAACAAAAAAACAATACATGGTGAAGTTATTTTGAAATTTTGCTCCTATTACACCGCGGCTTTTTAATAAAATAAAACTTTCCAATCTAAAACAAGTAGGAAATTATTCTTCATAACTTCTGTATACTGGACCAGTCACTTTTATTCCAAGTTTCATAATGAAATCCGAGCATCCAAAGAATTTCAATGGGATAAGGAATTCGATTCGCGAACATGACATCTTCCAGATTGAAATACGCCCTTTCCCCGCCTTTCTTTCCATTATCAATGATGCTGAAGAAACTTTCCAGACAAACGTTCTTCGAAACGCCAAGGTGGAAGAGATGAGACCAAGTAGACTTTTAACACCAAAAATATTACACAAAACATTTTAGTTCTATTTATGTATCGGATTACGAAGTGACCGAGCAATCATAATATTGTCAACGTAACTGAACCAAGTATATGTTGATAAATAATTACTGACTTCTTGAAAATACATCTGTATTTAAACAGGATGCTTTCTCATTGCATATTTCATTGATATTTCAGTCAAAGAAGAATTTTATTCCCCTGCTTCCCATACTGATTACCAAGAAACGCAGATTCCATACCTGATTTTACGGCATTGTTGTCAATATTTGGTACACTCTTATTGTTGCATCTAGTTGGCTGTTTGTATTATTGTATCAATGATGCACGGTCACACAAACAAACTGGTGCATTTTCTTAGAGAAGCCAGTGCAGTAAACACCAACACTACTAGTCTATTCGGCCCCATCCAAACCAGCCGTAGCATCTAACTACCCCAAGTACAATGGATAAACGGGTACCTCTCCAGAGTTTAAAGCGGCTGGAACGTGGCCTTGACCACCCAATCACTTTCTAGCATCGCAGTTAAGAATTATTACAGATATACATTACATTTACACCCCTTCTGCTCCTTCATGGCGTGTTACGGGGAGATTTTTACCTTGACTCCTACATCTCCCAGGACATTTATTTCTTACAGGTTTTTCTGCCGAATCTGTGCCTTCTGTATGCAGTCTGGTAATACTCCTGTGGTACTGTCTTGTACACCCCGTCAAGCCGAACCGTGTGCTGTTGCCTTCAGAACCGAAGCGCCGTCAGACAGTAATATATTCCGCATGCGATCCCTTCAACAAAATGAATTACCGCTCTGAAGCACGTAAATACACTCATGTAATATATACCGCCAGCAACAGTGCAAAACATAGTTACTGAATCAAACTGTGCAGTATTTTCAGCTGTTTCTCTGTGCAAACAAGTGAACTGCAAATGGGCCTCTATAACAAAGATAGTTACAATTTCATACGTATGATTCTAATTTTGTGCTATTCTATTGTTGGCGTATTGTTATACAGAGAATTAAGACGCAGAAAGAAAGCTTTGGAGAAGAAAATTTTGGCAAGAATATACAGAAGAATCTAGAGCACAATATTGATAACCGTTCTAATTTGTACGATTCAAATGAGTGAAATAAACAGAAAGAAATGGGGGGAACAAAGAGCCTATAATTTGTGAGTAATGCACAGGAAATGTTAGTCTAAAATCCTGAAGTCAGTTATTGTTTCGGAGGCCACGTTGTAGGTGGAAGGATAATAATAAAAAGATATTTAGTATACTATTTATGCAAT
>Ga0123357_10005364_pt1 | contig 15332 bp, 12 predicted proteins | sample TergutEmb28metaG_FD_89873 | JGI IMG/M metagenome (GOLD analysis project Ga0123357, IMG submission 89873) | Embiratermes neotenicus P4 segment gut microbial communities from Petit-Saut dam, French Guiana - Emb289 P4 | ecosystem: Host-associated > Arthropoda: Insects > Digestive system > Gut ... | reverse complement strand
CAGAAAATAAAATACGAGTATAAAAGTTATTTTGGGACACATTTGTGTAAGTTGACCACTTGCTTATGTTGACCACTTTTTCAGGAACCATCGGTGGTCAAGTTAGACAGGTTTTACTGTACATGCAGCAGCAGCATATTTTTAAAACCCTTACTATCTAAAAGGTAAAGTCAAAGTGGAGATGGCAAGAATCTCCAAAATGCTGAAAAATGTACATGGTGGCATTTTACAGAAACAGGAGCTGCATTCTTAAATAAAGAAACACTATAAATACCTCAATAACATTGGAAACAAGATATGGGAGTGTTTTGTTGACTTTTATTTTCTCTGTATTTTCTTTGATTTTCTCATTCTGGGCTTGTAGTTCGTGAGAGATTCTCATTAGTTCACTTTTCATAATTTTAATTTCATTATCAAGGAGTCTTGCGCGGCTAACAATTTCATCTGTTGACATTCGGAGCACATCTTCTCCCAAGCATTCCTGAAAACAGACACATTCCACTTTTCAAAGTCAAGTTTAAACAATATATTACACTCCTGTCAAGAGAATTTACTTCCAACACATCAGTAAATAACTTACAGTGCTATTACAAAAGGAGAAGATATATCGAATTTGAAAAACACAACTTTCAAACTATGAAACCTTAAATCACATGACTCCTGAATATAAAACATTCAATAAAACCCACACATTGAAGTCAGTTAGTTTAATAGGAACAAGTCAAGGACTGAGGAAGACCTCTTCCAGTATTTTCTACTGGCAAAAGAAATGTAATGATCTTATTTGTCCAACAGTCTATTGTCTCCCTGACACAGTCTACAGAATGAATCAAAACAGAAAAAAAAATATTCATCTTCCAAACAGATGAGAAGCAATTTCATCTTGTTCATATCCACACACAGATGTCACGATTTTACATAAAAATCTGACTAATATCTGTTAAAACCCACTTTATTCACTGTTACACTCCTACATGTTTCAGGCCTCGACGGGTCATCCTCAGAGAGTACTGACATATTTTGAGAGCAGAATCAACAAAATATATGTAATTTCCTGATGATGAACCCTTGAGAGTTGAAACATGTAGTGGTGTAACAGCGTGAATAAAGTGGTATTAACATACATATATTAATGCATGACACATTTTTACATAAAATACTCAAGATGCAAGTATTGCACTTCAAAACCAGACTGTAGTTTTGCTGCCTAAGGTGGAAATATTCACCAAAATAAATACTTTTGTCTAGATTTATACAATATTTTACATGAAATACAGCCCCTTCTCAGAATTTGTGTTATTAGTGGTTTTGATGATGTGAAATTATCTGGGTCGACTAACATGTATGAATCCTTTAGGGTTAGTGTTGATAGTAGCATGACTGTAAATGTTTTGTTGTGAAGTATGCCTGTAATGCGATTTTGTATTTTTGTTTAGTTCTAGTGGGTTATTTGATTCTGTTTGGTGTAGGAACGACAGATGGACTGCTGCGATTGCGAGTGTTGTTAAGAAGTGTAGTGTGACGAATCCACTTACATACACATGAATAACGTTGGACCAACCTATTTACCATTTTCATACCGGAATAAAGTGGTAAGCATCACATGGGAACAAATGACATATACAACCACAGACCGGGGTGAATACGGACAAAAGCACATAAAATGACCATAAGATACAAGTGTTGTCCTTCACTGATGCCACGAATAAATAAACCGACCATAGTAAAATCATGTGTTATCATATGCTAGTTATAAGAAACACGTTTTTGTCACGCTTACTTCTGCATCTTCCCAGATAGATTTATCTTCTAATGTCACAGCAGCCATACCAAAACTTAACTGAGTTGTTTTTTTTTTTTTAGTAATGACTATGCAACAACCATTACATATGCGCGAAAGAGCAGTGTAGCCAGTACCTGAACTAAAATGTCGTTCTAAAATCATGAATTTCCCCGCGAGATCAATCGCGCGAAGCCGTACGGATGAACTTTGTCTCGACCAGACCATATATTGTAATTTATTTCAGAATTGCGCGAACTCATAACGTTTTAATAACACCTTCACTCAGGACAGTCGCACATGCAGAAAAGAAAAATATCACAGCTGTCGTAAGGTATGCGTGGTATTTAGGTGTGTGTGGTTACTGTATACCCTAAAACAACAACCCCACACATCTGTAAGTTAAATCACAACCTGAAAATGGCCAACATATAGGACTGAAACATGTAGTTGTATACCTACTGTACTACTAGGTGAAACATAGTTGTGTTCGACTATATGTGTAATTCACAAACATTCTTTGTTATTGAACCAACACAACGGGATGACGCACCCCAAAATCACAATGTACTAAGATTATGACGTTCTAGGAAGTGACCATGTGGCCATAGAATTGGCCATGTCACAATCGTTTCAAACAAACATCTTTGCCACCTCATGTAGGTTACTAGGTAACGCTGGAGTCCATCACATCACAGATTGCAGTACCTGGTATTTTAAGGGCGCGTTTACCCCCATAAGAGTAAATGAAGGTCTAGAACGGGTGTAGAGGTATAGCTCTATTCCTCCTTCAATCTCGGGCTGGGCTCTACTTTCGAGTTTGATACGTTAGTTCTGTGCGTCTGCCATACATGGTGCTCCAATCTCACAATTGGATTAAAGCAGGTCTGTCGCGCTGCTTTACCTCCTACACAAACAACACACTCACCACACTGTCTCCTCCCCCACATGCATCACTATTGAGACTAAGATTAGTCGTAGGTCTGTTATTCGTATGTTGCTTCCTTCGGACATTGTCCATACTGACTTAGCTTATTCCTAGCGATTCATACAATGTCTTTCTCATTTCCCTCCAACGTATTCGGCGCTTCATTACCTTTCCGTTTCATCCTCCCTCTATTCCCTGATATTCCAATAAAGAGAAGAACAACGGTTAGCCGTTCGAAATATTCATAATGTTTCCTTCTTCCCCTCCGGGAATTAAGTTACATTTAATCTTCGCGCCGGGCCACAGTATCGCTTTGATTTTTGCTCTCAGTGCTCTGCTGTTTTGTGACTCGAATCATTTTCGTGTTCTTACAAAAATTGTACATTTATAACACCCATGGAGGATATACGTGATACTTCTGTAACTGAAACATACGAACGGCGCTTCAATTCAAAGCCTCACGTTTCTTCCGCGACGTTCGTGCGCTCGACGCTGGGCGCCAATGGTGTTGCTAAATAAGTTGTTTTTCGCATTACTGTTCAGCAACTCCGAGGTTGCCGTCCAGTTCTTGAAGGCTGTAGGTCTATTTCGAAGCGATAGGGTGTGATGTAAGTACGGATCTCAAATGTCCTGGTGCATCGATACTAACCTAAGGACGGTTAGCGTTGGCGATGTCGAAAGATCACATCTCCTTCCGTACGATCTGTTTCCACGTCAGTCGGGCACGATTCATGGTTTCAGCAGAGTAACCTCAATTTCACAGAGGTTTAACCCCTCACGTACATCGTTCGCTCATACGAACACGATCGAGAGCACGTGTCGGCAAGTGAAGGCCTTCCTCATTCCCTACAACAGGATCAGGGGATTACGTTCATCAATTAGCCCACAATAATTTGCGGCATGGTGCCGATCCGACAGCGTGGACCGGTTCAAGACGTTCATCGGCATCGTTGCAACCAAACTATCTGTGGTTGCAACCGTGGACTGAAGAACAGATCGTCTAGAGCGCCATACCTCCCCTCCATTTCGGTCATGTCGCTACGTAAATCGTCGTCCCCTCACTCAAAATTTCAGTCCAGTCACCGGCCACAACACGTCAGATTGTGTCTTGCACATCATCACGTATGACATGACACGTTCATTCACAGTGATGTGCGCGCCACACGTCGCTAAGCATAGCGAAATACAGTACCATTTTCGAAAGAACTTCAATCTCGGCTGTACAAAAATAGGTCTGAAGATGACCATTTATAGTCGAAATATGTAGCCTATGTAAATGCCTTGAGTAATAAAGTGGATGTGCTGGCGTACACTGTTTAATATTATATTACGTTTATAAGCACATCGTGATGCTTCCATTCAAATTTGTGGTTAGTCAAGCCAAGTGCATCTACCTATATAAGAACTTACGAACAAAAGTCCAGAGATGCTGTGCTAACATTTATTTCAATCAACAATGTCTCAAACATGGCGTTATTTCAAAGTACAAACACAATTTTTACGTCAAGCCCTTTAAGACAAATGATTAAATTTTATGTATTCCATGGATGTAAACACGAAGGGATCCCAGAGTGTGCATAGCATTTTGTGACTTAAATGACAAAAATAGGCCTGAAGATGACTATTTATAGTCGAAACATGTAGCTTATGTAAGTGCCTTGAGTAATAAAATGGTTGAGCTGACGTATACTGTTTAGTATTATATTACTATAAAAAGCTCCTTGCACTTCATAATTTCCAATCTTCTACAGTTTCCCACAGTTCACAAAATTGCTTACATTGCTTTCGCATCAGAATTATTTTACTATCCCAAGCCTTTTACGCAGGTTAAAAGCGTTCCCACTTTTGCAGTGCAAGCTATACAAGAAATATTCTCGAAACAGAAATTTGGAATTCGCTTCTAATAATTAGCGGTAGTTCTTAGGTTTATCCGCTCGTGGCACGAATGGCACCACGATTGAACGTGAAAATTCATCCGCATGAATGCAGACGCCACAAGCGTTCAGTTTGTGGTTGATGTCTGTAGTGAAGGAGAAAAGAGCGAAGGTGGCGTTACGTGTAGGGGCATGATAGCAATGGAGGGGAAGTGTGGCGTTTGTGGGGATATAGGAAATGCCTGAACATGTTGCAAGGTGTCGTAGACGTAACGTAACGTAACGTAACATATCTTTATCTACCATGACAAAACCAAAACATACCTAACGCAACCTAACCTCTCCTAGCCAAACCCTACCTAACCGAACGTAATGTAACTTAACCTGAATGCTACGCAAGGGATTGGTAGCTATGTAATACGTGATGTCACAGACCTTACCTGTTGTGGGCGGCGACTGTACACCAATGGCGGGGCGACGGTGATTCACTTGGCGACATTACCGGGATGGAACGATAGGTGGATGTTGTGGTCCAGGTGACAGATGTAGTCCCCCATCCAGTTGCAAGGATTAAGAAATGCCTTGACATGCTGCCAGGTGCTCTCGAACGGGTTCGTATGATCGCCAGAACGCACATCAACGAAACCGATCGTGTGATTCACAGTTTGGTGTGTGTGTGTGTGTGTGTGTGTGTGTAGCCGTGCGTTGCTATGTCCCGGTATGCCGACCACCAGTCACTGATGACTGTAGTACCGGGTTCGGTCTAGTCACGAAGAACAGCCATCAACCTGTTCGCGTTTTTGTCCGGAACGGGAACTAGAAATGTTTTTGCGGACTCGCGCTCAACACCATGGAACACCCACTGCTCTTTCACTTTGTGTCCCCTATTGTACTTGGCGCCGGTCGAACTTGCTCCGTCGATTTCGACGGTCTTGTTAGGTCCGCCGATTTTCTGAGAGCTGCCCAGCACGTAGTCCAAAAGCCCAATCAGTGATGTTTGTAGAACCAAACTGGTGCTCTTGCATGATAGGGTGAGCAGAAACGAGGCGAACGATGTCGTACGTGAGAAGCAGAACCTACATAAATTTTAGGTTACCCTGCTGAAACCAAGTACCGTGCCTAATTGAGTTAGAAGCACGGCATACGAAAGCAGATATGGCCCTCCGAAATCGCCTTCGGTAACCGTTCTTATCACTAGTGTCAAAGCATCAGGACTTTTGTGATCTGCACTTACAGCACACCATACTGCTTGGAATCAGCCCCATAACCTTCAAAACTTGGACACCAACGTCGTGGTCACTAAACAAGAATGCTATAAAAACTTATTTGGAACACCATTGTCGTGCGTTCAAATCTCATCGAGGGAACGTGTGACTTTTGAGTAATAAGTTGCTGGTATGTGTGAATTATTGACGGCACTCGGTGTCCGTCTTTATTCCTTCATATTTGCATTTTTTGTTAGAAACATAACACAGCACCACGACAACACAACACAGCAATCCGCTGAAGGCCTTACGTGGTAAAGCTCAGTTGAAACCTGATGGCACACGGTAGGGGAAGTGAAGGGGAAACATGCGAGTGGAGTGGGTAGCCAGTAGTCTTGCACTGTACCACAGAACATGGTGCATCCAGCATTACTACCATTACTACTGCTAATGCGCACACCTTGGCTGCTAGTAGTCGACTGAACTGACACCCCCCCCCAATTTAAATGGACTCGTTCGTTTCGCTGAAAGACCAAATCTGGTTTCTGCGGGTGGGCCATCACGTTTCAAACGTGCTTTACTCCTGTTCTGGCGGGAAGATAAGTTTGTGTTTGGGTGATTTTTTTGCGGTGGAGATGGAAGCGTGGCAGACTTGCATTATTACCGTTGCTCGATAGGAGCGCCATAGTCGAGATATAGGAACGTCACACAGAAATGAGTGCCTTAAGTATTTCGAATCTACTCACGAATGACCATCAAGAATATGCCCAGATATTACACTTTGTACAAAACGCAGATTAAAGAAACTGACGCTGTGGCTGCGCCAAGGACACGGACTACAGGTAATTTTACCACGGATGAGAGCTAAAAATGTGATTGATCCAGTTGACCTGTGTGTTAGAGGTTCTGATCCATGTTCTGGACAATGTGGCAATAACTTGAGCATATTCAATGTAAGGTTGCGTGTATGTGTGGACAGAGTCAATTTATTTTATCTGTCGACATTTGCGCATGAAAACGTAATTGAAAGTTATGAAGGGTGCTTTGAGTGTCAAGCCAGTTTCCTTGTACGAAAATGTTACCAAGGAACAGTTTTTACATTTTATTCATCCGAAACGCGAACCAGCATTACTTCGGTGTATTGACATTGGAGAATGTACATCGAAGTGGACAACTGACTACATTTGTGGAAACGTTGGAAGTGTGAACGTGAAAGTTCATGTCAGTTCAAGCCCGCTGATGGACTTCATAAACAAAAACTTTCTTTATAAAACACTTCCTTTTGAAGAATTAGTGAAAAGGGCAACAACAGTTGCATGTGATCAAGAGAACCCTACACCTAGTGAATTCTATTATTTAAGGTCGTTAGGACACGACAGGAGAGGTCGGGACATTGCAGACATCAAAAAGCAATTTCCAAATCTTGCAAACGACATTAGAATTCCTGATTTTTTTGAAGAAAGTTATTTCTTCTCAAGCGTATTTCGTGTCGCTTCACCAGGAGTTCAGTTGTGGACCCATTATGATGTGATGGATAATTTACTAATTCAAGTAAAGGGGCGAAAAAGAATAGCATTATTCAGTCCTAATGATGCTCTGAACATGTATCTTATAGGGGATAAATCACAAGTGTTAGACATTGATAATCCCGATTGTAAACTCCATCCAAAATTTCTTTTAGCACAAAGGTATGAATGTTTAATGGAACCTGGCGACATTATATTTATCCCTGCATTGTGGTTCCATAATGTTTTGGCTCTAGACTTCAGCATTGCCATCAACGTTTTCTGGAAAAATTTGAAGCATGAACTGTATGACAAGAATGATCCATATGGGAATAAAGATCTTATTCCAGCCAACAGGGTAATTATGCTAAATATGTAGTTTTTTGGGCACATTATGGCTTGCGCAGATGCCTTGCTGTTGATTATTTTAGCCTACTTTTTTTCAAGAATTGTTGGACAACTCTGTGCCAAAGGATTTGGTGACATCTATCTTGCAGGATTATCCTCTGGCCCCACCCAGTTTTCTAAAAGATACAATGAAAACACTGTGAAGTCTGGTAACTGAAACTGGCATGTCTTATTTTTTGTGTTTTTTGTTGCCGTAAGACATGAAGTTGAATGGAAATTATTTATTTAAATACTCAACTGATTTAACCCATTTATTTATAGCTCACATATGCAAGTCACTTACATTTCCCTAACTTCCTCTAAATCTCTGCTTGAGAATATAATTAGGACATCTCTTGATGAAGGCTTCAAAACACAAGCTATTCAAAGGTACAAATATGCTGGGCTTCTCAACTTACCTATGGCCTGTATGCTGACTCAACTTCATTACCTATCAACATTTAATCTGCATACTAAACAAGTAGACTTAAACTACATTAAATGCTTTCATAATAAAAGTTAAGTACAATAGTAGCATTATAGGTAGTCCTGACTTGTTGGAAGAAGCATCAAAGACTTTTCCACTGACCTCACACTGAGTAGAAACTTGGCATATTATATAGGAGTGTCAGGGGACAGCACTTGTTAGATGTCTGCACAACTTTATCTTGGACGTGCCACAGTCCATCATGCGCACACTTACTTGTGTGAACAAAAACATGTATATAAATGAAGCTGTCCTATGTAGTAGCTAAGTAGCAGGGGGGTGTTTAAAAATGGACACTGTGATAAGAAGTAGCAACGAAGCTTTTTTGTCTGATGCTTCCCAGTTGCTAGAGTGGGCAGCTACAATGTTTATTGGACATGTTGGCACCAGGTTTGTAATAACAGTGGCTCTGATTTCTGATGTTTCTGGTACTGACTTTTAAATATATCAAGTTTGTAACAATAAAACAGTCAGCCTATATGCAACACTTTATTAAACTAAACTAAAAAGCTACATGTTTCAGCTGTATGAGACAACCATTATCAGGCTTCACATTTCAGAAATATATAAACGGAAATCATAAAGCTATAGCTATACATTCAACCGTAAAAACTTACATCTGAGATCTCGCCCATACATGAAATATTTGTAAATGTTATAACACACATTAAGAGTGTATCATGTTTGCTTTGCCTCATTATACCACTTCAATTTTAAGGCATTATTCCTAAGCAGAAAGACTGCACACTCAGTGACACCAATGTGCTGGCCAGTCACTGCCATGCAGGCCATAGCCTAAGAGAGTAAGCAGAGTGGTGTACAAGTTTTATGTTGTAAGTTTACACATCATCTAATACCAGAGAGGGATAGAGTTCCTTTAATGACTCATGTCTGTATGTTTTCCAAGCATCATCATGATAAGAGTGTTACGTGCACTCAGTTGATCTGGTATGGAATATTCCTTCTTTCAGTGTACAAGTTCAGATATTCTGCTCTTTTATTGACTGATTTTAAAGTACAGTGTTAAGTAATGTTTTATAAATGTGAAATTGTTCTCCAGAAGACCAAATAATTGTGAAAGTACTACACAGTCGAAGTGACTAACTCATGTCTCACTAATGGCATACTTCTGAAATAACAATACCTTTATCAGCAGTTTGGGTTTGCCTACTCGTACACAAATTAAATTCATACTTAATATTGACTACTGGAGGTCAGCTGATTTGAAGACTTAGCATAAGAAAATTTGAAACTGACATACATGAAGACTAAATCCCCATGTAGTAATGCAGAGCCCGTGCCTGACACAGTCACGATACAGTCCATTCTATAAGACACAGCATCAGCCATTCCAGACATTCAGAAACATTTTGAAATTCAGACAGTACAACAGACACACACCTATTTGCTACTAATGAAGGAATATTTTAAATGCATCAACACAGTGAATTCCAAAGATTAGATAACACTGATATGTTTTAATGAGAGGTTCACCCTGAGTAAGTAGGTTCTGGTACAGCTTACTTTGTCTTTTCTACTTCTCACACATGACAGGACCTTGAACTCTTACTCTCTGGTAAACCTGTCTGCCTCAAGATTAATAATGTGGTGCCTTCTTAAAGTCATCAAATGTTGCACTGTCAAGAGAAGTGACAAAAAAAAAAAAAATTGTCATCAGTTATTTCAATATAATAAAAATATTTTTGAAGAAAATTTCTAAATAACAGTTCTGAAAAAATTATTGTGTGTTTCATTTCAGGCCCTCCAAATGGTAGAGAATGCAGTAAAACTCCTAGACATCCTTCCTGATGATTACAAGGACTTCTATATGAAAAGAATGATGACATTAATAGAAAGAAAAATACCAACTGACAAACAGGAAGGACAATTTTAAATTACAGAAATTCTGCATCATATTCTTGTGCCTCATCTGAATATGTATCTCTTACAAATCCAATACGGTCGTGTTCATATTCTGCTCCTACAGCACATGAAAGCAATGACTGTATATTACGCTCCTCTCTGGACCCAAAAATGTAGCCATTAGCTCTGTCAGTGGCATTCTTAAGCCGCAGTAAGTGCTGCTGATCTTTGATATTTAGAGGAATGAATGTTACCAAACTGTAATCCTCCACAAGTGACACGAGTGCTGTGTTTAGTTTCTTGTACCTGAATGGGAAAAGAACACAAATTAATATCTGTAAATAGTTCTGCTGAAGGGATGATGGATTATGATAAACAAGGCATTGCTATGAAATAACACTATTATTACTGCTGTCACTACAAAGGTGGACGGTTCAACAGATGTTTCCTTAGTTCACAGACTGCAGAATGCAAGTCTTCTAGTGCAAATGTTGTATTAGAAATATGAGAAAAACAAACTGTGTATATTCTGTTAATATGTTAAAAAAGTGTTACTTGCTACCAGATGAGCATGTTTGTCAAGCCCTTGTTACAACTGTTATAAAATAAATTACAGTGAAACCTGGATATGTTAGAAAGTATGGGTATATGCTTATTACTGAGTATTTATACAATTCTGCACCATACTGCACTTCCTGCAAATTATCTAAGAAGGGACATTCTAGTTGCAAATGGAAGAGATAACCACATACTCATTTTTAAAACACTTGTACATGGTACAATCAGCCCAGTTTTTGTCCAGCTATCTCAGATTTCGGTCACATTTTACAATATTTTGTAGGCACCCTGCCTCTGGTTTTCAGGGGAACATACTGGCATGAACAGGATAGGCCTATTCATTTTAATAATATGCCGGTTCCAAAACGAGATCTAATTTTGTAATTTGTTCCTTTTTGGATAATTCCCCGGTGTCTGAGTTCTAACTGCCGATGTTTCGGAACTCAATGTCAGTTCCATCTTCAGAGGCAGGTGAATTAAACATCTTTCAGACAGCCCCACATACAACACTCACATGGATTCAGAATGGGTAAATGAATAGGCTACAAAGGTTGACAAATTATTATAGACAGTTGCCGTCTTCCACGTAGTTGTGCCAGAAGGTCCACCTCAAGCTGGAACTGAATGTACAATTTGTCAACTATATATGTCTATACATGGGAGTCCAGTTGAAATCTGATCTCATACACACTGGATAATGATGGGCCACATCAGGACTTATCTGCTGCCTAGGTTATCACTCAGCAGTATTCGTTTGCTACCTTCAACTCGGTGTGCTTTCATTACTGCAAAGAAAAATTTGGCATGCATTTAAGAAAAGTAATTTTTTAAATTTTGTTTTACTTTTTAAAAACCGTGGAACATGGAATTACATATGTCAGGGAGTGTATGGTTTTGGTCCTCAAAAATGTTATTTATGAACAGAACTGAATTACTGGCTGCATAGGTGGTTGCACTGTCTTGTTGGAAGAACCTGTATTCATTTTCAGCAATTAACATCGGACAAAATTCCAAATTTTTACTCAGTACTATGGCCGAAGCAACGTTACGAGCAGGTTTAGTAGAGTCTAAAGCTGAGATAGCCCGCTTAAGGAAACGAATGTCAGTGGGAATGCCTACTGTTCATAAAGACTTATCCCTGATTTCCCTAGTTCCAAAGTGGTTGGGTTTGGAGACAGCTGTCCCGTTAGAGGAATTTTTAGCCAGCACTGAAGGAGCAGTGAAGATAGGTCTGGGACGACCCTGACCAACTGCAAATTGCAGTTTTGAGATTGGTCGACGTGGCAAAATCATTTTATAACGCATGTTTAGAGCTCCACGTGGAAGACATGACGTGGGAGAAATTCAAATTCAAATAGGTGTTCAGGGAAATATTTAAGGATTTGTACACAGATCAATATCATTTCACAAAAATACAGATGGCCAGGCAAGCCAAAAGAGAAAGGCCCCAAGAATGTGCTGACAGGTGTAGAGAACTGGCCCAGAAAATCATGTGTAAAAGTCAATGATCCACTAGCCCAGCGTATTCATCGAGAGAACACCTGCTCTTGCCTAGTTTTGTGGCGGGACTCACCGGGGTTCCTGGCAGGCAGGTCCGGTATGCTAACGTTCAGTTAATGGAGCAGGCATTAACCATTGCCCTTTTGGTAAGAGAAGCAGTAAAGTCTTAGTGAGACCTTTTACACAAGATTCAATGAATCAGTAAGTCTCTCACCGCATTCGCCCAGTAGGACGGGTCACGGAAACGATAGCTCCAGGCACTCACATGAGCACAAGCAGTCACTCGCATGGTCAGCAATATAAACCTTCGAATAGTACTACCAAGTCAGTGACACCAACAGCCACTAGGAATGCCCAGACTAAGGCCGCACTCAAGTGTTATGAGTGCGAAGGACCAATGCATTTCGCAAGGGAATGCCTTTCAAGGCTAAAAAGAAAGGGGAGTCCTCCAAACTCACCCAGGAGGAAAACCCTGAATGGACGTCCAGAGTCTACGCTCTTCTGTTGACGATTCTCTTTATGCGACAAAACGGGGAGGCAGTAAGGAAACATGAAACCAGGAAAATGAATAAGAGGTGCTAGTGAGGACAGCTCACTCCACCTCAACGCCCCTGAAAACGCTGTCAAAAGGCACACGGTTTCATTTTATTTGGAGCATGGCACACCTACTGTCTCAATGGAAATAGAGAAAGCATCGAGACGTCTAATTGTAGACACCGGCTCCAATGTTTCGATACTCCAGTCGGGTGTATCGCGGAGTAACGTGAGGGTCACCCCATAAAAACGCACGGACTGGGGAGGTCCTCAATATTAAGGGCCAACAGCTTGTTTCCTTCGCGCTAGATGGACATGTGCCGACTAACCTAGTTCAAACATTCTGTGTGTTTCAGGATACCGCCTGAATGTAATGACTGCAGACTTGCATATTCAACCTATAAAGCACAGCATAGTGTTTCTGAAAGACAGACATATTAATCTAACGATATATGGCGCGTCAGGATACATTTAAACACTAGCGCCTATTAAGTGATTTCTACCATCACAAGGGACTTAATTTTAGTCGACAAGCAAAAGAATAAATTTACTTCCATTTCATAACTTAGGCAAATTGAGACTATTGTACACTTTAGAATCTAAGCTAGTTTATTTCCATCAGATACTACCTAGGTGGATTTCGGCGGCACTATTTTAAAGACTCGGTTCGGGACAGCCACAATCTCCAACATTCACCACCCACACGAGACACTTGACGAGCTGCAGTCAAAGGATGCTGATATTGTTCATTCATTGTCAAACCAAGTGACATATATCAAACAACTTGACAACATATAGAGTAAACCTTGACGGCATTGTTAATTTATCTACTCTTGTCAAGGACGCTATGTACAGTCACAGGATGAATTTCAACAGGTTACAAGAGATATTTTGTGGGTTAACATCACGATACACAATCAGAGCAAACTATACATGATAGACAGAATTTAGCCTACTACTCCTTGTTCAGCAAACTGACGAGTTGTTAGCAGCCGTACAGTGGGTACTTGTAGGTAAACTACAGATGACTTTTATTAACCCTATTATGTTACACAACTTTTGCGAAACGCATCTTTGCATTTAGCAGAAAATTACAAATTAACTGTTGGAATGCGGCTTGAAACATCCACTTGTACTATGACTTCGTTAAAGTAGCTGTAGTAGCAAACGTTCACTGTGCTAAATTCGTTATTAACATACCACTAAAAACAGCAAACCAGCACTTTACTTTGCATAAAATTAATTGCCTTGCCTACATGTGTAACACAGGATAGGTTTGTTAAACATTTTCTTGACTTTCCCTATTTTGGATTATCGCACAGTCAGCGTGACTATATTTTATTACCAGCGGCAGACTCACAACACTGCAGCACTAGCTTTCTTACCGTCTGCCCGCTCAGTGTAGCCCTCTATGACATACAAACACTCACCTGTGAGTCTAACCTGTTTTTCCACACTGCAGAACACTACAGTCCTTGTAGAAGTAGTTTACTACTTCACTACAGAACTCCCATTTTGCAACAGCATGGAACGTTGTGGATTTGTCATTTCCCAAATCGACGTCAAGTCCCCGTACACTGCCCACAAGACCTGTACTGAACAGCTCTTCAGGGCCGGTATTATCTACAATGCCACAGAATGCTCCATTTCGTCGAGTGAAATAAGTATACTGCCTGAACTACATGGAACCACCAGGACCAGGCTTGACACCCCCTCCTTTTACTTGCCTGATCAACCATCTGTACTTGCAATTCACGAAGCACCCCAAATAGAAGAAGCGGCTCCAACAAAAGTCATGGAACTCAACAATATTATGTCATGCCTCGCGTCGCCTCAACGCTCCTTGGAAGTGGACATGCTATTCCACATATGCCAAACTTCGCTGCACTGACAAAATCAGCCAAAGTGGCACTTAATTGTTGCCACAACCTCTTGCACTCTTGCTGTCTTCCTAATTCTGTAATTTTCCTTACGTTTCCAGTTCCATCACTTGTTCTCACACTGTTTTACTACAAATGATTCGTCCAGACAAAACTTCTTCCCCTCAAACCCCTGTATCCGAATGCAGTGAAACTGGCACAGAGGAGATTCATCGCCAAGGAAATGGTACTTTCTCCACTTATTCCCCGCAACCGACAGTCTGATAACCTTTAAGAAAGCTGACTGCTACTGAAGAATCTTCTTGCTCTCACCCTGTAAACGGACACCTCGCACATCAATAGGAAGCAAAATTGCAATTTTCCATCAATGCAACAGCAGCTGCAACATTATCCCCTCATCTGGTAAAGCACCAGGACTGCACATTCAGCAATATCCCGGTCTACATCGTAGTTACACAACTGCTGCGATGAGTACATCAGAGAAGATTGAAAATGCTTTCCAATATTCACATTTTGTGAACTTTATGTTTAGTCCCTTTACCCCAAATTTCCCTTTTACTTTATTGTTTGTTTGCTATTTATAATATTGTATTCATTACGACACTAGGTATTTAGTTTTGTTGAGTTTTGGTTTACATTTTATTTACTGAGAAAATTTACCCCAAATACTCGTTTCAGAAGGGAGAGGTGTAATAAATACCTAATTTGTCATCATCATCATGTTCCTGAAGGGTTAGGCATGTTTCCTGTTCCTTGATCCTCAAGATGAAGTTGGTCCCTCCATCTCTTCCTCGGTCGTCCTATGTTCCTTCGTCCTTTTGGTTTATATTG
>Ga0123357_10005363_pt1 | contig 15333 bp, 4 predicted proteins | sample TergutEmb28metaG_FD_89873 | JGI IMG/M metagenome (GOLD analysis project Ga0123357, IMG submission 89873) | Embiratermes neotenicus P4 segment gut microbial communities from Petit-Saut dam, French Guiana - Emb289 P4 | ecosystem: Host-associated > Arthropoda: Insects > Digestive system > Gut ... | reverse complement strand
CCGCAGGCGTATGTTCACTGCTAATGGGACCGCAACCGAACGGAGGAACGAAGGGGGGGGGGGGGAAGGAGTAAAAAATCGGCGTTTGGGTTGGGGGGGGGGGGGGAAACGAAACACAACGCTAGTTTTGAATTATTACTCAAATTAAAAAGGGAATATTGGAAAACGTATAAAGGGATGGATTGACAGAATGATCGTCCTTTGGAGACGAAACATCCAGTGGGCTTTATCCTTGTAATCTATTTTAATACTACTGCTGTTGTTGTTTGTTGTTGTTATGAAGGACCTTACTATCACAGCGAGGAAATAATGTAAGGCTACCAGCATTGGGCTCTGTGCATAGCGTAAGGAAAGCGGCAATATTAATAATACTATTCACTATCATAATATTAGGTGTATATTTTCTTACTTGACCGATACGTTTCGGCCTTTCTAAAAGTTATAATCACTGCGATCGTTTGTCTAGCTCCCGCCATCGACCTTAAACCTGCCCGACACACGGCGTACGACGCAACGTTGGCAGCGTTTCGGGTGGAGCGTTGCTCCGGTGCTTATCGGTCAAGCAGAGGAAAAAAAAAAAACCCCCTCTACATTTTATTTAGCGAATAATCGAATTCCCTCTTCATCCCCGGGATAGTGTAGTTGGTCAGTGGCTAGGCTACAGGCCGAGGATTCGTGGTACAATACCCTGCTGTTCTTTCTGCAGAACGTCTAGATCGACTGTGGGGCCCACTCAGTCTCCATTGGGCGGTGAGGGGAGGGGCTGTTTCCCTGGGTTTAAGATGGCCGTGGTAAAGCTGCATATAGTGCTGACGTTATGAGTTTGTGGAGCTGTACTTTCTCTCCTACATACATCTTTTACTGTGACTTTTATTCTTTAACGTATGTTTAAGTTACGACTTTATTTATAGTCTGCAGACTCCCAGCCTCTTCCGCCGGATATTATTCCCTAAGTGTGTTATCCAACAACACTCAGTTCTGTTAAGATTATTTGGCGTCGGTAATGATTAGGTAATGGGCATTAGTGGAATGGCTCTGACGCCAAGACCGAAATACTCCGAGAAGAACCTGTCCCATTGTCACTTGGTTCACCAAGAATCCTACGTCGACTGGCCTTGGATTGAACCGGGGCCTACCACTAACCGCCTGAGCCAAGTAACTTGTATTGACAATTAGATTGGAAATACTGCCAGTCTAGACGGTGTCACATCGCAGACGGTAGTTTTGTTCATAGTCACTGGCATGAGAAACTCAGATCTCGGAGTAAAGCTTGCATTTGTTTACCATGTCAGACTAGAGAAATTTAATTAGCCAAATGCGAGGTGTAGGCAGCAATATATTAATGTTCAGACCGTATACATACACGTGTGCGTGTAAAGAGATACAAGCATTGTCACGTTTGCAGATCTATATGCATGTCCTAGAAAAACGCGTAAGGTCCTGCAAGGCCAACGTTAAGAGTCCGTCCTTGGATCCCATGCTGAGACAGGCCAGTTAGTTTTACATCTTTACGCCGAAAAGCCTGCATCATATGCGACTTATCCTGGGTGGAATGTGCCACGTGACCTCCATGTTGATTAGCTGGGTACAGCCTGTATATTTTTGCGCCCGATGAATCTCGAAATATTATCAAGCAGTGAATGATGTAAACGTGAGTTTGTTAATGCAATAGTTTAGTGGCGTTGTCGGTAATTGGGGCCGTACCTTTTTAGCGTCAAATGGCTGAATGGTTGCGAGTAAAGAGTTGGAAAGTAAATGGAATGACCCTGTCGTGGTATAATTTAAGGACACTGTCTTGGTGTTTCGCTGGAGAGTTTGAGGAAGACGACGTAAATCCTGGTAGACATTCGAACCCGGCACCGCCGGTTTACAAGTAATACGCGTTATCGCTTGAGCCAAGTCACTGAGAGGTGTGTGGAAATGTTGGGTGTGCCTCAGCTACAGCAAGGTTGGGTGCATCATGGCTAAGCCCATCACAGTTGGCCCTTGTCTCTGTTAACGGTCCTCCTTGCTGGAGGTGTTGAGTGAAGTTTTGCGCGTGGACTGAGCAGTTGGGGAGCGGCATTAATTTTGGAGTTAGTACTGCAGGGTGCGACCGCATTAATTTCGCGACTTGAAATGTGTTAAGTCTGTCCCGAGTACTGAGTGAGCCTAATTCAGTATAGAGTACAGGTTTCATATTTCGGTAGTTCGTTCGAGGTACGAAATGGGGGGGGGGCACTCGTAATAGCCCTAGTTTCTGTTGGTTACGTAAGAAATAATTCACACAACCAAGTTTTTAAGTGTTTAAGAAGGCGACATGTTTTGACCCTTTAGGCCACCCCCAGGCCAATACATGTAATGTAAAGGGTGGAAACATGTCGCCTTATTAAACACTTAAAAACTTGTTTGTGTTGACTGCTGCTTACGTAACCATTAGTCTGATAAACACAACGGATGTCCAACCCTAAACCCGTAGCTTCTTTTTCCTCCGAAGTTTCGACCAGACAGTCCTGAGGATGGTTGAATGTGTGTGTACATTCAGCTAGTAACAGTACTTCCCTCCTATTTAAGTATCGAACGTTCTCGTGTGTATACCTTTGTTATAATATACGTAAACTGTCAGAGATAAAGTAAATTACACTTTTCACTCCTCCTCATTCCCCACCTTTCCCCCTCCCCTCGCGGAGCTCTTCGTACACACAGTGATGTTGCGACTGTTATAATAAAAAGCTGGTTCATCATTTGATAAAGAAATACAAAGGTTCGGTGCTTGCTGTATGTTGGTAGGCTGCGTTCTCCGGTGCAGGTGCTAGTTATTTATACAGACACTCCAAAATTTATGTTCCTCTTTCTCCCTCTCTGGTCTATTCCTCCTTCCGACCCCTTGTTCCAGAAAACGTCTCGCATGCGAAGTCGCTGTGGAGCGCACGCACACACACAGTCATCGCTGTAAATGCTGTTCATCGACCGTATGAACCCATGAGGCGTTAAAATGAGGGTGCAGAGGTTACGATTTTCGTCAGGTTGTTATCTCTTTATATATTGCAGCAGTCATGCTTGCACTTCACATTGTGTTCTGCGTGCTGTATAAATAGACTTAATTTTGCTCCATTTTGAAAACGATTTAGGGGAAATTTTTATTTTGTTGGTACAGTAGGCCTACGTACAATGCGCCAACGTGCCATGCAGACCCATTATTCCCTTTTTTTAAAAAAACTTTGTGCGTACAAAACAGATTGGATTTATACAGCTGTAGAATAACGTAACAGCGAGTGGAAAGGTAGGTCTGTATTTAAATAAATGTGCACTTTACATGGTTTACATGCTGTGATGGTAGTACAGTAGGGTCTCGATTTACGACGGGGTTACGTTCTCGAATATTTGGTTGTAAATCGAATCGAATCGTAAAACGAGCACTATTTAAATGGTTTAAATTGAAACAGGTTCATGAAGCCAACAAATTAGTCAAATAATTTTGTAATTTACAATATGTCTTTACATTATGACATTCAGTTTTAATTTAATGAATTAGGTATATAAAAATTACACGGATAATTGAAAAAAAAGTATCAATAAAATCACTTTTTATTTTGTTGAAGAAGGCCCAGGTCGTAGTTCAGAAGACATCAAGAAAGAATGTAACGTCAACTGTTCTGATTTTTTCTTCTTTTCTGTCTTTTTGATGGACGTCATGGTTGGAAAAATCACAATCAACGAACTGTACTAAAATAGAATAAGAAGGAACACATGCACACCGGAAAAGAGCAAGAAACGCACTAAATAGAGAAAGGACGCTTTAGTTGCGACGGTGGTGCACCACAAGTCAGGAGTGCTCGTTCCGACTGGACAAGCGTCGTAAAAATGAATCGTCGCAAAACGAGACCCTACTGTATATTGTACGTAGATACGTGTGTTGGGGAACACTCCGTTACGCGCTTCGTTGGATGATGGAATGTCTAATGAAACGTGTAGAGGAAGCTTCTCCTCACCATCTTCTGACATTGTCCACTTAAGACACAGAATTAGTGTCCCATCCCAAATTCAGATCTTCTGCGCATCCAGGTACATAGTTCTGGCTAAAACAAAGGGCGTATGTAAGGGTATGGGAGTAAGTACATATACACACACTGATACATACGTACATACATACGTACATACATACATACGAATTGATATTCTGTCGTATCTCCATATAGCAATAGGAAACACATACGTATAGCTAAAGATGCTTATGCCAGGTGGCAGTGATTACCAAAAAAATCTCGTCATGAAGCAGTCGCGAGGCTCCGTCTCTCTATATTGAGGCCTAGACCTTTGTAGATCAAAGTTCCGTCTGTCTACGATTATCAAGCTATCTTTTGAGAACATGCGATGTTGGCGGACTGACATTAAGTCACATCGTGATTTCCAGACATCCGTCAGGGGCTGCAGCGGATGATTGGAATGCTGCATGTGTCAATCATAGGTGGAGATTGTCAGATTTGTCCCTTCAAACTTGAGCGGCTCGTTGCTTGTATGCAATAATGTTTTGTATACAAAAAGACTAGGTTTGTTTGCTGTTGAATTTTAACTTCGTGGAACTCTGGGATTTTATTAGGCCGAAACAAACCAAAATCAGCATTCGTTATGGAACTCCCAATACTTGATTTTACTGTAAAAGTATGTGGGGCTAAGTGTGGTCGGCAGTACCTCTGCATTATGCACTCAATTTAAACACGTAGGAAGATGGAGCGGTTTTGCTACCATTAAGTGAAGTGCCATGCACTAAGCGTTCTACTTTATTTAACTTTCTTTTTTCTTTTAGTATTGTTCCGTCAGTATTTTTGAATTTGGAAAGAGTTTGGTGTTCAAACATGTATAACACCGGTTTAAAAGCAGTCTTAAATCTTACTGTAAACTAATTTTGTGTTATTGGTATCGGGGAAAAATAACTAGTCTTCGCAGCTCTTCCTTGTATTTCTGTAATGCTTTAGTTGTGAAATTAGCCACGTGCCTGAAGTACGTAGAAGGAACACCTTCGAGAAATCCGAGAATTCGCCCAAATGTCGTTTCTTTTCCTTAGTAAAATATGAGTTAAAGATAACTTAATGTTCCTGCGTCCAAAGTACCAATTATTTTCGAGTAAAAAGTAGCCTTATTATTAACATTTCAAACGTGGCAACTAAGTTTGAAATTTTTGAAATCGATGTAATGACTCTGTCATCGGTCTCTTCTGTGTTTGTTTCGCGTTCCAGTGGTTGATGCCCGACTGCGACTCACATCGGGTTTGTTATTTTGGTGGCTGTTTTTTCATGGTTTTGTCCAATTCTATCAGACGAATGTAGTACTGTGGCCTGACATTGATTGGGTTCGAATCCCAGTCAGAACATCCCCACCATGAGAAAAAGGAAAAATACAGTTTTTGTTTGACAGTGCCAGGGGCGCATATCTCTATTTGCGTCTCGGTTGCCATACTGTACATGGGAAGGAATCCTCCGACCCCCTTTGATTTGAATCATATTCTCTCCAGTCGGGACACTTAAGGTTTTCGGACGAGAAACCACGTCTGTTAGAAGTTTCGCACGGGAGAAAAATATCGCGGTGACACGTTTGTGATTTAAGTCTGATTGAAATGCACATGTGACTTCTGCAGTTTGACTCTGTGAGCTCATTGCTCCCACAGAAAACTTAAAATTTCACCGATGTCACTTACGTAATGTCACTTAAAGACTGATCAGCCAGCGACAGAATGGGCTGTTTCGTTGCCCGACCAGTCGCAGTAGTCGGAAAAAAACATTTGTCAGGGACATCACTCTGAAACAGAGATGAGGAATACGACGGCAGAGTAATAAGGGCAGCAACTCAGTAATTAGTAAGGGAGTGTGAAGTAGTCATGGACTGTGAACGGACGTTAGGAGATTAAGGAAGTTATACGTCTAAATAGGCCCGTAGAATCAAGAGACGGTGGTAATGACACAGGAGACACTCAAACAGTAGTTGGAGCAGACAGTTAGGGAGTCGATGGTCAAGCACATGTAGTAATCACCTTAGTGTCGGGCGTTGAATCATAACCTTATGTATCATGTTTTCTTTTACATGTGTTTGTAATTGGGTACATTCTGCTACAGAATTAGAATTCCAACATATCGATAGGCCAAAGGGTTGTGTACTCTATTTAACAACGGTGACAACCCGAACTGGCGAAGTCGGCGCCAAGGACGCTAAAGGGAACGTTGTGCTTGCCAACATCAGAGGTAGGTCGCACACCTGATTTGCTACCTTTCCACCTATGGAAGTTTAAGATGTGAAGGCAAGAATGATCTGTCTCGGATGCTGTAGGCCGCGCAAATAACTTACCGCGGACTGCGACGTTGCGAACTGAATGAACCAGAATCATTCTTCGTAAACTGATAATCGCTTTGATGCGAGAAATTCTCCGCCTGACGAAACTCGGTTAATTGCCGTGTTCACAACAGCCCGCTGCGGGACCCTGTTGTGAGCCAGCTGAATCCAGTCTGTTACCTTCACACCTCTTGGAGATCAATTCAGTATTGCCTTCCCCATACCCTTTTTAACTACGATGTTTTAAGTGGTCTTTTGCATTGAGGTTTTTCGACCAATATCCTGTGTGCTTTTCTAATTTACCCTTGCGTCTTAGATGCATGTCCTGCCCATCTTATCCTCTGTGGTTTGATCACATGATATCTGTTCCAAATATCCTCACTCTGTATTTTTTCCTTAGAATGAGCAACCACATTTCGTCCCCGTGTAAAGCATAGGATAAAATGATAGTTGTATATTTATGGGAATGTATAGCGTAGGCTGAGCCATGAAGAATTTATTTTTGGTGCCAGAACGCCTACTGGCTCTCACATAGCAACAGTTTCCGTTACTTCCATTGTAAAGTGACACCATAATGCCGACTTCTACTGTGTCTGTTATCGAAGCAAGAGAGGAGGGACATTATCATATTGAAAGTAATTAGTTATGTAGGCCGACATGAATCGCATCTTTGTATTTGTCCCCGCTTTTGGTCTCGACGGTTTAACGATCTCGAAATGATGGGAGCGAGCAAATATTTGTGATGCGAGATAACAGAGACTGTTAATTTCTCCTCCAAGAGTCTCGTTTATGTAGTTACATTCTCTCTTTTATTTCATTACCTAATCCTGCAGTCTTCCTTGTGCCATATATTTTAATGCATAAATTCCTTCCTTCCTTTTTCGCAGGCATTGAGAGAAAATACGGTTTAACATATTCCTTACTACTGGAGAAGAAGGTGAAATAATTCTTAAAATATACGCCAGTCGTACACTTCCACATATTTTCAGGCGAGATACGCGGTATTTAATTAGCAGCGACGAACGGCTTCCCGACAACTGTTGGCTGGCAGAACGTGACACCGACGCCCATCGCGACGTCTAACTAATGTGAGGTTCCACTCCGTTGCAAAATTAAAACTACACGGCTATGTTCATAGACAAATGGCTATTCTATAGGGTGGTCGTGTAGCTTAATAACGCGCAGGCGAGTTACTTTAATGTAATGCAGGAAACATGGAATTTTAAGTAGCCGTTGAATTTGTAGGCCTACTGTTAAACACTGCGAAGGTTATTCGTTTTGTAATTGCAGGATGTTCAGATTTGCGACATATGATTCAAGTATATGTGGTGGCGTTAGATAAGGTTTAGGCACTTTCGTACATTTTACAGTGTCGAGTGGTGACTTTGAAGGTTGTCAATTTTACACTTTCAGGCACGTCGAAATATTTTTTAAACTTGTGCTGTCAATAAAATTAATTAAATACGTGCGCTGCTTTCACTAGATGAACGTATAGGAAATTCCATACACATTGTAATAAGTACGTGCTGCGTAATAGAGGAGTACGCGGTGGCACAGTTGGTTGAGGCACTGCGCTACAACCCGGCAGGTACTTTCGCTCGCATGGCCCTGAGGTCGACTCGGCCTGTAACAGAAAAGAGTACCAGGGGTATCTCCTTGGCGAGGGGGTAAAGGCGGCCAGTGTGTAGGGCTGACAACCTTACCACCTTCATATGTCGATTGTCTAGAAATTCTGGGAGCCTTAACCGCTTAGGGTTCTAAGATCCTGTCAAGGCTTGTAATGGGACAGCTTTATGTAATAGGCCTGTCATTTAGGTCAGTGTTATTTGCACTAATGCGATGTCGAGGAATAAATACCAACACTAATTGAACGTATAGTGATACCCGTAAACGTTACAGCATGGACTTTTTTAGTAGTTGTAATTTAGGAAGTGCATTGCTTTTATAGGGATAATATTGATCCATAAATAATCTCTAGGTTATGTAGCAAGGCGGTAACTGTACGTATATCGTAACATGTCGCGTTCGCGTAGTGTTAATACCACCTCAACTAATCCTAACAGCCTCACACCATTTCACTCGAAGATACCGTCTATTTAATGTTGCCGACAACAGAGAAACGTACTTAGGTCTTCATGTAAAGTGTCCAGTGTTTTTGCCCCTTTTTAACCAAATTTGGAATTTCTCAACAGATTTTGACACAAATCTCGGTATCAAATGTCACGTAAATCCGTGCAATGGGCGCTGCACTGATACGTGTTGAGGGACGGACTAACGGCCTGATTGCATTGCCGTCGACGAACGAACTTTTTTTTGGCGATTTATTGTCGCCCGCAACAATAAAACGTACTTAGGTCGTAGGTAAGATGTCAGATTTTAACCAAATGTGGGTTTTCTCGAAACATTTTCATAAAAGACCCCAATATCAAATGTCATGGAAATCTGTTCTCTGGGAGCCGCTCTGGTACATGCAGACAGACGAACGGATGGACGGACGGACGAACGGATGTGACGGGTTATTGGCGCTTTTCGCGACAATGCGAACGCGGCCAGACGCGAAGTTGTACCAACAAACCAGATTATAGGTTGAAGAAATCCAACAAGATGCAACTGTATGCAGATATTTATTTACTGCAAAATTACTCTGCATGTTTCGGGCGTCCATCGTACCCATCACCAGGAGTGCATAAAACTGTAGTTGCAGCCTCTGGTACAGACCATACTGTAAAGTACAAAAGTTGAACTTCTGCATACAGTTGCATCTTGTTGTATTTCTTCTACCTAGAATTACGATGCACGGAACTACAAATATTAAAAAAAAGCCAGATTATGCTTATCATTATTGATTGGTTTAAAAGTTACGTGTTGCCGTATGTGCAAAATTAAATTCACAAACGGAAGTTTCTCGGAACAAATGGCATTAAATTCTTTTTTAAAACCGTGTCGTATCGTAACACTTTATTTTGGCATTTGTTGGGGAATGTCACTCATATTCTGTATTCTGGAGTTTCGCAGTTCATATCTGCGCTGCTCTGACAGGTTTACTGGTGCTGTTGTCGTTTGCGCCCTCTCATGCTTGTTCAGGAACAGCGTCTGAGATTGGGCCACGGCCGCTTCTTGCCACGTTCTTGCCCATTCATCGATAATTGATTATCCTGTTATTTGACCTTCTAAACCCCCAACATGCAGGACACGTGCTTCAGTTCCGTGCGTATGTAATCTCTTAAATATTGGTGATAATTTTGTGAACCACGTGCTGTAGCATAAATAAGTTCTGCATTTTTTGACGTTTTGCTGACGGTGCATGCCAGTATATTTGTCTCAGTAATTAACCAACTTGATGTACAAAATTTTTGTTTTACAATAAGTTTATTTCATGCCTCTACATGTTTCGAGCACATGTGCTCATCACCAGGAGGTTAAAATTGCATTACACAGCCTCTTGTATCATCACACCTATAGGTGTGTAATGCAATTTTAACCTCCTGATGATGAGCACATGTGCTCGAAACATGTAGAGGTATGAAATAAACTTATTGTAAAACAAAAATTTTGTACATCAAGTTTGTTAATTACTGAGATAAATAAGTTCTGCATGTTATTCACACAATGTATTTATGTATTTATTATGATTCTTGCATTAAACACCGGTTATTTATGTATGCAGACCTAACCAGTTTGTTTTTATGATGGACTCGGACTGTTTTCTGTGAGGTAGGAGTTTAATTTTTATGTATTATTTAGATGAACGTCACTCTTCAGAGCGTTAAAAATCTTACAACTTCTACATGAAATTCCAGTCTTGTTTAGAAAATATAGCTTGTGTATATTTTATCAGGAAAGGCACTCCAGTTGTATTTCATTAGTAACGGGCGAGAACTTAGGACTACATGCACACACACACACACACTGACTTCACACACAAAGTATCCCTAAGATCTGACGCAGACACAGACCCAGTACTCCGTCGTCCACTTTGGTATAAACATCAACATACTACGCAGGGATATTAATGCCTTATAATGGTACTGATGTTTGTTTGCGACTGAACATACAGCTATTAAAAATGTAAAATACCTGTAGTTAATCCACAGTTTATACATTTTAGCATCATTTCATTTTATTGCATTGTAGTTTTGACTCTACATGTGCAAGTCTTCGACACCATTTATTATAAATGTATTCCTCTGTGAATGACTGCCCTGAAGATGGCCTTTGATGGTCGATACATGTAGGCAGATAATCAAAGAATAACAAATAGTTTTTTTTTGTGGTTACATGTGCAATTAATTGCATTAAATGTTGTATAGGAATTTCGAAGTTCCTAGTTTTGAAGACAGAATGGAAGTAAAAAACGAACTGTATTCAGTATACACGTGCTGGTTTAATTAAAACATTTTCCTTTTTAGCTATTTTGGTGCCGATTCTGGGTTTAAACAGCGTTTCTTTTAAATTGTGGTATAGTGGTCACTAGTCCAGCTGCTTGGTACACCGGTTCGAATCCCTGCCAGTGCTTATTGTCTATGTATCCTCACCTTCTTCAGGACACGATCTCATATTATGGATTTGTTTCCATTTCATACGTATCAACCATCATGTCTCATTTGAGGCTGCATTGCTAGTATCTGGACCACCAGTGTTGAATAAACGGGCTTGAAGGCTGAATACAGAATGATATCGGTAACATCTCTGTCTTATAGTCGCAACTTACGTGAAAAAAGTCGCTGGAGCCCAGAATAGGTTGTGACTGATTCTTTTATAACTTTCCCAAATATGTGTTTGACCAAAGTATGACTATACCCGCAGCATTGTAAGTTGGTATGTAACTACCAAGTACTGATTCACCCGGAAACAAGAGTGCAGTGGGTTAGGTAAGTCATTTTTTGTGCAGCGAGAACATAGTTGCAGGTTGGCCGTTTTGTGCAGTCAACATGTAAGAACATTATGGCTAAGATAATTTTAATTTGCTATTGTTTGAAAGAACGCTACAGTTATGGCCGGATACTGTCACGAGATCCATTTATGTGCTTAACTTAGGAAGGTTGATGCCTGCGATTAGCAGAATGTAGGTCCACTGTATTGGCACTGTGGTTGGGTTGATGTCAGCCTAATGGTCGATGGGTACGCAGTTCGACTCGAGGCCGTGTTATGGCCTGCTATTTGGTTGAGTTTTCCGTTATTTTTCCTCGTTTCCTCCAATAGAATGGTTGGATAGTTTGTTCAGTATGTGCATTACCATATTCTGATTTAGCCTAATCGTTGTCTCATTCAACACTGTACAGACCTGACTTGTTACGGTTAGAAACGCGCTGTTGCTGAACGTTTGAATTACGAACCTAATGTGGTGTTAGGGGAGGAAAATGTGACAGTTTATCACTGACTGTGGTGAAAGATTAGCAGTGCCTCGCTTATCAGTCAACTCGTTCGTATATTTTCTTCGAAATATTTGCTTGTCAGTTGCATTATTGTTAAGGTTCGGTGATTTTTTTTTACAGTTGCTGACAGTAGCATAGAACGAACATGTCGCCTGTGGCCAGTGGGCATGTATAGAATTGTGTAGCGGAAATTCCTTACAAGGCCCCAAATCCGAGTTCCGAAAAGGACTTGCATAATATAACAAACGACAGTCTCGTAACTTCACCAGTTTCGCAAATATTGAAACAATAGGATTTCTCTACTGTCCATTTGAAGGAGTCGCCAGGAACTTTAATCATTCCATGAGCTAGATAATATATACGGAAATGTTCTAGGGAGCTTAGCGTTAAATTATTCATATAACTTTTGCATGCTTGTGTAGGATATAAACTTCATTATCGTTTCACATGATATTTTACTGAAGCGGTTAACAGTTGCAGGGAAGCGCTCTGACCCAGGCCTCTCACCATGGAGGCCCGGGTTCAGTTCCGGATTAGTCCATGTGGTACTTGAGTTGGACAAACGGGCACTGGGACGGATTTTTCACCGCATACTTCTGTTTTTCTCCTGTCACTATCAGTCCACTGGTGCTCCTTACTCATTCTTTGGTGTCACCGACGCATATAATCTCAGCATTTGACAGCGTCGTTTGGTAACATACTTAGAAGGTAACTGTGCGTGAGAAGACGTCGAATGTAGGGTTTGCCCTACACTATGGAGTTGTCATACACAGTTTGAATTGTTCAGTGACTGGACTGTTTGACAAAGTTGCAGTTTCAGAGTAGTTACCATATCTGCGTGGCTGCAATGTCTGAGGCGTTTTCAGTTCCGTCTTCAGGCATAGGCGTCATCCGCACTACTCTCTTATCCTGTTTACCGTCTGATATTTTGAACCCCCATCCAAGGTACCCCACCGTATTTCTGAATACGAATTAAAAACCACCTGAAGTCAAAGAAGATTTGGTCTCAGTCTGGGCTTCAGTTCCAAGAAGAGGAGAATGCAGTAGCACCAGTTACCTGCTTGAAATAGGCTTCCCGTCTCTCGGAACCATTATATATAGTACAAATGATTAAATATAAAAATTTCCGGGTTTAATTTTAAAACTAAATCGTTGCTGCTAATAAAAACATAAATTCAAAATTGAACAAATAAAAGGTATTTAAATTACTCTGCAGTATTTTTCTGTATCTTTCTGGAAGGACAGAGTAACCCTCATCTCTATCACCATAGGGCGTTGTAGCATCCACAGGTCAAGATTACCTGGTGTTAAATTTACAGCGTTAGCGTAATGTTAATAAATAGGCATAAGGGAACCGTGAGCCTATATTTTCACAGTATACACCATACAGTGTATAAGTAAACTGACTTGGGACCTGCTGCACCCATCTGTTCCAAATTTATAGTTTGCTTTTGCGAGCGTTGAATCTTGTTCCAAGTAGATCTGCGTTCATTCCAGGTGCACAGAGCTGTTGTGTTGTATTTTTTATGTCAGCTCTGTCTTTGCCATTCAGTTCATTGACTCTACCATATTGCAATTCCCGGCAACACCGAATCAAGTAGCCTTGCTAATTAATGCAGATTATGCTCGTAATTATAGTATATACTGATAATGAGAACAACGTAGGCTCTTTAAATTGTGTGTTAGTCTGTGGCGCATGAAACTTGCAAAATTCAAGTAGATCTGTCTATTTGTGAAGGGTATATACTTGTAAATCCATAGCTACATACAAATAGTCCTTAATGATGTCAAGTTAGATTGGATGTGTGTGTGTGTTTGTGGACCTATATGTTATGAGTTTATGTATATAATGAATAGTATCTGCTTGTATACGCGCGCGCGCATGTGTGTGTGCGTGCGTGCGCGCATGTTCAGGTCATGTATGCAAATTGAAGTAAGCCGACGTTAACTGAATGACTTAGTGATTCGGTACTACAAGGCCTTCGTTATGCAGCTCATCGATAAACCCATTGTCGTGGAACCAAGGTTCATCACAACCATAACCACAGTCCGCCGTATTCTGTCCTGAGCCATTTGAACGCAGTTTATACGTAAACAACACATATCGCGACCGAAGTTGTGTACTTGTGTACTGTTTGTTTTTCCAGGCGTGTTACATGTCCCAGTCTTCGCACTTATTTGTTTAAGACGCCTTACGCTGCTTGGTGAACAGTACAAATAACGAAGACCCTAGTTATGTTTTCTCCATTCTTGTGTTACAGCCTTCCTCTGTAGTCTGTGTGTTCTGACACCTTTGGTCTGTACTTCCCAGATTGATAGAGGAAGTTTCACGTTGCTTTGCATTAAGTGGCTCCTGTGCTTAAAACACGGGACTTTTCTGTGAAATGAGTCCGAAATTTTTGAAGGTGTAATTAGTAAGGAGAGTGCTACCCCCTGCGATGTTAACGTCGTATACTCTGGTAGAAGGGGACCCAAGTTTGAGGTCAGCCCGCTGCTTGCTCCGTCAGGATGGTGGGCTCACTCATATGCTGCGATGGAAAGTCTGTATGACATACAGGAGACAGTATTCCTAGCAGTCACCACTGCGAAAGTCTCGTATTTCACATATGACAGGACCTGTAAATTACGTAAATCTGTTTTCAGTAATTCGACAAATGCCAAGGTTGGCCTGAGTAATTGCCTGTCTTGATGTGTTATCAGACTCTTTCGTGATAATCGGTATTATATTGTGCCTACGTGATTTTTTCGGTGTCAGTTATCATGATAGTGCATTTCGTAGGGCGGATTCTGCTGGTCGTTGCTCAGGAATAAAGCTTCGGCCTTGAGAGCGCTGGTGGGGCCCCTTATTTCCGGACGAAGTTTTCAAGGGAAAAAATAGACCCTGTCAAAAACACGCGTCTCTGTCAGTGTACACTCTTTGTCATTTGTTAGGTGTACAGTTTATAGCTATCCTAGGGTTAACGTTATACAGAGCCCTAACCAAATAGAACGCAACAGAAAATTCTCTGTCGCATGATAGATTTAACTCGCTCTTAGAAGACGAGACTGCTCTTCTGCCTGAGATATTTTTTGATTTGAATTCATCGTTTACTGTTCATAAACATCTGAAGTTTGACTTCCCTCTGCGAAACCACTGCAAAGGTCGGAGTCATACTCCTGAGTAAACAATAATAAATTCCTGGTATGCGATCCTGTAATGTTATTAGAGATGATGACAAAATTACAAGGCGAATTCGCAGTAATAACTTCGACTGGCTTACAATTGCGTGTTGATGGAATGTGTTGCTACGGCTTAGGTCGCATATAATTAATTTTAACTGCAGTTGTTTGGGTTGTTGTAGAAGTTTCTTTTCCTGTTTCCTCCTACAGCTTATACTGCTTTAAAAAGAACTCGAATTTCGGATATAGAGTCCATAATTGTAATCACCATTCCAGGGCGGGTTATGAGGTCAACATGCATTTGCGATGTGTGTCTAAGATGTAAGGTGTATTGAAAGAACTTAAGATATTTAGTTAACGTGGTTGGGTCATGCTGTCGGATGGTGTGTGTATATATATGTATATGTATATATATATATACATACATATATATGTGTGTGTGCGCGTGCGCGTGTGGTTGTGTATATATGTGTTTGTGTGTGTGTGTATATATGTG
>Ga0123357_10005362_pt1 | contig 15337 bp, 9 predicted proteins | sample TergutEmb28metaG_FD_89873 | JGI IMG/M metagenome (GOLD analysis project Ga0123357, IMG submission 89873) | Embiratermes neotenicus P4 segment gut microbial communities from Petit-Saut dam, French Guiana - Emb289 P4 | ecosystem: Host-associated > Arthropoda: Insects > Digestive system > Gut ... | reverse complement strand
CAAAGAGTGTATGTACTCATAGTGTGTATGTACTCAAAGCGTGTATGTACTCAAAGAGTGTATGTACTCAAACTGTATATGTACTCAAAGAGTGTATGTACTCATAGTGTGTATGTACTCAAATTGTGTATGTACTCAAAGTGTGTATGTACTCAAAGTGTGTATGTACTCAAAGTGTGTATGTACCCAAAGTGTGTATGTACTCAAAGTGTGTATGCACACCAAACATCTGGCAGCAATACTCATCCAAGTCTACCTGCCCTTTTCCGTATTGCGGACCGCCAGCCTTAACTTCCCATCCGCTCACAGTAAAATGAAGTAGAGCTACTACTATTACTTTACTTCTGACATTTACTTCATTTATTCACCATTTTGAAACAGCGTCTCCAGTAGCGTAATAGATAGGGCAGGGTATCAGCGTCTTCATACTGTCTCAAACACCATTCCCATGAATTATGCAGTCGTAATTTTACAACAGGGATTTGCAGGAAATGGTATTCCGGTGAGCAGAGACCTCGCCTCGCCATGACACTGCTCATTATTTCTTGTCAGCGGAAATTCACTGCAGGACGACACTCGATATGTCTTAGTTTGATAACGAGAAATTGATGCTATTACAAACGTAACTGCAGTTGCTAAAGCACACGCACTTAAGTGCACTGAAATCTTCACTTGCCCAGTCAGAGGCACTAGACATTTTGTTATTCCCTCATCCAATGTCACTTAAGGAGTTATTCGTCCTCGTTCAAATCATGTGCAAGATCAGTTTGTGTGATTCTTGAACTGCATCCCTCAGCATCGCAGTAATGTGTCTGTAATTCTGTTTCTTATTCGTAAGGTCCCTGGCTCGCTTCTTACAACACAGACCTGTTATAAATTTGCTGGTTATACAAGCTGTCACGGTCAATCACGTCACCTGCTGGTTTAGTTGCTGGAATAGGCCACGACCGCTTCAATCCACATTCCTCCTAAGTAATGCTGTTTGATGGTCAGCTCATTGGGTAAGGTACTACAAAAGGGATGCAGTTGTTAAATTGTCGATACATGAAAAAAAAAAACGCATTCTCAGGGAACCTAAGTACGTCTGAGGGGAGCATACTGCACATTATGGCACACAGAATAAACGGTATATGAAACCAGAATATATGACCTTGAACAAAAACCGTACTCCTTATCGTGTAAAATATAAGCACACAGGGATACATAATTTGTCATCTTACCATAATTGAAAATTAAAGATTAAAATCTACGTAACTTAATTTAACCTCTTCCTTCTCTTTCTTCACGAGGGAAGCTAACATTTTCAGGTGCTAGATAAAGAGTATAGTGGGGCTGTCTCGAGCGAAGAGGAAGAACCTAACAGTATAAAACTGCATAATGGGTGCCTTCATGGTCCGTATACTTCGCTAATATTATTAGGTTCACCAAATAAAAGAAATGATACGAAGCACACGCCGGAAAACCTGAATATGCTAATAGTTACTGTTGCAAATTATCAAAGGAAGATATAGCGTGGGGGGCTTGGTAGGAATGGAAGAAATTAATTAATGTTCTATCTTAAGCATTTGTGTATGCAAACAATATAAAGTTCAGTTTCTAATGGATCGCGCTCAGTTCAAAGAATACATTTTTATGAATGCAAGAAGGCAGATTTAAGAACCATAAAGTTTATATTTTCTTACCCAGATACAAAGTTTCGAATCTTGAAAGTGTATAGCTAGGTGTTAAATAAATCTAATGCTCTCTGTCTCGCACACACAAACACGCACACACGTCTTATATCTGTCATCCAAAGTTTACATAAACTCGTAATTGCTTTTCAACTCCAAGAGTGTATCGACGATGGCGAGTGTCATATGCAACAAGCATGTCGCTGCCACAGTAAAGCAACCAAGAGCGACGAATCCCCGAGTAACATTTATCCCACGTCGCTTAGGAAGTTTTGTTCCATAACTTCTATGTCATTACTTCCAAATCTCAGAGTTACGAAGTGAGAGCGGTATGTGTATCTTCTTATTTATGGGGCAAATTAATCAGAATATCTTGTCTTTATTGTTACATAACCTGCAAAAATTTCAAGAAAAAGATCGGACATTTCACTTATTGTTCACTACATTGTCCTTAGATATCCCGTCCTTTGAGTAAATGTTATTTGTAGCATTGTCCTTGAATTAACTTTTGGAATTTGCAGTTACTAAGTGCCTCTCAGTAGTAAAGTTAGTGCGCATTGAAACAATACTTTAAAATGTTCTATTTTTATTTCTGTACATTGTCGAAAACTTGTTCACAATATTCAAAGAACAAAATGCACAGTGTTCCTCCTAAGATATTTACATTACAATATCATACTGATTATTCCTACATGTTTCAATCCGCAGGTGATCGTCACCAGGGAAGCAATTTCAAATAATATTGCATAAAACAAACTTAGCTATTTTTATACATGTTGTAAAAGAGTCAAGTAGTAAAATGTAGAGCATTATTTTTAGAATAGCATATATAAATATAAAATGACGAGTCAGTCAAACGCAACAAACTTAATTATGATTTTTATTGTACTAGGGCTACGTGTTTCGATTCTTATAGAATCATAGAAACATGTTGCCCTAGTACAATAATAAACATAATAATGTTTGTTGTGTTTGACTGACTCATCATTCTATATTTGTATATGTGTTAAACACTTCAGGATGGCAAACATTAAATTATAGAATAGCTGTATATGGTAACTGGAATTTTGACATAATGGAAGTGGATATTAATAAACCTTATAAGAAGTGACATATAAACAAAAATAATCACATGAACTAAATTCACGTAAACAATATACATACAACATGTAACACAGAAAGACAGTTGCTATAACCATTAAAGAATATACCAGTATCTCTGATGTATCTTACGTACTTAACGAATGTTGAGACAGTACTAAGATATGGAAGGCTCGGAATGACAACAATTGAAAGAATTCACTTACAAAAGTGGCACATTTGAATATCATATATACGTTGGTAAAGTGGGTTGCGTTCTGCCGTACATATTTCGAAGAAAAGTTAATTATTATACCAATATAATTGAATGTAAAACTGTTCGAAGGATTTCACAGAGGGGCCATTGTTCATTTTTTGGAATAGGGACGTAGTGTTGCTAATAGGCCCGTACTTGTTTATGTTTTTTTAAATATGTGCACCATTCACAGAATCTGAATCATTATTTCTTATATGCTTAACGTGCTCTTGACACCTTAGGTTCCAGTTTCGGCTGGTCTGTCCAATGTAGGAACGTTTACACGTAGAACATGTCATTAAGCAAATCCCACTCTTTGTGTACTCATTTATTGTGTTAGGTGTCTTTAATTTCAAATATCATATACATTGTTCGTATGACGGATTGCAATACATGGATTGATTGGTTTGTCTAAACATATTACTAATGTTCTTATAAGTGGGCTACAAGATGTAAACCATGTCCATGTTCATGTTTTGTGTTGTTGTGTGGGGTAGGATTATTCGATTTCCTTGGCATTTGAAGATTTAGGTTTTGCATGAGCGCGCGCATGTGTGTGTGTGTGGGGGAAGTTTTTAGCATTGGCTAAATATTTTACGGTGTAACATCTTTTTCTTTCGTGTCGGTAAAAGGAGGAGTGAATACGTACGTGGATTGAGAATATCTATATCCTGATATTTTATGCTCTATAGGTTGATTTGAAAAGAAATTGAAGGTTGTTTTCTGTGATGGTAGGTTTTCGATAAATAGCAGCTTTACTAGAGAAACTTTTTTCCATACGAGAAGTAAATCAAGGAAGTTTATTTTTTCGTTATTTTTGAGTGTTCTATTTAAGAGGAAGATCTGGTGTAAATGGTTCATGCTGGTTATCACGAGATCTGGATCAATCGCAGCTATATCATACATAAATGAAATTTCATCCACATATGCTGTGTAAAATATTAAATTTTTCGATTCGAGGAGGTGTTTAAACCTTGGATTACTGACTGGATACGAAATATAATCAGGGACGGTCTTATCTGCAGCAGTTCCCACAGGTATCGAGTAACAGGCTTACCAGTTTTTCTATTTGGTCTTTGAAGTTCCCTTGACACTCCTTTTTGAGACTAAGAAACGTAATCTGAAATAAATTTTGAGTAAGTAATTAAAAAATATGTATACAAAATATATCCGGTACGGCAAAATTTGGAAGCTTTATTCTCCTAATCCAAGGGTTAATAAACATAGTTTCATAATACAGAATTATTTGGGGGATTATGCTTGACATAGCTGAGCCAATTGCTGTACGTTTCGGTGGATGGTACATGTTATCAGAAAGACGATAAAATTTTTAGATAGAACAATTTTCATCATCTGCGAAACTTGGTTTTTGGAAATTGGATTAATAGCCCTTAATTGACGAAAATTATCAGAAATACTTATTGTCTTCTGAATAAGTATATTTATGAAATGTTTTTCAATATCATATGTAATAAATTTTTTATCATTAATCATTATTTTTGTTAGACACTGAACTAATTTTATTGAATAAGAAACAAAATATTGATTGCTGAGTCTAAGATAGTCGTTTTAATGTTTAAGGAATAAGCTTTGTTACTTGGTAGGTAGACACTTTGTTATTGTTAATTACTGGGCAAATCTAAATATTCTTACATGTAGTGTACCTGGTGCGTTTAGTACAGGGGGTCTTGATTATGTACTTTATTTTGCGTTTAACAATAATCTATCGCATTTTTGGATTGTTTGTTGGAATTGCTTGTGTTAATTTCGGTGGCATCTTAAGAGGGTATTTAAATTGGATGGCGGCGAGAAACACATATCAATATTGCAGTTCACTTATACAACTGCTCTACAAAGAAATGTTTACATATTACTGTTTAACTCTGCTACACGATGTATAAAACTAGATAATTTAGTTGTATGCAATATTATTTGACATTTGTTCCATGATGACACCTTGTGGACTGAAATATGAATGTCAATGTGATATAAAGATATGAATATCTAAGGATGAGCGTTCTGCCTTTTTTGGTTGCTTGTTGTGAACTGAACAATTTAAGAATCCTTTGCTACTTTCCAAACACTGCATAGGAACCTCGCTGCAGAGAGTGGTGGCTTAATGACATTTAGAAAAGAAATCCCTCCTCGTTATAAGAAAAAGTTTTCTATAATTAAGCTGTGCGGACGAAATGTCGTGTTTTTCAGGTAAAAGCACACAGCATGGTCGCAATGTAAAGAATTTAACGTTTGAATACCTGTTGGCTAAAATGTTTGTATTTTTCTGTGTGCGGTAAACGAGAACTATGACTGAAATATGTTTGTGGTGAAAAACAAAATATACTGAAAATTGGTCCGTACAGTCCCGGCGCATCTGGGATTAGCACATTATGATGAACGTGATTAAATTGTTGTTGATATAAATTATTTTGTTAGAATGTACTTGATGACGATGTTAGACGTACACGTTTGGCCTGAGAGACGCATCATATTAGATGAATCTCATTTAGAGCTTGCAGCTGGTGTGAACAACAAAAAATTACTCTGAGCAGTTTGATGAACGATCTTTACACAGTGAACGTGCCACTTTGCTTTGCCATTTCTTGAGCTGGCGTTATGTGGTCGCAGAACGTATGTTGCTGTGTCATCTGAGTAGTATCTCGAAAAGATAAGCAATTTTCTCGATGTGGACCATGGCATCAGACTACCATTTCCAGACCCAAGAAAATGAGACAATAGTCTACACTGTCTCGAAATGAAAGTCGTACGTGTAGGATCTGCTCCGACAGCGTCCTATTTCACAACATTTCCTCTCTAACCTGAAGACCAAATTTAACACAATATTATTCTTCCCTACTAGCTTACTTCAGCTCGACTGTCTTTATAATGATCATTCGAGACTCAAGTAGTGAAACTGAACAAAAAACAGACTAACATTTCCAAACGCAAGAATTAATGCTAAACACACATGATCATTGACGTCAGGTTCTACACGAAAGTGATGCTTGCTTTAGAGATTTAATTTCCCCTTTGTGTAATATAGCTCAGTTATCTGGTAAGTTGTTATTTCTATGTGATATAGAAAATTATGATGTACATTTCCCCACCTCTTTGGACGAATAGTGGTATGAAGTAAATGGAAAATTTAGGATGATACAAAACGTCGAATCTTCCTGTTTATTGAAGCCATCTGTTACTGAGTTGTTATTATGCGGAGCTTCATAATAGACATGTAGGTCAGGTAGGGCTAACAGAAAATATCTGCAATAATTCAGTGGGGAAACCTTCGTAAAACATCTCTTTAAATTATAGGAAAATAATAATTAAATAGATCTGGTTTTTTACCAGAAGCACAGTAAAATCGTTGGTACAAAAGACTGAATTTTTGAACAAGTTATATTTAGCTATGATATCTGATTTTTCTTTTTGTTGTCGGCCGAGTCTTGAAGAGCCTTGCTTCGTAGGTTTCGTCATTGTTCAAGGTTAATTGTTTTTAGTTTAATCACGTTTTACGTTTTAAACACTAGTCACAACAATGATATCTGCGCTCTTCTGGGATATTACGCAGCGTATAGTGATATTTCCTTACCGACGTTTCGGGACAACCGTTCTCTCAAACTTTAAAGGTCAAGAATTTGTTCCTTTTGGATTGTTAACCGTTGAAGTTGGGACCAACAGGGTGTTCCGAAACATCTGTAAGGAATTAACACGTAATATGCCAAAAGAGTGCACATCTCGTCTACCTCACGACGGGACCCTGAAATCGCTCGTAATCGTAACAATGTAGGTAATTGGAACGTCATACATGCGAATTTACTTCATGTAATATCTACAGGTTGTGCTTGAAATACAACATCGCGAGCTGCTAGTACGCATTGACCTCGTGCCTCCAGATTCCATGGACACTATATTGTGTGTATACTCGTATATTGCAGCTGCTACTTTCGGTTTTTTAAAGACAGATGTATTCATTTGTATTACACTGGCACGTGTTCTGGAAAAATTGTGTTTTTATCCGTTGTAGGCTTACCAGGTACGAGGAAAGTGAAAGCTGCCCACACAACCGCAAAGCATTTAACGGTAATGATTTTCAAGTTTGTTAGGAAGGGAAGGCAGATTTGAAGAGAGAGTTTATGAGTCATTTCTGGTAGCGAGTGGGGAAACAGCAGACTCCCGTTAAGCAGATAGATTTTAGCGATTTTAAACATGGAGAAAGCAATGCTTCTGATAAATATAGGGTAGCAAACTTTAATTTTCCGTAATATTTTCTAACGAAACAAAAGCTTCTTCTTTAGCCAACCTAAGAGCGTCGTCAAGAAGAGCAGTCCGTGCTGCAAGCCTGAGTCCAGTAACTTCAGTTTCAGAACAAGTCATAAATAATGCTGTATATTCATGTCGAAGATCATAGTAGCTTCTCCATAAAAGAAGGAACTGCAGAAAAGGAAAAATGTAGAAAGGAAACAGAGCAGTGGAAACTTTATCATAATAATAATGAGAGTTAGCTATTTTTCGAAGTCCGAATGGATACGATGCCAAAAATATATAATGTTGGTCACGCACGATTTTTGCTAACTCTTTGATAAGGCCTTTTTATGTGGAAGGCATACGGAATGACAGAGTGTTTAATACGGCATATAAATACCTTCGCAAAAATTGTATTTTGTAATTTCAAAAAATTAACCTCCTTTTGTTTTTGGCTTTCGTATATTTCCTTGTCTTCAATCTGAGAAACTTCCAGTGTCCTATAACAGGAATCACACCGTTGTACGTACAGATTTATGTTGCTTCGTGAATTTGGTGTTGTCTCCATAGTTACTTGTGTTCATGAACTAACCAACAGTGTGCTTTTATTCAAGGTAGTTAAGCTTCAAAATTCATTAAATAAATAATGATGATTGTAAGCTGTATCATCACTATGACCAAACAAATATTACTCAATATTAGGCCACTTTAATCTACATTTATATTCGTTTATTATTTTGAGAATTTACCTCTGTACTAGTAGCTGTCGCACTATGGCCCTGGGTTCGACACAACCTCTAACAGAAATGAGTACCAGGAGCATTTCCTTGGGGTAAAGGCGGCCGGTGTTTAAGGCTGACGACCTACCACTATCCTGTGCCATTGTCACGAAATCTTGGAACCGTAACTTCCTGGAACCCTCTGGGTCCCTCCGGGTCTATTACGGGACGGCTTTACCTTTACCTTTACCTTTACCTTTACCTTTACCTTTACTAGTACCTGATTTGTAGCTTTGGAGTAGCAAGAAATATTTGAGTGTATTAAGTTCTAGTCGAGAGTCAGGATTGCATTTATATTTAAATGTTATCAGGTTACAGGCATGTGTTATAGGTAAGGTTAAGAAGGTAAAATTTCCTTGTGTTCAATTAGGCGCCATGTAAGAGAAGTGGTACAGCTGTAGGTATTTTAAATCTTCGCACTAGAGGGTGTGAGTGATTACGTATATGCCCTGGTCGCTTTACGCCCTGGGATAGAGGCCCTGGGATCCATTAAATAGAAACCCAAGTGTGTCCCAGAACTAATATCAACAGTTTGAATAAAATGAAACTTTCTTACCCTTGCATGGAAATGGACAACAGTGCCTCGATCTTCCAGCCTCTAGCCTATATACTGCACAATAAGCATCCTCCCAACAGACTTAACTCTGTTTATGAAAACTGACCCCCTCATGTGTTTGAAACTGTACCATCTTGCATTGAAACTTTCCTTGATTACTGTATCTTGTTAAGACAAGGTAACAAGTCTTTCCTGAACAACTTTTCAGTATAGCTTAATGCTCATGTGGTGTGATTGTTATAGTAGATAAGAGTGGATCTCTTCGCAGTCCTTTTCAAAAAAGCCTACTTTCTCAGAGGGCTTTGAATTCGTTGTTGTCTGCTTATCATTTCTCACTGAGAGAGTTCATATTAGTCGCGTGTGAAACTGCATAATTTGATCTTGGAAAATTCGTGTGGGTCTTGGCCACCCACCACGATCTGTCCTTACATATTTACTCCAGCGTCAGTTTGTTCGGTGGGTTACTTATGACCTGACAACTCCAAGCGGATTGACGGCGCGGTATGATTAAAAATGTATGAGATTTTTACATTCCCTTCCTTGACATTAAATGTTAATGACATAGCGTTATTAGCATTTTATATGCAAAACATTTATTTTAATCCACAAGTACAATTTATGTGATATTCCTAATTACTTTAAATAGTTTACTCGTATTGCTCGTACGGTACACAGAATTGTGAAGGAACAGAAGAAATAAATAGATCTACACTTACCCTTCCTTAGCTATAGAATTTCTAGAATATACACGATTAAAATTTTGTGACACGCTATGTCATAAATGCAAAATCTTTTCCTTACAAGCGGACAGCTTGTATGCACAGATTATCTTATCCCTTTGCAGTCTGAATTGTTACTGTGTATTCCAACATTCAGATCTAAAAATGTATCCTTCAGAATTCAGAAGTAGCGACTATGTAACAGGAGCTTAGGGAAAATCAGCATAAACCCCTCGGAAGTAATTTGTCGACTTGAGTCCGTCGTTGGGCCTGGTGGAACGGAAAACGATGTCGAGTTTAATCCGAAAGTTGGCCGGTATGAGATTAAACACAAGACAGAGTAACCGTGTAACAAATAAGAAAATGGGGGTGTGAAATCTATAAGGTTCTCACTGTGATGCCTATGAAAATTAGTTTCTTAAGCGATGTCACGTCCTGTCGGTTGGTAGCCAGTTAACAATATATTGTACGAAAAGTCTCTCACCAGCTTGATGGTAGAAACGTCTTATGCACTGACGTTTGAGGGAGATTATACTATTGAATCGATAGGACCTATGTTCATATAATAGTGTGTCACATATAAAAAGATATCCGCCTTTATATCTGTTAATCTTCTGTGTGGGCTTAATGTATGAAGTCATACTCAAGTAGTAAATAATTAATAAGAGTAATCCATTAAGAAATGCAAATGTAACGCGGGCGGAAATTTATTGATTTTACTAAGAAAATTTTGTGTTTTGAAGAAACCACTTTCAGCTCTTTGTACTTTCGGAGATATTTTTCGAAAGCACGCAGCAGCGTTTTCAAAATAACTCGTTATGTTAACGAAATGCAGAAGTTTGTAAATATAACAGCGTCACTTAAGCTCAGAAGAAATCAAATAAAACTGTCGAGCTAGATGGCAGATATTTAAAACATTATTTGAAGAAGAAAGACAGTAACTTTTATACATATTGCCTTCCCTATTTGAGAAAAACACCCTGTACCGAAATTCCAACATAAACCTAATGGGACATGTCATAGTAAAATTGGTATACAGGTGTAACTATTTTGGAGGAGCTTGCTGCCTCCACTTTTATGATAGTCTACGTCAGACTTCTTCGAATGTGGTTTTGGTTTATCCCAGAGAGTGTGGCTGTTTCTGCTCGATTTCTCTTGGCTTCTCCCCTGTTTTTCTTTTCTGGACTGTTCTAACATGGAACGTTAATTTCCTTTGGCAATTCTGTATTTTGAGCTTTGAAGCCTAGGTTAATGGCATGCCCACAATTTCGTTGTTTCTTCATGAATTAATGAAACATATTTTTGACCAAATTCATAAATCGCTCTTTGATATGAAAATTTAATTAAGAAATGTGACCTGTCACGAAACAATAAGACAGTACAGTGGCGAATTTTCCAAAATTTTTTATTCTGAAAAAATGGATGCGGTAAATAATTAGATAAAACATTCATGTTTATACACCGATTCTTAGGCAAAATAATCTAATAGTATGGCTTTGGATTTTGTGTAGTCTAAGATAATCATGATTGGTGCACCGTAATGGATATTGGAGAGAGAGAGGGGGGGTGGGGGGCATTACGACCCGCTTTCGTATACAAACTCAGTGTTCGCCTGAAGGGAAATGTGCAGTATGTCCCCCTAGGGAGACATTTCCCATAGGTGATATTTGAACCTGGAATCTCGCTAGTACAATTCGAGCACATTATCTCTTCGGTATACGTGTAGGTATGTCGATAGCCATGTTAGTAGCCTAACTGCCATAATAAAGACAATTCAATATTGTCAATTTCATACCAAATTACACTGATGCTGATACATTGAAATAGAAGTAGTTACAAAAATGAAATGAGAAGCAACATACTTTCGGTGTCAGCCCTCACTACAATCGTACCACAAGTTATGAAATAATGTCCGGTAGAACTAAACTGTTTTGATATTAACCACTTTCCACATTTCGTTCTTTTAAACACAGCCACTCCACAGCACGTACCTTGCATACAAATCACTTGAAAACTGTTACATGGAACTTATTTTATAGATTAATTTTTCAGAACAAACTATTTGACAGTTTCAGATGATATTTATAGCCTGGGATTAGTTTATATAACAATAACTTTTACAAGAATAATTTTAATTTTCTGCTCTGCACCTCACACACTTGTGTCGGGCTATTACATGCAAATACATAGATACATAAATGATCACATCATGAAACAACTGAGTGTAGAGAGCGGCTGTATCAAACAGTAAAATTTCTGAACCGTGTTCAGAATATTACCAGTTCCAATCTTAGATGAAAAACCAATTAATTTCAATGAAAGCTGTCACCTTTAATCAATCTATTTGGGCAAATTTTGCAATATTTCCTCATATTAAACCATTATTTATTTCTCCCAATTTCATTCCGATTTACGATTCAGTAACAATCGAAGCTCACAGTCACTGCTTAGTCTAAGGCGTGCATCTACGAGCCCTCGTTTGCTGGGACTGCGCTTTCGAATCCCGCCGGGGCGTTGATGTCTGGCTGTCTTGAGTGTTGTGTGTTGTCAGGTAAAGGTAGAGGCTGATCACTGGTCCCAAGGACTCCTACCGAGTGTGTGTGTCTAACTGAATGTGATCGTAAAGACCCTGACCCATTAGATGTTGTTGTGTTACGACAAAGAATAATTCAAGGTTACAAAATGTTGGTCAGAAAATGCAAAGAAAAGAAGCCGTTTGGAAGTCCTAGGGGGTGGAAGCTTAATATTAAAGCGCATATAAATTAAGCAGGGTCGGAGGAGGGGGGTGTGTATAGGATTTAATTGGTCTAGAAGAGAAGCAAATGAGTTATCTAGTGAGGACCATAGTTAAATAAATATCTTCGAAACTGACGCTGTGTTTTATGAACTACGTTTAACGTTGCTAAATAATTTATAAATACATACATAAATAAATGCGAAAAGGGGAGTTTATTCATGTGCAGTGGTGTATATAATTTACAGAACAAGTAGTGCCTGAAGACTCTATATCTTTGATGTTACTGTGTTGATGGAAAATATTTACCCAACAACATATCATGGAATTCTAGTAAAACTGAATCTTTGGGAACACTGCAGTGAGAATCTGACATCTCTCACAAATACTGATATTTACTCGCGAAAAAAAATGGGAAGTTTGTTGTCCATAAACGGAATATTACGGAAGACTCGTGGCACATAAAGCTGTGACCTCTGGTAGGTCCTTGTTTAGACTACGCGGCATTTCATCTCAGCAGACAGTAATTCTACTTCATAGTTACTGCCGAGAGAGATTTAAGTCTCGAAATGCGTATTACTGCTCTTGAAGAATGCATGGTTGTAATAAATAATGCACAGAGTTTGGAAGAGTTTTTATTACACTACAACCCAGTAAGAAGGAAGAGATTAAATATTTCGTGCAAAACACTCCTATCTAGAAAGCGTATGTACCTTCAAATTTGATCAAACAGTAAAGTATTGGCCAATGCCGTGTCCGGAAAAATATTTAATTACAACACAAAATCTTAATTAGTTCTGTTATGTAATGTATTGTCCTTCTCTTCTGCTTTCCTTTTTTTTCATATTTATAAACCATTAAAATTTATGTTCTGTTAAGGTTATTAAACTAATATTTACTGTGCAGTTGCGATAGTAACAGAGAGCGTATAGGCAATTAAAAAGCACTTTGTAGAGATCCATATTGCAAACGTCATCTTGAGATAGAATAACTAATTACTAAGGATTTCAAAGAAACAGAGAGAAACAGAAAGAGACGTCTGAACTTAAAATAATTGAATGGCATTTTGAAGTTAGTCACGAAAATAACTATTTTCAATTAATTTCTGAATTCTCAAGCCACACCTACGTGTTTTGATTACTGAAATAATAAACTTCCACGTAATTAATTTTCACTTTATGGTACTCAAAATATTTTTCGACATAAATATGAAGATTTTCTAACTTCATACAACAAATGCAGAAGACAGACACTATGTATGGTAGTTACCATAAGAACAGCTATATAGTAACAGGAACGGGCCTCAATAAAACAGTCTTTATTCTGATATGCTGTCATGTGGAAATGCGAATAATACAAGAAGGCTCATTTCTGAAATTTTGGGGTAATTTTAATTTATAATAAACTTAAATCAGTAAATGAATTTCGGTCGTTAATATGTCTAATGCCTGATTGAATGTTAAAGATATGTGTTTTGACCACGGATTTTGTGGGTTTCCTACGATCTTAAAAACAACAGTTTTTATTCCTTTATACAACATTAAATGATTCCTTATAATTAACACACAATTTGTATTCTTTTAATAGAAAGTTCAATTCTTGAAGTTATCCTGACAACAATAATTGTTCTCGGCTACATTTTATTTTAACATAATGACGTATTATAATCAGTAATTTAGATACGATGCTGCAGCAGTAGATAGAAACCTGTTAGGTGAAGCACGAAGTTTATTTCTGCGCATTTACAATTTTCATGAACCACTCACACGTTTAGAATAAACAGAAAAATTTAAACTTAATTATTTACCATACCTAAAGGTAAAAAAGAAGAAATGTATCGTTCCCTCGAGAAGAAAAATTTGCTTGAGTTTGAAAATTCTAAACTTCATTAGACGAAGGGGATTTGAAGTTCTCCACGCATCATGAAGAGCTCATAGATCCGAAATCTTTTGTCTTCGGCATTATGCGCAAGTAATTGCACAGTTTTCAACCCCGGTAGCTTTATCTCCACTATCGATTGGCAAGGCCTCTATTAACACAAGGCGACAAAGGGCAAGGTCCTGCTTCTGTCGCAAGCCAGGTGTTAGTCAAATTTCTGCTGTTAATATACAGCTGGTAAAAGAATAAATTAATGAGTTCACGGATGAATGATGAATGTGTGTATGTATGTATGCATGTATGTGTGTTTGTATGTATGTATGTATGTATGTATGTATGTATGTATGTATGTATGTATGTATGTATGTATGTGTATGTATATATGTGTTTATGTATGTATGTATGTATGTGTATGTATGTATGTATGTATGTATGTATTGTATGTATGTATGTGTATGTATGTATGTAGGTGTGTATGTATGTATATATGTGTTTATATATGTATGTATGTATGCATGTATGTATTGTATGTATGTATGTATGTATGTGTATGTATGTATGTATGTTTGTATGTGTGTATTGTATGTATGTATGTGTGTATGTATGGATGGATGAATGGATGGGTGCTTGTATATATGTATTCAGGACAGGCACTTACATTAATGCACGTGTGTACGTCTGCTTATGTGAAAGCGTGTACGCACGCACACATGCACGCACTTATGCCTGCACTCACCTATGTATGTACTTACGTATTGTTGTATGTATGTATGTACCTATGTAGGTATTTGTTTATTTATTTTACATTCATTAATTTATCTATGGAAGCATGTTTCTGTGCACATCGGAATTTATTCATGTATGCACGTGTGTACGTGTGAATGCGTGTATGTAGACGGCCGGTGCGTAGCGCTGTCAACTTTGCTACCTTCATGTGCCGATCTTCTAGAATGTCTAGATGTCTCAATCTCCTGAAAACCTAACGGTCTGTCAAGGCCATATAGGGATTGTTTTTTCCGTCGTCGAAGCTTCACGGTCACACTCAGACACACCACAGTCGGTAGGAATCCTACGGACACGTGACCAGGCCAAAACAGAGACCTCTACCTAACAACACCCAACACTCTCAAGTGACAGACATCAACGCCTCGGCGGTATTAGAAAGCGCAATCCCAGCAAGCGAGCGGTCGCGGACCCACGTCTGAAACCACACGGCCACTGGCATCTGCTAAACTTATTTTTAAAACATAAATTTTTTGTTATCTCCATAATTCAACACTAACTGAATGCGTGTATATAAATACAATTATCTTATGTTTATTGGACCGTGCATCATCTTTATAGTTGCGTAAAGAGAAAAAACCAACTTGATGCCACTTATTTTATTATTTAATATTCATTCATTACTCAACATGTTTCGGCCGTT
>Ga0123357_10005359_pt1 | contig 15343 bp, 4 predicted proteins | sample TergutEmb28metaG_FD_89873 | JGI IMG/M metagenome (GOLD analysis project Ga0123357, IMG submission 89873) | Embiratermes neotenicus P4 segment gut microbial communities from Petit-Saut dam, French Guiana - Emb289 P4 | ecosystem: Host-associated > Arthropoda: Insects > Digestive system > Gut ... | reverse complement strand
GTTCAAGCTCTCCGAGGTCGACGAGTGGGTCCGCGCGGGTGGAGCCGAAGGCAGTGGGAAGTCCGCCTCGAAGCAGCCTGCCAAGGTCAAAAGGAGAAGTTCGTGAGTGGCAAGCACATGGACATCTTCTCGCTACGCGACGCAATCGTCGGCGAGTATCAAAAATTTGCGACATCGTTCACAACCATCCACGCCGACGATATCCGCAAGCAGATTGAAGATATCTACGCCGAGGGTCGCTTTTGGCCGGACCCTCTCCTGCAGATCAACCCGAGCTATAAGCGTGGGTTGAACCTCGATACGCTCATCGAGAACGGCGCACTTGACCCGCGCACCGCCGACATCTTCCGCGCCGATGGCGTACCGCTCTCACTCTATAAGCACCAAGAGCAGGCTGTCGTACTCGCCGCGCAGGGCGAAAGCTACGTCGTTACGACAGGCACGGGTTCCGGCAAGTCGCTGTGCTTCTTCATTCCGATCGTGAGTGCGGTACTTGCCGAGAAGCGGTCGAGCGCGGCTCGCCGCACGCGCGCAATCATCATCTACCCGATGAACGCTCTGGCCAACAGCCAGCTTGAGGAGCTCGCCAAGTTCGTCGAGAACGTCAAAGGCGAGAAGCCAATTACCTTCGAGCGTTACACGGGACAGGAGGACAACGAGAAGCGGCAAAGCATCGCTGATAATCCTCCCGACATCCTGCTGACCAACTTCATGATGCTCGAACTGCTGATGACCCGGCAGGATGAAGTGGATCGTAAGGTGATCGGCAACTGTCAGGGCCTGCGCTTTCTGGTGCTCGACGAGTTGCACACGTACCGAGGCCGCCAAGGCGCCGACGTTGCGCTTCTTGTGCGCCGTGTTCGCGAGCGCTTGTCGCCGGAAAACCTCCAGTGCATCGGCACGTCAGCGACGATGGCCAGCGAAGGTACGACACGGAACAAGCAGGAGGTTGTTGCCAACGTTGCCTCCAAACTGTTCTCGACCGTGGTTGACCCGAGCCACGTCATCATCGAGGAGCTTGAGCGTGTCACCGATAAGTCGAAGCGCGCGGAGTCGGTGAAAACCGCACTGGGTACCGCCATCGATGCCGGTATTCCGCCGAACATCACGGACGAGGCGCTCCGCAATTACCCGCTTGCCATCTGGACTGAGACGCGCCTTGGCATCACGACGACTGACGCCAACCCAGCGTGGCACCGCGCCCGTCCGCGAACGCTCGACGAGGCTGCCCGTGAACTGGCTGTCGAAGCAGGGCGTGATAAACAAGCATGTAAGGATGCCCTGCGCACGCTACTCCTCGTATCTAGCCTTCCAGAAACGGATCGGACGGGGGACGAATCGGCATCCCACCGCAGCTTCTTCGCCTTCAAATTGCATCAGTTCATTTCAGGTGCAGGCCATGCTTTCGCTACTTTCGAGCCACCCGGCAAGCGCTCAGTGACTGTCGAGGGGCAGCAATACCTTCCCGGCGCCCCCGACAAACGACTCTACCCCGTGCACTTTTGCCGCGAGTGCGGACATGAATACCACCCGATCCGCTTTGTTTCCGAGGATGGAGAAAGGAAATTCCTCGCGCGGGACATCGATGATGCCGCCCCAGTCAAGCCGGACGATGCCTCAGCGGACGAAGACCAAGATGCTCCCGAGCGTGAAATGTTTGGCTTTATCACACTGCACGGGCATGACTCCGAGTTCACATTCGTTGATCGCGACGAAGACTATCCCGAGAACTGGCTCGACTTCGACGCGGCGGGCACTCCCCGAATCAAGAGCCACTACCGCGCCTTGCGTGCTCGCGAGGTGATCGTCGCGCCGAATGGCAAGGTGGGTTCGGGAGCACGGGCATGGTTCATCCCCGGCCGCTTCCGTTTCTGCCTTCGTTGCGGTGCGACGCACAGCACGTCAGCCCGCGATCGCACGCGCCTCGCGTCGCTGTCGGCGGAAGGCCGAAGTTCGGCGACCACGGTGCTGGTGTCGAGCGTCCTTCGCTGGATGCACGGAAAGGAATCAGGACTTCCGAAACACACACGCAAACTCCTCGGGTTCACCGACAACCGCCAGGATGCCGCGCTCCAATCAGGACACTTCAATGATTTTCTGTTTGTTAGCCTGGTTCGAGCGGCCTTCCTCGGCGCGCTCGACCTCGCGGGCGACAAGGGACTGCGCAGCGACGAACTGGGAGTCGCGCAACAGCGGGCGCTTGGCTTCGACCGCCCGGCACTGGAATTGCGCGGTGAGTGGCTCCTTGAGCCCTCACTCAAGGGCTTCAACTTGCAAGAGGCCGAGAACGCGCTCCGGCAGGTGCTTTCGTACCGCGTGTGGTTCGATCAGCGTCGCGGCTGGCGGTACACGAACCCGAACCTTGAGCAACTGGGCTTGATCGATGTCGAGTACCTTGGCATCGATGACCTTTCCTCGGACGAAGAACTGTTCGCATCCGCGCCTGACGTTCTGCGCCTTGCATCGCCTGCCGTGCGCAGGGCCATCTATACCGAGATATTCGATCACTTGCGAAAGTGGATGGCGATCCGTAGTCAGGTACTCGATCCAATTGTTATCGAGCAGATGCTCCAGAAGTCCCACAGTCGCCTGCGTGCACCATGGGGCTTTGGCAACGACGAAAAACCGCGTCAGGCGCGTTGGTTGCTTGTCTCGCCACCGCCGCGCAGGGAAATACGTTTGCGTGACGAAGACCTCATTGTTCGTGGCGGTTCGCGCAGTTCACTGGGCAAGCTCCTGAAGTCCTCGCGTGGGACACGTACCTCAAAGGAGCCGGACGGGCGTCAGCTCTGGCCGGAACCTTCTGTGGTGCGCGCACTTCGGTCCCGAGAGTTCGATGTGCTCATGGAGTCCCTGCTCAGGGCCGCCGTCACCCATGGCCTCGTGTCCGAGGAAGTCACGCCCTTTGGCGATCAGACCGGCTTTCGTCTGAACGATGCGTGCGTGCTGTTCAAGCGCGGCACACCCGTCATCGACCCCAACTACCCAAACGAGAACGCATTTTTCCGCGATTTCTACGCCAATCTCGCATTTACGTTGCGCGAACCTGTACACCCTCTATTCGGCTTCGAGGCACGCGAACACACGGCTCAAGTCGATGGTGAAAAACGGGCCGTGCGCGAGAAGCGTTTCCGCTTCGAGAAAAAGGAACAAGCAGAGTTGGGCGCAGACGAGAAGCATCTGCGCGAGATTGGCGAGGCTAACCGCTTCCTGCCGGTACTCTTCTGCTCACCAACGATGGAACTCGGCGTCGACATCTCGGCGTTGAACGCCGTCTATTTGCGCAATGTCCCGCCAACACCCGCGAACTACGCGCAGCGCAGCGGTCGTGCGGGCCGCAGCGGTCAGGCCGCGCTTGTGCTGACGTACTGCTCTTCACAGAGCCCGCACGACCAATACTTTTTCCGCGACCCCAAGGCGATGGTGCATGGCGAGGTTCGCCCGCCGCTTCTCGATCTCGCCAACCGCGATCTCGTCGAGAGCCACCTCTCGGCAGTCTGGCTTGCCTGCACGGAGCTACCGCTGAGTTCGTCGATTGCCGAACTGCTCGTGCTTTCCGAGGCGGGACGCCCGCTGAAGCAGGAAGTAAAAGCGCCGATGGCGCTTCCGAAAGTTGCCGACCAAGCGCGCCGTCGCATCCGGCGCGTGCTTGACCTCCTTGATGCAGATCTGTCTCCACTCCTGGCGCCCTGGTATCCAGGCCGAGATGTTTTCTCCGACGAGATCGTCGAACATGCGCTTACGCGCTTCGAGGCGAAATTCAACCGTTGGCGTGATCTTTTCTCCGCTGCGGAACAGCAGCGCGATGCCGCACGCCGCACGATGGATGACTACTCGGCACCACAGAACGAGAAACGCGCCGCGCAAAGCCGTCATGCGCAGGCGATCGACCAACTCAATCTGCTCCAGTCCGACACGCGCAACTCGAACAGCCCATCAAGCGACTTCAATACGTACCGCTATCTTGCGACCGAGGGTTTCCTGCCTGGGTACAACTTTCCGCGCCTACCGCTGATGGCATACATCCCTGCCAACAACGACGGTCGTGGGCGGCAGACTTATCTTCAACGCCCTCGCTTCCTTGCGCTCTCCGAGTTCGGCCCAAGAAGCCTCGTCTACCACGAGGGCCGCGCCTATCGCGTGGTGCGGGCAATGCTCTCGCTCAATCATCAAACGGGGGCTTCCGCCGACGCCTTGCTGCCAACGAAAACGGTACGCATCTGCAAGACCTGCGGCGCTGGACACTGGACTGACGAAGCATCGATGTGCCATGCGTGCGGGGCATCGCTCGGAGACGCGGAAATCATCAATCACACTTATCGGATTGAAAACGTCGCTACGCAGCCCGCTGAGCGCATTACCGCAAACGACGAGGAACGCCAGCGCCAAGGTTTCGATTTACAGACTACTTTCGAGTGGGCCACGCGCGACCACATTCTTGACGTGCGCCGGGGCGTCGTGAGCGACGGCGACGGAGAAATCGCGCGGCTTGCCTACGGGCCGGGCGCGACCATCACGCGCCTGAACAAGGGTCTGCGCCGCCGCCAGAATCGTACGCAACTCGGGTTCAGAATGGACCCGGTCTCCGGCTACTGGGCGAAAAACGAAGACGAAGACGACGAGCCCCAAGACCCGACCGCATCGCCCCGGCAATGGATCGTCCCGAGCGTTCAGGATCGCAAGAATGCACTCTTGCTTCAGCCAGGCGACCCCACGCTCTCGCAGGTCGCTTTGACCACGCTGCAACATGCGCTTTTACGTGGTATCGAGGCCGTATTCCAGCTTGAAGAAGGCGAAATCCTCGCCGAGCCCATGCCCCAGCGTGAAACGCGCAATGGTTTTTTGTTCTACGAGGCCACCGAAGGTGGCGCGGGTGTCCTCACGCGCCTTGTCGCTGAACCAGAACGCCTCGCGGAGGTTGCGAAAAACGCGCTGAAAATCATGCATTTCGACCTGTCAAACGGTCTGCCCGCAGTCGAGACAGCTTTGGTCGATCAGCCCGGCAGCGCGTGTGTCGCAGCTTGTTACCGCTGCGTGATGTCGTACTTCAATCAGCCAGATCATGAGTTGCTTGATCGCCGTGACAAGGATGTCCGCACACTCTTGCTCCGGCTCGCACACGGCAGACTCAGCGTACCCGAAGCGCCTGTCGCGCCGTGTACGGACGGTTCCACCCCCACATCTGCCGGCGGCGATCTCGCATCGGCGTGGCGCACTTATGCGCAAGGACACGGGCTTCCTCAACCTGACCCGGAACCCCTCGTGATCGATGGGCAAGCGGTCACGCTCGTATGGCGTTCCCACTACGTCGCCGCGTTCTTCACGCCGGACGAAGATCTCACAAGCACACTGGAGAACAAGGGCTTCTCGGTTGTAGTCCTTGGTCAGAGCGAAGCGCAATGGGCTGAACCGGCATCCGCCCTCGCAGAACTTCTCGGGAGGGCCGTGTGAGCACAGCGACTTCGATACCAACGGCATCCAACACTGTCGCACGATGGAGTCCCGGCAGTCTCGTTCGTGCGCGCGGTCGCGAGTGGATCGTGCTCTCGGGCAGCGAAACCGAAGTACTTCGAGTACGCCCGGTATCGGGTTCTGAAGAAGATCAGACGTACATCCACACGGCGCTCGAAGAAGTGCCTGTCACTGACGCATCATTCCCCAAACCCGCCCCCTCACAGAAAGCAGGGCACGATGCGGCGTTGCTTTTGCGCGATGCCCTCGTGTTATCGCTGCGCCGTGGCGCCGGCCCCTTCCGCAGCTTCGGCCAAATCGCCATCGAGCCACGCGCCTATCAGCTTGTCCCCTTGCTGATGGCGCTCAAGCTTGAAACCGTGCGCCTGCTGATCGCCGACGACGTTGGCATCGGCAAGACGATCGAGGCCGCGCTCATCGTGCGCGAGTTGCTTGACCGTGGCGATGTCAAACGCTTTACCGTGCTTTGCCCTCCACACCTCGTCGATCAGTGGGTAAGCGAGCTTGAAAGCCGCTTTCACTTGCGGCCCGTCGCGGTGACCGCTTCGAGCGCCGCGCGCCTCGAGCGCAATTTGCCGCCGAGTGAGAGCATCTTCACAACACACCCGCACACGGTTGTCAGCCTCGACTACATCAAGAGCGACCGCCGCCGCGCCGAGTTCCTGCGTGCCTGCCCCGAGTTGGTCATCGTTGACGAAGCGCACACCTGCGCATCGACCGGCCAAGGACGCCACCAACGCTACGAACTGCTGAAAGGCTTGGTTGACGATGCTGCCCGCCACCTCGTGATGCTCACGGCGACGCCGCACAGCGGCGACGAGGACGCCTATTTCCGGCTGCTCGGGCTGCTGCACCCGGACTTCGCGGCACTCGCTGGCGCATCGGGCGACGAACACAAAAAACTGCGCGACCGCCTTGCAGTGCATTTCGTTCAACGCCGTCGCCCCGACATTGCGGAGTGGAAGGAAGGCAACCTCTTTCCGCGCCGCGAAACCAAGGAGCTGACCTACAAGCTCACGGGGGCGTGGGAAAAGTTCTTCAATACCGTCCTCGACTATTGCGCCTCCGTTGTCGCGGCAGCGGGCGAGGACACGAGAAGACAGCGCCTCAACTTCTGGGGCACGCTGGCGCTGATGCGCTGCGTGGCATCGAGCCCCGGCGCCGCCGTGCAGGCGCTGCGTACACGCGCCGGATTCGACAACGAGAACGTCGAGGACGACATGGCAATGAGCGTGTTCGACGGCGCGACCGACGCATTGCCAGACGATGACATCGAGCCGCCCGTCGCATCCGACGACACCGCGCTCGCCGTGCTTATTGCCCAAGCCGAAGAGCTCGCCGGCCAGGCGGGCGACCCCAAGCTGAAACTCCTCACCAATCACGTTGCCGAACTGGTGGCGGACGGCTTCAACCCTGTCATCTTTTGCCGCTACATCGCCACAGCCCACTACCTCGGTCAGCATCTCGCCGCGAAGATCAAGAGCGTGACCGTGGGTGTCGTTACCGGCGAACTGACCTCCGATGAACGCAAGGAGAAGGTCGAAATACTTGGCGACGCGGAGCAGCGCATTCTCGTCGCCACCGATTGCCTTTCGGAGGGAGTGAATCTCCAGGACCACTTCGACGCTGTCGTCCACTACGACCTGTCGTGGAACCCCACGCGCCACGAGCAGAGGGAAGGGCGCGTTGATCGTTTTGGGCAAAAGCGCGGTGTCGTGCGCGCCACGTTGCTCTATGGAGAGAACAATCCTGTTGATGGCGCGGTGCTTGAAGTCATTCTCAAAAAAGCCGACAAGATTCGCGAGGAACTGGGTGTCCCTGTGCCGCTGCCCGACGACGGGCGCACGCTGAGTCAGGCGCTGATGAAAGCCGTGCTCCTGCGCCAACGTGGCCGGGATGCGGATCGACAGCAATCGTTTGCCTTCATGGAGATCGACGAAGCCAGGGCCATCGAAACACGCTGGCTTGACGCCGCTGAAAAAGCAAAGAAAAACCGTACCGTCTTTGCGCAACGCCGCTTGAAACCGGAAGACGTACTTCCCGAGTGGAAGAAATCCCTCGCCGCACTTGGCGGCAAGGAAGACGTACAGCGCTTCACTGGCCGCGCCCTCGCACGTTTGGGTGGAGCACTCGAACCGATTGGTGCTGCCGGGCGGCGTGGTTTCAAGACGCCGCTCACCGCACTTCCCGATGACGTGCGTGAGCGCCTTGAGGCGGAAGGGCTCGAAGGCTCGTTCCTCATCGACTTCGATTACCCGCCCGCGCCGCGCTGCCGTCCGGTGCAGCGCAGTCACCCGCTCGTGTCGGTTCTCGCGGAAACCCTGCTTGAACGCACTCTCGGCAGCGACGCCAACGCCGGCACGAACGACCCGGGCGTACTTGGGCGTGTGGGCTGCTGGGTGGCTGCTGGCATCATCACGCGCACACTCGTAGCGTTGGTGCGACTGCGCCATCAACTCACATCGCAGCGTGGACAACAGCAGACGACGCTCCTCGTCGAAGAGGCCACCGCCATCGCCTGGGCGGGTGACCTCAACCCGCTCGAAGGGCCTGAGGCGCTTGCCTTGCTGTCGCCTGTCCCTCTCGCCGATCCGCCGCCGCACGTGCGTGAGCGTTCGGTCGCACAGGCGCTCGGCCAGATCGACACGTACCTGCCAGACCTGGATGCTTTCGCCGAGCGGCGCGCGCAGGCGCTCCTTGCCGACCATCGCCGTGTGCGCGAGGCCGCCGATGCCCAGGGCCGCTACAGCGTGAGGGCGCTCCTGCCCGTCGATATCATCGGGCTCTTCGTTCTGCTGCCAAAGGTAGACTGAACATGGCAGTCAAACGAAAGATCAAAACGCGCGAGTCTCAACTCGCCTTTGAAGCCCTCGCCATCGAAGGCGCTCTGCTCTCGCCCGAGTGGTTGTCCAAGGTAGCCCAGCTCCAGGCCGGCATCCAGACTGAAGCCGACTACCGCGTCCCCAAGGGACTCAACCTGCGCGATGAGATCGGCCGCTATTGGCGTATCGCGCAGGCACACTGGAGCGACTTCAAGTCAGGCCGCGAGGCGCAAGCGGACGCAAAGGCCACTGCCCAGCGCTTCGTGTTGACACTGCTTCGAGAGGCGTTCGGCTTTACGTCCCTCGCACCCGTCGAGCCAGCGGTCGTTCAGGAGCGCGCCTATCCCATTGGTCACGCGGCGCTGGATGGGCGAGCGCCCGTCGTGGTTGCGCCAGCCGACAGCGGGCTTGACACACTTTCACCCATGTTTGGCGATGGCGCTCGCCGGCGCAGCGCTTTCGGCCTCGCGCAGGAATACCTGAACGCCCAGGACGGCGCGCTCTGGGGCATCGCCAGCGATGGCGCGAGTTTGCGTATCGTGCGCGACAACGCCAGCCTCACTCGCCCCGCATGGGTCGAGGCCGATCTTCAACGCATCTTTACCGAAGAGCGGTATGCCGATTTCGCCGCGCTTTGGCTTCTTTGCCACGAAACGCGCTTCGGTCGCGAAGGCCAAGCGGTCACTGACTGCGCGCTCGAGGTATGGCGCAACGCAGGCCGTGAGGAAGGCACGCGCGCCCGCGAACACCTGCGGCGCGGCGTCGAAGAGGCGCTCATCGCGCTGGGCCAGGGCTTCCTTGCTCACGCCGACAACACCACGCTGCGCGCCGATCTGCAAAACGGCACGCTATCGGTGAAAGACTATTTCAACCAGCTCCTGCGGTTGATCTACCGGCTCATTTTTCTGCTCACCGTCGAAGAGCGCGCTCTGCTGCACCCCGACGGCGCCAGCGACGCGACGAGGGCGCTCTATGCCAATGGTTACGGCATCCGCCGCCTGCGCGAGCGCTCGGTAAAACGCAGCGCGCATGATCGTTTCGCTGACTTGTGGGACGCCACCAAGGTCGTATGCCGTGGCCTCGCAGCGGGCGAGCCGCGCCTCGGTCTCCCGGCGCTTGCTGGCATCTTCGCTGCCAATCAGTGCCCGGCGCTCGACGTCGCCAAGCTTGAAAATCGCGCGCTGCTCCTCGCGGTATTCAAGCTGGCATGGCTGCGCGAGAACGGCAGCCTCGCGCGGGTGAATTGGCGCGACATGGGGCCGGAGGAACTGGGCAGTGTTTACGAAAGTCTTCTGGAACTGGTTCCTCAGATCACCAGTGGGCGGCAGTTTGCGTTCGCGACAGGCAACCAGACCAAGGGCAATGCGCGCAAGACGACAGGCAGCTACTACACGCCCGACAGCCTGGTGCAGGTGCTGCTCGACAGCGCGCTTGAACCCGTCATTGCCGACACCATTGCAAAAAATCCGGGCAATCCCGTCGAAGCGTTGCTCGGCCTTTCCATTGTCGATCCCTCGTGTGGATCGGGGCACTTTCTCCTCGCGGCGGCCAGCAGGCTCGCGGCCCATGTCGCGCGCCTGAAGGCGAACGGCACGCCTTCCGCCGCCGAATACCGGCACGCGCTGCGGCAGGTTGTCGGGCATTGCATCTTTGGCGTTGATCTGAACCCGATGGCGGTCGAGTTATGCAAGGTTGCCCTGTGGATGGAAGCCGTCGAACCGGGGCTGCCGCTGACCTTCCTTAACTCGCATATCCAGCACGGCAACGCGCTCCTCGGCACGACGCCCGAGTTGATGGCGAATGGCATCCCCGACGCCGCGTGGAATCCGATCGAAGGCGACGACAAGAAAGTTGCGAGTGGCTTAAAGAAACGCAACAAGGCGGAAGCGGGCGGGCAGCAGACTTTCGATTTCTCGACACCCAGCGAGGGTGGCGCGGAAGCACAAGCGGTCACGCGTGCCATCACCGAACTCGACGCAGCGAGTGACACCGACGCCACCCTTCTGGCGAAAAAGGAAGAGCGGTGGGACGGCATCCGCAGTTCGCCCGAATATCTCCACCAGAAACTCGTGGCGGATACCTGGTGCGCGGCGTTCGTGTGGCCGAAGCAGTTGGGCGAATTGGCGGACGCAGCGCCGACGAACGGAGTGTGGCGGCAGCTCTGCGACGGCCAAGGGATTGCGCTCACGCTTACAACTAAAACCGTCGAGGAACTGACGGCCCAGCACAGCTTCTTCCACTGGCACCTACAGTTCCCACAGGTCTTCGCCAAGGGCGGCTTCGACATCGTTCTCGGAAATCCCCCGTGGGATCTTCTTGAGGATAAGGTTGGGAACTTACCAACCCGGAAGCACAACGCTGAGCAACAATTCTATCGGCAAGGTATCTATGAGGTGCTTAGTGGGAGACGAGATCTCTACAAATTATTCCTTGTGGTAGCTCCACGGCTTCTGAAGAGCACTGGGCGCATGGGTTTCCTCACGCCTGTGGGGGCTTTCATTGAAGATGATTCATATGAGCTGCGCAAATTTCTTTTTGAAGACAACAGCGTTGCGGTGCTTCGTCACTTTCAGAATAGACGAAAATCATTTTTCAGTCATGTGGATGCACGCTATCGGATTTGCCTACTCGTTTGTTCTCGTGCCCTTGGGTTATCGCACACGTTTTCGACGAGTGCCGATAACCCGGCCAGCATACCTCGCCAGTACCACATCACCCTAGAACCTGCGGCAATCAGCAGAGTCCTCGGCGACGGATACTCGGCGGTGATTTATGACGATGAGCGGTATGCGCGGCTTCACTCAAAAGTATTGGCTTCTTGCTCGTCAGCCGAAAAGATCAGGTACCGCGTTGTCGCCGAGTTCCATAGCTCTGCGGACAAGGAATTAATCTCGAAAACTCCGGCACCTTCGAGCTGGATTGTCTTGAAGAACAGAAACATCCACCACTTCAACCACCGATTCGCCGCTCCCGAGGCATGGATCGCGATCGATAGTGTGCGCGAGCGGCTTCCGCGAAAGGGGCTCGAAGATCCGCCGTGGGCCAGCGACATGGTTCGTCTCGTCTTTCGAGATATAGCCAGAAGCGATGACGAACGAACACTCATTGCTTGCCTTGCACCACCAGGAAACGTGTCGAGCTATGACACACCAATGCTTGTTCCTGAGTGCGCCGCTGAGGAACTCCCCTTGCGTCTGCTGTGGATGGCCGCTGCGGCGTCTTCGTTTGTAGTCGATTTCCTGATTCGCCCGTTTGTGGACAAACACGTAAAGCCGTACACGATTGCACGAGTTCCTTGGCTGGACGTACCTCCGGAAGCACGATTGGCGTTACCGCTGCTTCTTGGCATCGTCACCGAACTCGTCTTTGACGATGATCGATTCACACCCTTCTTTATGGGAATCGGGTGTGATCGTCCTCGTGCGACGGCGGCTTTGGAGCGTGTATTTCTTCTCCGCTGCGAACTCGACGCTTCGCTTTTCCACGTTTATGGCCTCTCACGCGACGACGTTGCCTACGTGATGGAGACTTTCCCGATTGTCAAACGGAAGGATGAGGCTGCATTCGGTGAATATCGCACCAAGCGCGTCATTCTCGAAGTCTACGATGCGATGGCTGACGCTGCGCGCACCGGCACGCCGTACCAGACACGCCTCAACCCTCTTCCCACCAGCCCACGCGTTGCGCAGCCATCTCGTGAAGACGGGAAGATTTTGCCGTTCCGTCCTGCCGTGCGCCCACAACCTGCGATCCAACCGGTCGTCGTGCTGCCAGCTTCGCACCGCAACCTCCCTGCGTGGTCGCCCGATCTCCTCCCGGCAGTCGCGACGAAGACCGGGCTTGCCGCATCTGCCGGGCGCTGGGGCACCACGCTGACTGGCGTCGCTCTCGGCATCGCGGCGCTTGCCGCCGTCCTTCGCAATATCGGCGGTCCCGCCTTGCGGGACGAGGTTGAACGAGCCGTCGTGCTCTCCGTTTTGCCGAGGTTCCTTCAGTCAAAGTTTGACGCCCAGACGGCACAGACGTGGCGACATGCTATTGGGGCTGCCAACATGCACCCCTCATCGATCACGGCGCTCTCGATTCCGTGGGCAGAAGTGCTTCGCCGAGCTACCGTAGAGCACTTGTTGGTACTAGACGCTGATGGCCGTTGGCGCGCAGGAGCGGACATTAATGACGCTCCCTCCGAAGTCCTTGATGTCCGCGCGCTGGTGAGCCTCGCGTGGATCGAGAACGTGAGCAGCGCCGTGGTCGAAGATACCGAACTGCTTACACAGATGGAGGTGCTCCGTGCCGCGTAAACGTGACCATAAAACGCTGGAACTCCAGTGGCCCGCACCGGAGTTGAAGCCCGGTGTTGAACTCGCCGAGCCGCGTCTTTGGGTTCGGCGTTTGCGGCTGTGGCACGACTTTGCGGACGACGACTCTGCGCATGGCCGCAACATCGAATTCCGGCGAGGACTGAACATCGTATCGTCACCTGCGGGCCCGACTGCTGATCAAATCTCGACGGGCCACGCGGCGGGCAAGACGCTGCTCTGTCGGCAGATTCGCTACTGCCTCGGCGAGGACACCTTCGCCGATCCCGAAGACACGGCGGCTATCCGCATGCGCTTCCCGAATGGCGGCGTGGGCGCGGAAGTTCGCCTCTGCGGCGAAACGTGGGTGGTGCGTCGTGCCTTCGCTTCGCGTGCTGACGACCGAGCCTCCCGCGCAGAGAGCCTCGACGCCCTTGCCGACGACACTCACCGGAACACGTTCGGCGCGTTCCGCGAAGTAATTGAAACCGTTGCCTTCACTGACGCACACCGTGCGCTGCTGAAAGAACTCACGGACATCGAGATACCTTGGCAGTACGTGCTGGCATGGCTCACGCGAGACCAAGAGTGTCGGCTCGATGGCCTGACCCACTGGCGGCATCCCGAATCGAGCTCTTACTCGCCGGTTCGCAAGGCCGCTGGCGAGGCGCGCTTGAACGTGCTCCGCATGGCGGTTGGTCTCTATTCGGAGCAGTCGAACATCGTCCGTAAGCAGGTGGCGGAAGCGTCCCAAGCGGCGAACACGGCGGAGTCGGAGGCGCGTCAAGCAGATGAGCGCTTCAAGGTACTGCGCAGAGACCTCGCAGTGGCGCTTCAGCGCGGCGAGGCGACCATCTGGCCGCCCCCTCCACCGCCGCCAGAACAAGCATTTCATGACAAACGAGCTGCCCGCGATGCTCACGTGCGCGCACTCGAAGCCGCCGTCAACCAGCGGTTACGCAGCGCGATCAACGTCGAAATCACGGCGGAACAGAAGTTGGACGAGCAGGCTCTCGAAGCCGCGCGAGCCGAGTTTGCTGAGGTTGAGCAGCGCATTGCGGACCTTGGTGACGAGGTCAAACAGGGCAAGGGGCAATTGGGTCTGATTTCGACGGACAACGCCAAGGCTTGGGCGGCTCTCCGACATGCGAAGCATCCGACATGTCCCTACGACGATACGCCACTCGATGTGGAGAAGGCGAAGTTCATGTGCCCGACGCCGAAGCTGCCTGATCCAGACGCGGCGAGGAAACTCGCGCAGGAGAGCGACGTGCATCAGAAAACGGTCGCTGACGAGGTCTCGTCCAAGACCGACAGGCTCGCAAAATTGAAGGGCGAACGCGCCCGGCTGAACACTCGGGTCACGAATCTCGAACGTGCCGTCGAAGCCCACCAACTCGCGGTCACGCGCGCAACCCAGGAGAGTCAGGCTGCGTGGGCCGCGAAGGGCACGCTACGAAACTTTGTGGCGGCGGTGAAAGCGCTTGAGGAGACGCGCGACGCCGAGAGGAAAGCGAAAGACACTGAGAAGCTCATTGCTGAGCAAAAGAACGAACACTTAAGCACGTACTCGACTAGCGAACTGACCAAATGGTTCGACGTGCTCGTAAAGCAGATCGTTGCGAAAGAGGCCAAGGGCGAAGTCACCCTCGATGGCAAGGGGCTCCACGCAACCATCCAGTGGCGCGGACAGAGACGCTCGGTTGCGCTCAATTCGCTTCGGCTGGTGCTCTTCGATCTTGCTGCACTGCTCTGTGCCGTCGAGGGCACATCATCAGCGCCTGCGTTCCTGCTCCACGACAGCCCGCGCGAGGGTGACCTCGATCCGTGGACCTACGCGCGCCTGTTTGAGACGGCCTTGGTGCTTGGTCCCGACGAGGATTCGGCGCCATTCCAGTACATCGTTACGACGACAACCGAACCGCCCAATGGTGAAGTTCGCAAGCGGGTCCGAGTTGAACTCAGTGCGCGCTCCGGCGAGACACGGTTTTTACGGGTGGACCTATGATGAAGCGTTCGACAAACAAGAAGCCCGCACAAGCGAGCCTCAGGAAAGTTTCCGCAACAAAGAGGCCGTCCAAGACACCTGACCCGGTGCATGACATTGCAGCCCTCGTCGAGCGCGTGGTGACGATCATCGAGGAGGCGCGCTCGCGCGTCCTGCGCACCGTCAACAGCGAAATGGTGCTCGTGAACTGGCACATCGGGCGCGAGATTGTGGAATACGTGCAGCGCGGCGATCCACGCGCTGACTACGGCAAGGAAGTCATTGAGGAACTGTCGCGGAAGATGTTCACTCGCGTCGGCAAGGGCTATTCGGCCAGGAACCTCTGGTACTTTCGCGACTTCTACCTGACGTACCAGGACCGTCCGCCTTCGATCCGGGCCGAAGGATTCCGCACGAGCCTCGTGCAGAATCCAAAGCAGAGCGACCCGGACGTGATTCTGAACGAGGCTGGTGCACGAATTGCCGAAGGCTTCTCCGCTCGCCTGTCGTGGACGCACTACCGCGCGTTGCTCAAGGTGAGTGACCCGGCGGCGCGCGCCTTCTACGAGATTGAAGCCGAGCGGGAAAACTGGTCGACGCCCCACCTTGAGCGCCAAATATTCACAGCGCTTCACCTGCGACTACTCAAGAGCCGGGACAAGAATGGCGTCTTGGAACTCGCTCGCCAAGGGCAGACTGTCGAGCGACCGAACGATGTCATCAAATCACCGCTGATTCTCGATTTCCTCGGGCTGTCTGAACAT
>Ga0123357_10005358_pt1 | contig 15345 bp, 6 predicted proteins | sample TergutEmb28metaG_FD_89873 | JGI IMG/M metagenome (GOLD analysis project Ga0123357, IMG submission 89873) | Embiratermes neotenicus P4 segment gut microbial communities from Petit-Saut dam, French Guiana - Emb289 P4 | ecosystem: Host-associated > Arthropoda: Insects > Digestive system > Gut ... | reverse complement strand
CTGGCACCCAGTGATTATTACCTCTTCTCCAAACTAAAGAAAGATCTTCGGGGTAGGAAATTTGATGATGATGAGGAGGTCAAAAGCGCTGTGATGGAACATTTTGCAGATAAAGATCCAGAGGACTTTTTGAAGGGCATAGAGATGCTGGTTCACAGATGTGAAAAGTGTGTTGAAGTAAAGGGAGATTATATTGAAAAATAGCAAAGTTATTTCATTTCAGTCACCAATCAAAGTTGGCCAGGCCGGAAACTTATGGACCCTACCACGTATAAATTATCATCATCATCTTCTTCTTTTCCTCCTCCTCTTCTCCTCCTCCTCTTCCTCCTCCTCCTCTTCCTCCTCCTCCTCCTCCTCCTCAATGGCTAGGCCTTTGGCCTGTTCCAGCTTCACAGTGCTCATCTCTTTCTTCGACATCCCACCTCTCTTCTACCTTTGGGATTATTTTTGAAGGCAATCTTCAGAATTCATGATTCATCTGTTCTTAGTAAATGTTCTCCCCTGCATTGCCTATTGCTATCAGTATTTGCAATTATAGGAGTGACTTTTAGTTCTTGTAAAATATCTTCATTGTGAAAGTGATCCAATTGTATGCAGCCTTTAACCTTAAACCATTTTTGCAGTATTTAGTGTACTATAATCTTTTTGGTTCAGTACCCATGTTTCACTACTGTACAATAAAGTGGGCACAGTGATCACCTTATAAAAATTGCTTTGTGTTTCTTTTTCTGTAAATTGTGATATATACACAGTAAATGTTGCAATATCCAGCACCTCCAGGATGAAACGTTTGCCAGATATGACACTTCTCTGGTTATTAGAAATCTGAACCTAATATGAATCATAGCATGCCTAGCAACTTCATGGGAAGACCTGACCATTTAATTTATCACTTGATGTCTCATTTTATTTTCCTTGCCACACTGTCTATTGCCTTCTCATAACTGTAGTAGAATTTCTTAAATCCAGCGTCTGCATGACTGAAAATCTGCTGGAGTATAAGATATTCTGGATTATCAAACAGTACCTATACGTACCCAAGTTCTTACAGGTAATTATTTTACTGCTTATGTTATTGGGCTACAACTAATCAGAGGAGCATTTCATTTGGGTATCTCCATTACCAGCCGGTTCAGGGGTATTGGGGTCTCTTTCTGTGTTTTCTGGAGTCTCTTCACATTTTAGGAAGGATGCTGAAGGACCAGGAGACTGTTGGTCAGGAGTCATCATAACAGATGCAGTTGATAGAATAGGAGACAAAGGGCCAGGAGTTACCACAATAGTTGATTCAGAGACAGTCTTGGAGGCCTCATTGGAGGACTTACAGACTTTGGGATTATTTTCCTCAACTGCCAAAGTATCAGGATTTCTGTAATTGCTGGATTAAAGGAATTCTACTGTGCTTATATAATAGCTTGTATATATTTAAAAAAAAAATAAAACAAGACACAAATATTTCACTCTCTTGGTTATCGTAGCCCTGCTGCCAGTTGATGTGGTAACAGCGAAATGTATTAGCGTTGCAGTCTGTTTACAGTTAATAAAGGTTGCTGTAACATCCAGTCACATTTCACAGCATTTAGTTTAGTCCACAGAGGAGAGGGAATGGAAGTCTGGCACAGTTTCTCTGCTTTACATTCAGTGGGTTGTCATCGTTACCCATTGTAACATAATGTTATATGCATGAGTTTTACATTATTGTGGTGTACATATTTCACTGTAAGATGACCTTCTTAGATGCAACATGACTCCTTACACACAGGAATGTTTCAAGAAGAATGGTATTACTTGCTCAGGTTAGATTCTAAGGTGCAGTTCTCTGTCACAAGCAGAAGCTCTTTCTCTTCTTATCCCAGTGGACTGTTTTAGGTGTACAGAATGCTTTTTTGTTAAAGCTTTTGCCTAAATTGTTGTTAGTCCTTATTATGTCACCACTCTCTGTACCCATAAATAGTCAATTTTCTGAATGCCACACAATTATCGGTGTCTGCCGTGGAAATAAAAAAAAAAACAGTGTCCTTGTCCATACAAACAAAATTTAGAATTACGGGCCAGTTTGATTGATTTCACCCCTTTAAAAAATTTTGGAAAAAGTGGTATGTATTAGAATAATAAATTTTCTAGATAAGCACAACATTTTTTTAGATAGTCAACACAATTTTCATAAAGGCAGATCCACTAGTACAGCATTAGTTAATTTTCTGGAGGATTGTACAAAACAGTAGATAATAAAGAAGTATGCATAGGATTATTTCTAGATTTAACTAAGGCATTCGACATGGTAAATCATGATATTTGTATACAAAAGTTGGATGCTTATGGTATTAGAGGAATTGCTTATCAGCAGTTTGTTTCTTATAAAAAAACAGAAAAATGGTGGTAAAAATTGACTGTCTTGATGTAACAACTGATGAAGTCCAACAAAAACAGTTGGAAGAAAGAATAATTGAATACAGGGTCCCGCAGGCTTCCAGTTTAGGACCGTTGTTTTAAATTTATGTCAGTGATATAGATACTAATATAAGTAGTGTTATGGACATCAGACTAACACTCTTTGCTGATGACACTAGCATCTTAATCATGGGCAAAGACATACAGAATTTAATTTTCAATCTAGATACACTCAATTGAAGTATCTTACCCTGGTTTGATAAAAACAAATTGATTATAAATAAAAATAAATCATTGGTATTCAGCTTTCATCTTAAATGAAATAAACATGTAGTATTTCCTGACATAATATTGAAAGGTAGACATACAATGTATGTATCCAAAATAACACTTTTGGGAGTCTGGCTAGATCACTATTTAAACTGGGATTGTCATGTGGAAAATTTAATAATGAAATTAAGCAAACTGGGTTTTGCAATAAAGACAATCAAATCATTTGTAAACGAAAATATTGTCAAAACCATGTATTTTGCATATTTACATTCATCTTTGAAATACGGTATTTTAATTTGGGGAAACTCTAGCAACCTTAAAAAAATTTAAAATCCAAATAAGAACAATAAGTTTAATAGCTAATAATTCAAGCACTACAAGTTGCAAACAATACTTAAAAATATTAAAGACTGTGACACTAACTTGTATATTTTTATCTGTAAAATTCTTGTGTATACTAAATTATACTTAAGTAGATTCAAAATTAATTCTGTGTTTCATTCATATGATACAAGGAATAAGTCAAGTTCAATTAATACACGTCACAACACCAAATTACTGGAACGGACTATCGCTTACAGTGGCGTGCTTATTTATTACAAATTATCTCATGAAATTAGAAGTGTTAAGTATATAATGAAATTCAAGAAAATACTTATTGGCTTTTTACTTGAAAAGATTTTTTATTCTTTGGAACCATTATGACTATTGATCCTTAGTCTGTAAAAATTGTCTTAAAGTATTTACATCTGAACTATTAGTACTTTTAATCTGTATGCTGAGTTGATTAGTATTCTGTGTTGTCATGTATAAGTATGCAATTTATGTCCTAATAATTTCATGTGTTTATTACGTTTATTTTAATCTCATTTCTTGACATATCCATTGTCATTTTGTGTAGGATGAAATAAATAAATAATAATAATAATAACAAAATTTAAAGCAAAAAGTCTGTATTTCATCCGTAATATTATTGGCAGCAAGTTATTTAAAAATAAAAAAACAACAATAGCTAAGTTACGTATTTTTAATCAAATCACAAGGTATTATTAGATTCCATTAGTATAACTGTTTTGCTGATACACACACTGTTAACTTTTTATGCACTTCTTATTCTGCTACTGGAATTTGCTTGGTAATGGCCCAGCTGGGCCAATCCATGTAGAAGATTTATCAAAGCCAATTAGGGGTTTTCTCTATGAACGGTGCTTTTTGTTCATGTTTAAATTGTACACTGAACATAACATTCATTAATTAAAAAATAAGGAGAGGGCTTTTCTTCTGTGTGATTATGTTGGAAACTGTTAGACTTACAGGAATCGTGTATTGGACATGCAGTGTTTCCTACCTGCGCTGTGATAAACATTTAGCTAGGTACACTTAAGATGCACACAGAAACACATGTGGGTCTCCTTTAATGTAATGATTAAAATTGTCTGATTTAAATGACAGTAGAAATGGCATGACAGTTTTTGTAAAAGATGAATTTGCATAAAGTTCAATTCAGCAGTTCCTAAGTTATTACACGTATACAGACATATGATTTGATGAGTGGTTTTATTAGGCACTCCACAGGAATGTAAGCACCAAAATAGTATACCTCCAGTAACTTGGTTGAACATTATGCTGTGTGTGTCATGATAATGGAAGGTGTCTTCTTTTGAAGCTCGTAGTATCATGGCCTGGTAAGTGGTTGTTAGTTATTGTCTGTATGGGTGCTCTAAACATCTTAGATGTCCAGACCATCCCTGGGGCCCACCCAGCCTCATGTACAGTGGGTACTGGTTCTCTTTCCTGGAGGTGAAGCAGCAGGGACATGACATTAACCACCCACCCTCATCTAGCACCAAGGTTAACAAATGAATGGAGCTATACGCCTACTCCCCATATGGGCCTTCATGGCATGTTCAGGTTGAACACTGCCTTTTACTTTTAACCTTTTGGCGCCGGAATTATTTTTTTAAATTTTAGCACATTCTGTATATAAAATGTGAATAAAACAGGAACCAAATATGTTAGAATTATGAAACAAACTTCATTTTGAAGGGAAAAAACGGAGAGTATATACCGTGTTTAAAATATTCAGTACCTATATTTGTTGAATAAATATATAAAATGCAATATTTAGAGGTTAACAGTGCGGTACGACCACTATAGTCGTCATTAGGCATCAAAGGGTTAAACTGCTTTCATTATAATGCACCTAGCAGTTAAAGTATGTTTTGACTGATGTTGGTGTAATTACTTACTGCATTTAAGACCATTTATGTGAAGAACAGAAGGTCAAGTTCTTTCATCCGTCACTCGTGTAAGAAAGGGACTTCCTAATTTAAAACAATTTAAGTGCAACTGAAACACACCTAATACAAGCAAACTGGGTTTATTGAATAAGGTAAATCCTTAACCTTTCAGACTGGAAGAGGGTACTGAGAGCCTATAAAAGAACAAAATCTTCATCTATACTGGCAGTGAAATTCTAAACTAGAATGTTTGTAATTACTGCTGATGGAAATGTAATAATTATCTCTTTTGTGTGCAGAATGATTCCAGTTTGATAGGAATGCATTTCTTGTCTGGCTTATGTTTATCACCAGTGTCATATGACAGTGGAGTTCTTGGGTGGATGGATATACTGTTGTTGCAAACTCATCATAATCTTATCAGGCTTACTGTTAAAAGATTATAGTACATTGTCTTATTAGTGCATAGTCAGGATGATATTACACTTCTTGCTTTGTTACTGTTTCTGCTGAGTTAACGTGACATCGTAAAAGATAAAGTGCCCCTTATCCCTGCCATGAAGTGCAGAGAGGGAGTAGAGGTATAGCTATACTCTTTCTTTAACCTCGGTGCTGGGTGGGAGCGGGTGGTTAATACCACATCATGGCTGCTTTACCCCCATGGGAATGATCTGGTGCCCGTTGTATAGTAGGGTGGGTGGGTCTCAGCACCAGTCTGGATGGGTGCAAAAAATCTCGCCCCACCAGGATTCGATCCCCAGACCGTCCACTTGGTCTTCCTGCTGGCCTTGTTCCTCTGAAACTTCCTACTAAAATCTTCTTTGGGACGACGCAGTAGTCTTCTGTCCTTATGAATTGACCATCCCATATGAGTCCCTTTATTCAAATATATGTTGAGAAGTGTATATCCTTATACACCATGTAGCTCTTCATGGTATCTGATTCTCCACACTCCTTGTGCATGGGTAGGTCTTAACATCTTTTGGAGGATTTTTCTTTTAAAGAATCAATTTTGTTCATCGCTTGTTTAGGAAGGGTACATGTTTCATTACGTTATGTCAGAATACTACAAATGAGGGTTTTATATAATGTTACTTGAACTCTCCAGTTGATGTCACAAAATTTTATTAATGACAAGGTGGTGTAATAGGCCTTATTAGCAGCTTGGATTTGTGCCTGCATTTCTACTAATTTTTTATTCTTCTTGGTTATGTGAGTGCCCATTTATGTATGATCAGTACCAATCTCCACGTTATCACCAGCAACGTTGATCCTCGGTTCTACTTGTCTGCTTGTGTTTGCTTGGATTAATACCTTTGTTTTTGACTCATTTATTTTAAGACCAACCTTTTTCCCTTCTTTGTTCAAATCTTCAAAAACTTCCTTCACTGCTGTTAAGGATCTACCTATCAGGTTTATATCATCTGCATACCCGACCTTATGCACTGATTTATATTCCAGTGTGCCCCATGTGTCACTACATAACTGTCTGATGACATGTTCCAATACTAGTTTAAAAAGGTGTGGAGACAGCACATCTCCTTGCTTCAAACCTTGCTTCACTTCATCTTGTAATATAGATATAAATAATTTATGTGGCGCACACAAAAGTGAAATGCTTCTAAAATTGTTACAAACTAATTTGTCACCTTTTTTCTAGATTGGACAGATAATACTTGTCTGCCATTCACGGGGCATTTGTTCTGTATTCATACTTCAGTTATCAAATGAAATAATACTGCTCTGAGGTCTGCTCCTCCACTCCTCCATAATTTTGATGGTTTCTCATCAAGGCCTGGTACTTTGTTGTGTTTAAGCACCTTTACCGCTTGCTCCAATTCTTCCTTAGTTGGTGGCTCCACAGCATCTTCATTTGTTATATTAACACCCCTTCTAATTCTGGTTTTCTCCTCGTGGTCTTTGTCATGCTGTATTGGATTAAGGAGTTGCTTAAAATATTCTGTTCTTCTAGATTTATTACTCTTTATACCCCAGAATTATCCCATTCTTATCTTTACAAAGGTTTTATGGGCTTTAAATCATTCCTTAATCATTCTTATTTCTATACATGCAATGGTCTCATGACTTAAATTACTCACTGATTCTAATTATTGTCTCTGTCATATGAGTCATCATCTTTCTCCAGCAAGGGCTGTGTACTTGTTTATTCCATCAGTCCAGTTCTTGTTTCTTACTTCTTGTAGGACGGGCTAGAAATGAAGGATAAGCGTCATTTATGACTTGAAGGACAACTTTGCCTTCCTCATCAAACCATTCATTTGTTTTACTTTTAGTACTTGTTAAAAGGAGTTCCTTAGCCACTGTCTTAAGTCTCCTTACAAACTTCAGTTACAGAATCCTTTATTTGAGGCTGAACGTTACTCTTCACATTAGCTGCTAGCAGTATGCTGAACTGCTGATGGAATTCCTTATCCTTAAGCTAATCAGTATCAAATTTAAAGACCTTAAAACTTCTGGTTCAGAAACTCATTATACGCCATCTTTACCTGACTTCGACTAGGCAGTGATCCACAACAAGCACCTCTATATGACCTTATGTTCATAATATTTTTTGTCATCTTCTGTCTATAAGAATATGATCTGTTTCATGAGATGTCATATAATCTGGAGACACCCATGTGTATCATTTTCTCATGTTGTATCATAGATTTGTTCGAGTTTATTGTGGAATTGATCCTTGGTGAAATCATCCTTGCCTTCTGTTGGGGCATAGGCATTGATAATAATAATTTTTTTTAAATTTTGTTTTCACATGTAGCAAGGCCAACCTGGTATTGACAGGGGTAAATTTCAGAATGTAACCTCTTTCTGTTGTGTTTGTTGTAACTGCTGCACCACCCCCTCTGCTACTGTCATTTTCCCACTACTAAACCCTGTGTGTGATATTGTTTCCCATATTTCTTCTCCACCTGTGCATATAGTCTCTTGTATGGCTGCTGTCTTTACTTAATAAGTGAGCATTTGTTATGTGACATCATTGCTCCAGCTTTAAGGAGCGTTCAGACATTCCAAGTACTAATCTTGTAGACCATTTTCTTACCCTTAGGTCATCTTGGTATATATCCACAAGTCCAAGGCTTTTCTTGGGGTTTTGAAAAAATGTAGGTTTGCTTCTTCATCTGCTTTCTTGCCACAGACCTGCTTGACATGGAAGGCTGTACCATTAGCTGCATTACTGCCAGTATAGCTTGATGGATCATTCAAACACACAAACCATGCCACCTCTTGTCAAGGTCCTGCCTGCAACCCCTAGACAGAGTTTGGTAGTACCTTCATCTTAATATTTCCTTACAAGCTGTCTCCTCATCAACACTCTGCAGTTTTTATGTACAAATTCCGTACCAATTGATCTTATACAAACATACAACATGTTTTTATATTGCATTAAACTACTGTGTGTGCCATGGTGTCTCAGCCAATGTAGTGATTAGGCTGTGGGCTTGATGACTGAGGATTTGTTCAGTTCTTAGCAGGGGCAAGTGTTTCTGTTCTCCAAAGTCTCCAGACCAGGTTTGGGGGCCCCTTTACCCTGGGACTCTTTCCTGGGAGGTAAAGAGGCCAGGGCATGAAGCTGAGCACTCACGTGACTGTAGTTCTGAGATTAAGAATGAGTGTAGCTCTGTGTTTACTCACCTGTATCCCTTTATGGTGTGCACAAGGACAACATTACTTTTACTGTATGATAAATGCACAGTAGCTTCAGTTTGTGGTGAAGAATAATTAACTATTGGAGCTATGGGTGTGGAATCTTGTAACAAGATATGTCATAAATTCTGTATTACATATTTTTGTATGTTAATTATAAACATGGTTACAGAGTGAAACTTTGTGGTTACATCTGACAGATTTAACCAAGTTTAGTGGGTACTAGTGTAAAGTGTTCACATAAGTGTGCCACTAAACAGTATATTTATTAGTGTAAAGTCTGTGATAACCAGAGAATGTAGATTGAGCATTTGAAAAAAAATACACATTGTAGTTTCTCCTCAGAACTGTAGTCATTCTCACACTTTGTGTAAGTTCTGTAAGTTAGTTTTCATCACACGCGTGTTTGTGGTATGATAATAAAATGATTTGCATGAATTGGACTGTTAATGCAGTTTACTTCTAAAATTTAACATTATTTTGTGTTCGATAAAGAATGCAAATGTATATATTATATGGAAGGGAAATTATTGTGCAGCGCTGTGTGGCATCATTAAAGTCACATTTGGTTCATACGTGTTAAGGTGGCAACATTTATTTTCACCACTGGGCATTAAATAGACTTGAAATTTAATTGGAGGTTATTGATATGACCCTATTAATGATAATCTCAGCGAGAATACAGATTAACAGGCATGTGAGGAACATACAATAAGAACCGTAACAAAGTAATATCCATATACCCTATTTTCCACCTCATAAGATGCTATGAGTGTTACAGACGCACTACAATTAGCAAGGTATACTTTCAGAATTAAAGGCCTTGGTCCTTGCAGTGTTAAGATGTATATTGATTTTTGGGGACTTTTTCAGGGAAAAAGTGTGTCTTATGAGGCAGGAAATATGGTATATAGACGCTCCTCAATAGGACTGTTACATTTCTTGCATTCAGGACTGAAATACCTTAACAAGTAGAAGAATTGCTGGGTTGAATGAGAGAGGTAAATGTTCATTCCTTCAATGAACAGTCACAGTTATATAAAAAGTTGTGATTGAAACCAAACTCGATGATAATTTGGGAATATTAAATATATAGGAGGTTTCATACTTTGAGCAACAGATTACAAGTGTTGAGCTGCAAGATAGTCCAGACATTTCTTGAATATCAAGTAAACAATGGTAAGTTTTATACAGGAATATTGGCAGCAGTCTGTCAGACCTGGATATTTTTGTAGGCTGAAAGACATCTTAAGACTTGCACAGAAACATGCATATGTCTACACATAAAGCACCCATTGCTGTACAGTTTTAGCCAAAATTACAATGCATCAGAGATTTTGGCAACACTTTCTAAGGGCAGATTTTATAAAAATAGGTTCAGCCAATAGGTGTAAACAAAATCTTCGAAACACACATTCTACTACCTAATTTGTAAGGTAATTGTAACATTATTAAAGTATTAAAGAATAAATATCTTTCGTATGTTTCACCTTTTAAAGCCTATTAAAATTAACCTGGGGTGCATAGATGGACAGTAGTATATAGCTTGAAGAGATCTTCATGAAAGTATAAAGTTTCATACACTTGACTGAAAATGATAAATATTTATAAAAAGTTTGTTATAATTTCTGATGTCAGTATCAGTTCTGTTGTGGGTGATTCAGCACTATCTCTGTGAAAATGTATTTAGTGCAAAACTTCAGACCCAGCACAACAGCTATTTCATTCATGTTATGTGTCACACTTATGAAACAAAAATTCAAAGCAGGTTTGAAAATGACATTATGTATTGAATAAAGTGTTTTATCTTGTACAGGAATCAGAACTTTAATTGAAGACTTTTGGAAAACACTGATAAATGCACTGCCTCTCATCCCTTTTACCAAATTAGATCCCTGAAATATGAAGACAACCTTTAACTTTTGTGTAGAGGGCACTAAACAGTGGTCTGATCATGCACTTGTAGCCTTTCACAAGTAGTGTGAAGGGAAGTAACATTCTTCTGTAGTTTTCATTGATAGACTTGAGATTAAACCACTGATGCAATTGAGCCAGTTCCTGGTATCAGCTGCAGCAAGTCGTTTAACTTGTGTCCAAAGTTTATACATGTAAAACTAAGGTTGGGAACACTTTTCCTCTTCTAGTAAGTAAGTAAGTAAGTAATTTATTTTCCGTAAATCTTTTACAAGATATGGAAATAGTCATATTACTAACAATAAGGAACACAGCAACATAAAACAACACATGTAACAATAAGACTTAATACTTAATACATAATGTAAGAAGCAATTTTAAAGTGTATAACTCATCATACTACTTACAGCATACGGTTTACAAATTTAGTCATAAGTAATATAAGTAAGAGGGGAAATGAGAATATAGAAAAGTTAAGCTATGCAGTTGCAGCAGCTGTTCAACTTGAGGACAGTGCTATTTCATTATTTCAGGCAAACAGATTTTATAAAATATTAAAAATATTCAATACTTTTCTCCTTTTAAAATAAATAATAAAAATAATTTTACAGACCACACTTTGAAAACCACTGCTGTAGAGAAACTGTTGTGATCACAAAAAATAAACAAAATAAACTATTTTCTGCATTTTGGTGTAAATACAGGTTTTGGGACGTTATGACGTATACTTTAATTTGCTGTGTCCACAAATGTATAATTCTGTGGAGCAGCCAGAGAACTAATGCTAAAAGTTCAGTGCATTTTATAAAGTGGACAGCAGAGTACAGGCTTGTTACCCATTTATGAAAAATTAAAGATTTCATTAATAACTTATGTACCAGTGCTATATATGAGTTTATTTTGTCTGCTTTTCAAAGTGCAGAATATCAGGATATGTAAAACAGTATTTTTTTCAGTTGTTTTTGTAGGTGTTGAAATGTCTTTCATGTTGAGGGAAGAAATTAATTACAAGTGTTTGAAAAGAAAATGCTTAGGAAGATGGCTGGACCTGGAAAACTTCGCGATACTGTATAGCAAGAAACTTTGTTATTTGTACAGGTCATCTGGTATTGTTAGGCCAGAGAAACAAGGAATGAATACAGAATTTTGGCAGGGAAACTACTTGGTGGATCAAGAAGAAGATTAGAGGATAACATTACAATGGGTTTTATGGAAATGGTTTGTGACATTGGGAGAAGGATGGAAGTGATTCGTTATCATATATGATGCAACACATTGATTTCAACAATGTTTAAACTTTGGGTTTTCCTACCAGAGGATGGGTTGTTTAACTATGACATCATTTGGAAATAACATTTTAAAAAATGAGATCAGATAGAGTCATCCCTCGAGTGATAAAATATGTCAGACCTTAAAGTGGTGGAGCAGTTCTATTCTGTAGTCCATGTAACTGATCATATGAAGAGGGAAACACAGTAATCATTATGATACTGTTGAGTTAAAATGTTGCAACAGAACTGATAAAACTGTCTCTCTTTGTACTGCAGTATTATGTTATTTCATACACAGAACAGTGAAAAGGCAAGATTGTTATCTTCTCAGACGTGCCTGATATGATATGATATATATGGCGAGATAGTGGAGCTGCAGTGAAAGAGCCATGTCATAGTAAAATTTTTATCTCACTATCTATTGATTAGTATGAATGTGTATATTATTGATGGTTCTTCTGTCACCATAGCAGTATTGATCCAGGCTGAACTGTGCATGGTCATCTGATATGTGAGTCAGTAGAGCTTGGCCTCTTGGTGAACTGCTAGGTATGTAATTATCATACTGATTTCAGTATTTATTTTTTGGTCTTATGTCATTTCATTAAGTATTGAAGTGGATAATTTTGAAGGAAAAAAAAAAGTCCAGATTCTTGTTTTCCTGTGTACTGTCTTATCCACCTTAAGATGTCAAATTTCGGTTTAATTAACATTTCAGAATTACAAGAAGAACAGTGTTTTAAAACAACTAATTATTCTGTTTCAATTTAAAGGAAATAATGTGTACAAATTGTTTAAAATATACTTAGCAATATAATAAACATACAGTTTGTGGCAGTTGGGGTCCATTTAACCTTCTATCTAATTAGGAGTAGTGATTTCCTCTGGGGTAAAATGTACAATGTACGTCCATTTGGTGCTAAAGTTATGAATGTGTGGAGCTGTGCATATATTTTAGGGTTTTTTTTGTCAGTGTCAATGTTAGGACATTTCTAGAACCCGTATAGGCACCTGTTGTCTCAAGTTGGTAAAGTTGGACATAGCATGACACTGACAAGTCATCAACAGCTGAGATTAAGAATTGGTGGACTTTTGTCTTTATATGCCTTCATGGTAAGGTATTTGGATACAGGAATAGTGTCATCTTTATACATGCACACAAATATTCTTTGATGTTATGCAAGCTTGTCTTGTTATGAAGTCTGCTTTGTTCCAGAACTTCTCAGATAATGTTACGATATAAGTGTGATTCCAAGATAATATCTTGAAATAAATCACAGCTGTGTCCTCCCCTGTCATTTCAGTTTCACTTAATGGTAACACATTATATCATTCAAAACCATAACTTCTGCAGTTGATGCAGCATCACTAAATAACATGTGATCCATCTGTGGGGTTGGGAAGCATACAATAGTCTTACCTTAGCAAAGGCTTCATTTGCTAGAAAATGTTATCATTATCCGTATTACAAAAAGTATCCAATCTGTAATTGATGAGAAATAAATTAAGAGATGTTATATTTTATTATATAGATTAACACAGTACTTTTTTTTTTGGGTGAAAAAAAGTGCTGGCACATGTTTCATGACAAAGAAAGGTGCCAGTACTCACCCCTTGAACAGCAGGTAAAGTTGAAAGTGCCCCTTGTCTTCATTTTAAAAATGGAAAAAAAGGAGTTTGCTGATATTTTCCCTTCATATTGTGATAATATAGCTGGAATAAAAACAAATAATATTCTTTTTCCAAGTTATATATATAATATTCTTCTTCTGTGTGTCTACCAATAAAGGTGTGCCATAGGATAAAAACATTGCATTCACATATTTGTTTTATAAGCTTTACAGTTGGTAAAAATGTGTGTCATCAAATGTTACATATGAATGGGTAGCACTTTGTTTTATGTTCAGAAGTTGCCATGCTAGAATCTTGACCCAGAGATTAGCCCTCAGTCCTGTCCATAAATCCTGGGTTAGCGCCTTAAAATAGTCTGCCATTGCTTTATGTCAGATCCCTTCCAATTCATTGTCCAAAATCTTTTGGCTGTTTGAACAACCAGAGACTACGTAAGTCACGGATGTCTATCCATATATACCAGATTTTGTCTCCTGATTACATTATTTCCATGTTATCCCAAATATTTTGAGAAGGAAAGGTGATTTGGACATATACCCTGCCATCCATGTATGGTCCTTGCTACATCATCAGTACTTTTTTGCTCTTCCCAGAATTGCAGCTGTCATCCTGATAGTAGAAATGTGTCCAGTACAATAATCCACAATGAAACTATATAAAGTAAGATAAGATTATGAAATATATAATCTCTGTTGATATAGTGTCATAAATGCTTACCATCATCATCTGATGGTCATGTGAACGTTATTTCAGAGAAGAATGTTAATATCACTTAAAATAATAATCATTATCATTATACTGTAGTATAGAGGTAGTCCATCTACAGCTGACTTGTTTCAGCCTAAGCATTCACAGCATGCAACAGCATACATCTGGGTTTACTTGCATGCTTATTTAATGGAGTAGGGTCCTTCTTGAAGAGCTAAACCAGTTCTCAGCTAGTCAAGAAATTCCCTGCATTTATGGAACCTGAAGGTTCGTTACCGCATTTACAAGATGTCACCAGATTTACACACAAACAGTCCTGGTCATATTTGAACCACCTTGTATCTTCGTTGTTAAGCACATTTACGTAGTCACAAAAAGTGCTTATTAGCTGTGTCATGTTTGTCTGTCCTTTTGTCTGTCACCATGTATCAGCATGGCTCCTACTGGATGGATTTCTGTGAAATGTTTTACTGGGGACTTACAAAACTGTCAAGAAATTCTAAATTTGGTTAAAATGTGGCAGAAATATCAAGCACTTTACATGAAGACCTGAGCACATTTCACTGTTGCCAGTGACATCAACTCAACATGAGTGCACTTTCTTCAAGTGAAATTTTAGGCTGTTAGGTTAGCTGGGGAGGTATATACTTTTTTTAATTCACCATAATGTTATGTTATATGTACATTGCCTGTCTTGTTTCTGCTTGGGAAGAATGTATCCAGCCATTTGTTAAAAAAAAAACAATTGCTGCTACTTGTAATGTGCTTTATCATATTGCTTCATCATCTAAGTTTCGTTGCTCTAAAGGAGAGACAGGAGAACTAATATTTGTACACTTTTAGCTTTGAGCTTCTCTGGACATATATACAGAGTACTTCTGAAATACACGGCACCACTGGAAGGGCATGTTGTATACACAAACAGGAGAAGATAGGTTTGGGCACTTCATTTTCTGTTTATGGTATAAAAAAGAAGTGCAAAGCAAGTGCAGCACTGGACTTGAATTGCATTGCTTCATCCACAAGACCCTCCTGTCACATTCCTAAATATGATGTTACTCAGTACACAAAGTGATGTAACTGTTACCGCTGAAGTCCAGTAATTTCTCTGTACTAATATTACTGCTGAAAATGCATTAACCTTTTGGTGCCAGAATTATTTTTTTAAATTTTAGCACACTCTGTATATAAAATGTGAATAAAACAGGAACCAAATACGTTAGAATTATGAAACAAACTGCATTTTG
>Ga0123357_10005357_pt1 | contig 15345 bp, 15 predicted proteins | sample TergutEmb28metaG_FD_89873 | JGI IMG/M metagenome (GOLD analysis project Ga0123357, IMG submission 89873) | Embiratermes neotenicus P4 segment gut microbial communities from Petit-Saut dam, French Guiana - Emb289 P4 | ecosystem: Host-associated > Arthropoda: Insects > Digestive system > Gut ... | reverse complement strand
GTCAGCGGTAGGAAATACTTGCCTCTCCATCCAGTCTCTGTGATCCAGTCGCTAGTACTTGTAATCACATTTAGATGTCACTTTTTTGTTTCCCACTCGCCCTATCCGAGTTTCTGGGGGCTGTATAAGCCGCAGAGATTGATCATCATCATAATGTTCCTGAAGGGTTTGGAGTGTTTCCTGTTCCTTGATCCTCAAGACGAAGTTGGTTCCTCTATCTCTTCCTCGGTCGTCGTATGTTCCTTCGTCCTTTTGGTTTGTATTGTAGTGTTTGTTTTGGTAGTCTGTGTCCATCCTCTGTACATGTTGTAGCCACTTTTTCTGGTACTGTTTTATTTCTTTTACTATGTTCTGTGCTCCCGTTTTTTGCCTAATACATTGATTCTTTTATCTAGTTTTGTTATTCTAAGTAAGTGTCTCAAAAATTTCATCTATGCTGCTTCTAAACGTTGTACCTCTCTTTTCTTCAGTACCCAAGCTTCACTTCCAAATTTCAATGCTGCTTTAGCTGTAATCATGGATCAGAGTAATGTTGTGAATTCTTAACTTCGTTTCTTTGTTCATTTGTTTTCCAAAATGTCTCCGTTTATTTTGTTATATGTTTGCAATTTATCTTCTAAATCACTTTTGTATTCCGATACGCGGTACCCCAAGTATTTAAAATATGTTACTTGTTCAATAATATTGTCGTTTATCACAATTTTTACCCTCTGTATGTGGTTCCCCCACATTGCCATTGATTTTGTTTTTGTACTAGATATGGTCCTTTTATATTTTCTTGCTATAAGGTTCAAGTGGTGTGCCATTGTTTGTAAATCATCTTCTGATGTAGCCATTAAAATCTGGTCATCTGCATAAAGTATCGTATTCACTAATTTCCTGTTATTTAGTTGTATACCCTTCTTTATCACTGTTTTGAATTCCTGTATTATTTTATTAATGTATATGTTAAATAATACCATTGAGAGGCCGCATCCCTGTCTTAATTCTTTGTTTATGTGTATTGGTTCAGATATACCATCATAAATTTAATTATAATCTTCGTGTTCCTGTAAATACATTTTATTGTATTTAGTAAATAATTTGGAATTTTATTGTCCATCATTTCCCATAAAGCTTATCTCTGTTCACATTATCATATGCCTTTTTGTAGTCTATAAATAAAAGAAATAGTGGTAAGTTGTGTTCTTTCCTGACTGACTGATCACAATGCTTAGTTTTTAGTTTCAAACAAACAACCCCTGCTTCTAATTTTCACAGTTACAGGAATCTCATGGGACTGTTAAATAGTGAATGATTTTATAACACATGTTATTAATGATGATGGGGCATTGTTACACTGGCAGTGATGTGGATTCAACGGTCAGGTTTTTTCTGAACAACACCTTCTTATTAAGAACATTTGAAAAACAAGCTGATGTTAAAAAGGTTGCTTAAAACTAATGAATGAATGGCTGACATCATCAGAAGGTTCTAAATGTAAGGAAGTGTTAAAAAAAAAAAAAGAGGTAACATTCCTGATCATGCCATGAAGTCATACAGGGGCAGTGGAGGTATACCCCCACTGAATGGAGGTTAGTGGTTAGCTTAATACACTGGCTACTTTGCCCACAAGGAAAGAACCCTCAGAATCCATTTAATCAGAGACTTGGTGTAGGGTACAGAAAAATGTCTTGCTCTTGGCTGGTAATCTCTGAATGATCCAATCTGTAACATAGGCTGTATATCGACAATGCTAGAGGTGGCCAACAGTCATTTGTGGCCCATTGTTGGCTGATCACAGTTGTTTGGTGTTGTTTGTCAAAATTTATTTGCCACCACTGCGAAGAAGCTTTCTGCCAGCTTAGGATAATGAAATCAAGATACCGAAGCTGTCTGACTCATGAACATTTAATGTGCTGTCTTCACTTGTGCCTAAGTAATTATGAACCCTCTTGCAGTAAGTTACTGCAAGGTATGCAGTTTCATACATCAGCTTTGCAATAGGAAGGTTAATGAAAAACACCGTTTAATTATGGTAACTGATAATAGTTTGACAAGATCAGTTTCTAATGTATGAAACAGTTGTACTTTTATACATTTGTTATTATACTATTTTACATTTCTTTGCTTAGTTTTTCTAATATTGATACATTAGTTGCTGTGTTATGTCGTGAAAGATTTTCTGTCTTTAGAGGAGACCATTTCCAAATGTCAGGCCACCTATATACTACACTGTTTCAGCCCCATGCATTGAATAGAATAGAATACAGGAAGGTGGGCACCGCAGGGGCCTGTGCACTTTGGCCGTTATCTATCTTTTGTGTAGCGCTTTCGCTTATTAATTCAAAACCCAGCACCTCGAACACAGTGTAGTATCCTGCTAACAGAGATGCCCTCACAGTCACCTGGTTTCATAAAATGGTGATCCAGGTGCCTGAATCAGAATGGGGCCAAAGCCTTACAGTCACAAAGAATGCATAAGGCTGTTTTGAGATGCCTGTTGGCATATTACACTCAGGACTGTGTACCGGCTCCAGTTTAAATAGTTATCCTTTTAGTTTGTGTCCTTTTAGCAACCCTGTCATTATTCTTAGCTGGTTTCTGCTCAGATTGAGCAAGTCCCAATTTTTTTTATTAATGAGGGCTTTCTAGGAAAGCCATAGTCTGTTGTTCACACTTGGACTGCCAATGCTCCTTGTGTTTATTACTTGTCCAGTCCCAGATCACCTCCCTGGTAACCTTTGCAGGTGTAACAAGTGCAGGCTTAGGTTCAGTGAGTGGATGTGAGGAGCCTTTTCTGTCTGATTTATCAGCTATTTCATTTCCCTGAATTCCCATGTGTTTTGGCACTCATACCAGTTTGATCCTGTTATGTTTTGCCTGTTTCATCATGGACTGATGGCAGCCTGATTGTCAGAAGGAATATAATGTCCCTACATGTAGAGCTCAAGACTGAAGGTGTGCACCCTTCTTGAGCCGCATCCATACACTTCAGTACCACTGCCTTTATTTGAGCTCCACACATAAATTCTTTACTTAGTAGTTAATGAAAATATGATGAAATAGAAAGCATAATGAAAACAATAAATAAAAATCACAAGTACCAGACATGAAGCTGCAGCCTTCTGGTTACAAATCCCCTACCTTAACCTCCAGGCCACAGGGACTTCAGGCATTAAGTGAACATTTGATTGAAGTCATCCCGATGTGTTAAGAGTTTAAAGATTAAAAGATAAAAACAGTATACGCCACACACATCATTTATTGTATGGAGGCTGCATGTTTCGACCCTTTATAGGGTCATCATCAGGCTTTCTTTGGAATCAAGTCAGTGAATGCCGCGCACATGTTGGGATCCCAACTATGCTTACAAATAGCAGAAACATAACATATCTAACAATTTAATTACATAAAAAAGATGTTATTATTTAAAATTTAAGAAGTAAAATATAGGCTAAGTGTTGTAGAAAACACCGTTACGGTAAAACAGTTTCCTTTGGGCCTGTGTGGGTTTCTGAAGAAGTAGAAGTTGTCCCTTGTTTGCGTAAACTTTATGGTGTTACAGGTAACGTCTGGCAGTCTCGGAGAAGCGGGTTGTATCTTGTGGCACTACTGTATGTTACGGATATGAGGTGTTGTCTTGTGCTATCCTTGTGTTGAACATGTGGGGGGGCTCTGGCTTTTTGTATCTCGTATCGCCTCCTGTGGCATAACAAGCAAAGATCCGGATTATATTAGGTACTGTAAGTGGAGTGTCTTGATCGACTGGGTAATAAATACTGGAGGAAGCTTACTTGTAATGAGCTGTGGTGATTCATTGTTCGGTGGTTGTGGAAGTTCTCAAAGATGATTGTTTACCTTGATATAAGTGCTGGTTTTCTGTCCACTGAACAATATTCACGTACTTGAATTATATTCTACACAAGAATATTTTGTTGTTTACTGTATGATGGTCTCCAAGTTCGTCTGAGGTGATGTACTGTTTTTCCGAGTTAAAGTTGCTGTATATGTTTAGTGTGCATTCTGGTTGTGCATGGAGTTTATTGCCCTCTGTCGGGATTATTTTGAATTAGTGCCTTGAAGATCGGGTTGGATTGTACTGTTTGCTTATCACTGATTTGGTTCCCACGTTGCGTCTCCCTGTAGAAGTAGAACTTTTCAAGGGCAGAATGCTGGATACTGTCAGCCAGTCAAGGATAAAGTTCCATGATTTTGCAGGACTCAAGAGGATCTAAATTCACTGATCAGCATTGTAAGTCTGCCAGAATTTCATTGGCACTTAGCATTCCTCCTATAATTGTGAATAATTATAATAACAATATATGGTTCTTGTGGTGCAATTTGTCTTGAATTTGAATAAATCATTTATTCAAAATTGGCATAAAATGCAACATATATTGAAGAAAAATGAATATAAAGCTTGTACATCAATTCTGCTATAATAACATTCATAGGATGAGTAGTAATATATGTCTGTTAGCTTTATGCCCTTCTACTCATATTGTCTGTACCATCAGTGTACAGTGACAGCCAGTTAGGTCAAGGTGGGAGTGGGTGTGACTTCAGAAATGTTGAGGTACACTGAGGTGTGTCTCCATTGCCTTTAAATGTGGTTCAGAAAATTGTAGTCAATCATTTCATTGCCTAAAAGGTCTAAATAATTGTCTTTATAATTCCATCTCTGTTTTTAAATACATGATCAGATTGATTTTTATACTTCTTAGGGCCGATTGTAATGGTTATGCTTTGTATTCACGGGATTCCTGTTCCAAATTTTGATCAGTAGATTTGTGTTCTAGACTGAGATTTGTTGTGGTTTTTATCAGCTTTCCAGGCACTTCCATGGAAATACCTTAAATTGGGCCAAATGCATTTCTCATCCTAAGTAATTCATTTCGTACTAACTAATTTTCACAGTTACAAACTGAGAATAACAAACATATCTGTCAGGCAACATCTCATCATTAAAAAGTTTCTGTGTGTGGTTTGTCTTGTAGAGAGCAGACCGGTAGTGTGAAGAGTTTAACAACAGGTCGGTCAGATGTGAGTGATTTGGTGCAGTGCCACATTTTCTTTTCAGCACCAGAGACAATGACATCAGTCCTATCATTACACAAGGGTCCAGAACATCCTCACTGCAAGATGCCTGTGGGAAGCTACATCTGTTACCCAACAAGTTGTTACACCAGCTGCTGCATGGGACCTGCTAAGAGACTTTTTACTGAACGTTAGTATCTTTTGATGTGCTACACTCATTGTCTGAGCAACGTTTGGAATTAACAGGCATACATTAATGCATTTGAAGACAATTTGAAGTTATTACCAGACATGCCAATATATAAAGTATTCAGATGTTCAGTTTGTAAATTTTTTTGTACCAGTTTTTTGTTTGTTGGCTGTTGTGGGTTGATATCGGTGGAAGGAAGGCTGTCGGGTGGAACTTTGAAGAGAGCAGTTGCCATGACCTTGGGAGATATGAAGCACTCCCATTGGTGACGCTGACGGTTCAAGTCTTCCTGGGATGTGACATAACGTCATTTGGCAAGTACAATGATAGTTGGAAGGATCACTGTGCGTATGAAGATGAGGAACTGCTCACCCAACTACACAGTGCCACTTGAATCTGGTAGCCTGATTTTCATCTGCATCTTCACCAACACACCATTTAGGATGAACTCACACTGCAGGTATGGTATGTGTCATGTCTGATACCTCTTGCTTTCTCATTTGTCATGTGAACAAGTCTAGATAATGTGAAACTTGATGATACAAGGCAGTTCAGTTGCCATGCAGTATGGTACTTCACCGGGGTGTTTGATGTGATTAATAGTTTTTGTTTTAGTAAATAAAAAAGTAATGTAGTGTAACAATTGAGTGGCACAGAAAAGAAGACAAAAAATTTATGTGTGTGTGTGTGTGTGTGTGTATGTATATATATATATATGACATTTTTCAAAACCAACCCCAGTTACTAGGGTTTGGGTAGGCAGATAGTTGAGGACAGAATGTGGGGTGTAGATCATGCAAGTATGTCCTGGATATGCAGATATGAGTCTTTGAATTCTTGAAATGAAATTAATTTTTCATGCTTTAACTTCAACAATTGTCCAGTAACCATCAGGTTTGAAGTTTTTGGGGCAGTGATTATGATTTGACATTGTGTTAGCTGGCAGCTGTTTGGCAACATTGCACAGAAACCTGCAACCTCTAACCTTGTACTCATACCCACAGACTTCGTATCGGCCTTGTGTTTTGTGGCACTTAAGTGAATGGGAGCAGGCATTGGAACTAGTTCAGGCCTTTAGATCACTAAGAGGCTGAAAAGGATGCCAATTGTGCTTCAGGATTGAAGGCATCAGTATTCGTTACCACTCTGATGTGCTGAACAAGAACCCAAGCCATGCTTCTGCACAGCACAACAGCCATGAGAACGACTGCACTTCATACTGAGAGCAACACAGGATGCTTCACTCCACTGTTGCACAGGGACTACTAGAACTCCGTGTACAGAAGGTTGGCATCTTCTTATGTGGTAATTCATGCATTTGAATCAATTATGACAAGTTATGGCATACAGTTAATTCACAGTTATCATTTGTGATGCCACAAGTAAGTGATACTCATTGTGGCCTACAGTCCTGTGGTGGAGTCAGTGATGGTAAGCTGTTGGTACCAGTGAAGGATGTCAAGTTTCTGCATGAGCGGAAACCATCATTGATCTTCCTCTTTGACCATTTCTTCAGTGGTACAATTGAAGGGAAGCCGCTTCACTGAGGTATGTGTCACATCATGTACTTTGGGACAAATTCTGGAGAAAATAGGTCTTTGGGTTCAGCACAGATATGCAGGACATTGCTTGAGGTAATTCCACATCCAGTTAGTTGGACGGATGTAAAGAATAGATTGGAGGATAATTTAATGGTATTGAAAGAAAGCTAGATGACTGACATTGTATGAAATGCCTGGCAAAACAAATTCATTGCACTGGATGTGGGGGTCTCAGAGCACCAGAACTGTGCATCATCTCAGCCACAGGCACTGTAGGTAACAGTTAGCAGTCACTAGGATATCTAGAGCTATGGTCACACTTGTCACAGCCTGGAAAGTGAGGTGAGGGCAGAGACAGGAGGACATGAACAGGGTTGTGTGCAGATCACTGGCAGAGGGGGAAATGGAGTCTAGGCACATGGGCACCTGCCAGGGTTCAAGGGGCAACACTAGCTGCGGGGTGAGGGACAGGACATTACACAGGTCAGTGTTGTATGTGGATCCTGGGAACTGATCTCACCTAGTGCCCCATGTTTGCAAGGCTGACTCCTTACAGATGTATTCAGAAAAGCAGTTTGGGTCAGTCGGTTGGACTGGGCTCAGTAGATGGTGTCACCTGGTGAGCTGTGAACTACATAGATGGGAATGGAAGCTCAAGAGCAGGGAGAGAACTGACTGTGCTCAAAAGTAAAATGCTTCAGCTACAGTCTTTGTTGGGTGTCATGACCTATTGAATAGAAATGAATCCAAATGATAATTGTATTTCTTTTAATTCTCTTTATGTTGTGTTAAATTATACTTACAAATGACCCAGGGAGTCCCAGACCATATGTGCTGCTGTTAGAATATGAGTGTTAACATGCAGGATGTACTAAACAGGTCATCAGGCACTGGTACAGAAATAAAACTTGTTGACACAAGTCAGTTATTAAGCCATAAAGTTATTTTCCTTCAGATATTTCTGCCTGCACAGAAATTAAAATAGTTTAATAATATTCAGCATTTCCATTTACAAATTTGTTGACGTTTGGGATGATTGATGTAACAGTATTTATGTTTCCTGCATCTTGCAGTAGAGGGAACCATAACACAGCTCATCTGGTGGTTGGCTGATGACCTCTTGTGTTGAAAACTCTTTCAGTTGTCTTGTGATCATGTTTTCTTCACTGTGAATGGTTTCTCCTTTATCATTTTCTGTTCTATGATCCTCACAGCAATCTGCACACCATGTATCACAACAGAATAAAGGAAAAACCATTTGCAATGAAGAAAGCAGGATTATCAGACAACTGGCAGCCAACAAGTTTATTATTATTCATTCCATGCATCATTTGATCATCATCAATATCATCATCATCATCATCATCAAATCCTTTTACTTCTTGTGGAGCATAGGGCATCTGTGAAGAGCTTCCAGGCATTGCAGTCTCCAGCTATCCCCTTGACCTCACTGCATGATTTTCTTGTGCGTCTTATCTCATCCTCTATTGTCCTTCACCACATTCTCTTTGGCCTACCTCTCCTATGTCCTTGAGGATTCCAATCTAATGCAATTTTTTCTATTGCTTCTGTTTCTTTACGTAATGTGTGTCCAATCCAATTCCATTTTCTTCTTTTTATCTGATTTTCTATTGACTTCTGATGAGTGATTCTCCACAGTTCTTCGTTCGTAATCTTATCGGTCCATTTTATATTCATTATTCGTCTTAAACATTTATTTACAAATATCTGTAGTATTCTTGTTATCTGGTTGGTACTTTTCCAAGTTTCACAGGCATATAATAATACTGATTTTACATTTGTATTGAATATTCATATTTTAACTTCTTGTGATATGTTGAGATTTCTCCACACAGGATGCAGCTGAACAAATACACCATTTGCTTTCTTGATTCTACTTGCTACATCTTCCTCCGTTCCTCCGCTTTCTGACACCACACTTCCTAGGTATACAAAGGATCCAACTTCTTCAATTTCCATTTCCTCTAACCTAAATTTTTGCTTATTAGATATATTAACTCCCAGCCCCTTCGTCTTGTTTATGTTAATATGCAAATTCTGCTTCCTCTTTTAGCCTCATTAGCATTTCTTCCATATTGCAAAATATCTGGGCTAACAGACAAATATCATCCGCATAGTCCAGATCTTCCAATCTCTCCTTCATACTCCACTGTATTCCTCTTTTCCTTAAACCTTTCATTCTTCTCATGACTCTGTCTAATATTAGCATAAAAAGGGTTGGGGATAGAATACATCCTTGCCTTACACCATTTCTGACCTCTATAAAGTCTGAAAACTTTCCTTCATGGGAAATTTTGCACTTAAATCCATCATACAATATTTTATTTATTTCGATAATCTTCCTTGGTATATCATACTCCTGTAGCACGAGCCACATTATTTCTCTTCACGGAGTCAAATGCCGTTTCAAAATTCTATACTTTGTTCTAGAATTATCCTTAAAGTGTTTATCAAATCAACGCAACTTCGGTGTTTGCGGAATCCACCTTGTTCTTTTCAGAGGTGTTGTTCCACTGTATTTTGTATTCTGTTTAAAATGATTCTAGGCAGAATTTTGCTTGGAATACTTAGAAGAGTAACTCCTCTCCAATTATTACAATTTGATAAGTCTCCTTGCTTCAGTATATTGATAATTAATCCTTCTTCCCAATCCTCAGGGATCTTCTCCTCCTCCCATATTTTCTCCAGTAAATGATACATAATTTCTGCAGTTATTTCAGGGCCAACTTTTAGTACTTCTGGATATATATTATCTAAACCTGCTGCTTTTCCAGTCTTTGTGACAAGGCCAACTGTATTTCAGTTTTTATAGGAGGATCCAAGTTTACTTCAGTTTCATTTTCATTTTCACTGTTATCTTCTTCTTCTGCGTTTCTCATTTCTTGCTTACTTCCTTTGCTGTTATCATCTTTGTTAAATATTTTGGAAAAATGTTCTTCCCACCTCTTCAGTTGTTCTTCTTGTGTTAAGAGCATTCCTGATTTAGTTTTCACTGGTCTATTCAACCTAAGTTTTCTTTGAGACGGCTTTCTCATAATATTATAAAGTTCCCACATGTCTCCTTTATTATCTGCTTCTTCTGCAAGTTTTTCTTGTTCATTTATCCACTTTCTCTTGTCTTTCCTAATGCTTCTCTTGTGTCCTAATTTTCTGTTGTGTCATTTTGCTCCTGTTTACATTTTCTTTTGCCAATTTTCCTCTTTCTCTTTCTTTCCATGTCTTCTCAGAGATCCATTCCTTTTGTTGATTTTCTCTAAAAACCCAATATTTTCTCACTTGTTTCTATATATACATTTTTTATTACATTCCAACTTTCTTCAGTGTCTGTATCTGCATTGAGGGTGGACGGTACTGAGAATCTATTTTTCAGTTCCAATTTAAATTCTTCCCTTACAGTCGGCATTTGAAGTTTTTGTTCATTATATTTCTTTCTTCTTGCTTCAGTCTTCTTTATTGCGGCTAATATTTTAAACCTAAAGTTTGTGATCATGAGATGGTGGTCACTGCCTATATCAGCTCCTCCTTTCTAATAGAGACCTTCTAAATCTTTTACTAATTGCTATATGGTCAATCTGATTTTCTGTTATATTATCAGGGGAGACCCATGGCATGTTTAATGAGGAAATACTGTTCCTCCTATACATTTTTGACAGTAACAGTTCATGATCAACACAATCAAATGCCTTTTGTAAGTCACAAAAAATGCCTTCAGCTAATAATTTATTGTTTAATGATGTAAGTGTATCATTTATATGTTTATAGGAAGCGAAGTCCATAGATGAATTAGTTCTGAAACCAAATTGCTCATCAGCCAAAATATGATAGTAGTCGAGATGGCAAAGTAATCTAGTGAAAATAATTTTTTTAAAAACTTTTGAAAAAGAAGTTAACAAGGAAATGGGTCTATAATTAGAAATATTTGCCAAATCCCCCTTTTTATGTAAAGGTTTTATTTCTGCAAATTTCAGTCTACTAGGAAATATGCCTGTGTATATCATCAAGTTACATATGTATTGGTTAAAGGTGATAAAATATATGGAATACTTTGCTTTAGGATTTTTGTAGAAATTCCATCATAACCATGACAGTCTTTCATTTTAAGAGAACTAACATCTTCGATTTCCTTAGGGGATACAAATTTAAGTTTGAGAGATGGGATCGGTTGTTTAAATACATTATATAAATAGTTTAGGGGATTATTTTCACTAACTCCTGAATTTGAGTTTGTATAATTTTCAGTATGAATATGTCGTGCTGTAGTTGAAAAGTATGTATTGATGTTATTTGCTATAACTTGCCTATAATGTGTTATTGTACCATTTATATTTAAAAATGATATATCATTCTTCTGGGGTCTTTTATTAATATTTTCATTCATGGTGTTCCACGTGGTTTTTGTTTTGTTAAAGAAAGTTACTAGTAGGTTATTACAGTGAATCTTTTCAGCAAGCTTAATGACATCTGTTAGTACTTTACACTATTTTTTGCAATAATTTTTTATTCCACAATCATTACTATTTCTGGAGTTCAAAAAAAAAAGCTTTCTTTTATTTATACAAGAGACCTTTATTTCTTGAGTTAACCAAGCCTTAGTATGTGATGTGTAATGGATCTTCTTAATGGGAAAACTAGAGTAAAATATTCTTAAATATGTATTCAAGAAATTACTAAAACTTAAATTCACATCGTCATGTGAAAAGACATTATCCCAAGACTTTTTAAGTTAATTTAAAATTAAACTCTAAATCCAATGATTTATTAATTTTTCTAGTGTAATAAAAGTAATTATCATTTTGTATAGTAATATCATGTAGAACAATAATCTAAGCATCATGGTCAGGCATACCATTAACCAAGGGGTAAACAATAAAGTTATTGTATTTAACTATGTTTATGAATATACTGTCAACTGTTGATACAGAATTACTATGAATTCTGGTAGGAAGTTGTACTGTACTGTACAGATCATAGGTAGCCAAAAGAGAATTTAAAAGTTGTTTGTGAGTACTATTATTAAAAAAATTGATATTAAAATCCCCACAAATAATTAGTTCCATAGAATTACCCAATATGGAATTAAGAAGGGTTTCCAAGTTATTCAAAAAATATTCAAAATTTCCTGATGGGGATCTATATATGTTTGCTGTGCCAATAGTACAGCGTGGCAAATATAACTTAGTAACACAAGCTTCTAAGACTTTTTCCTTACAAAATCTGTGCACATTTACATTAGAGAATTGAAAGGATTCATGAATATATATGCAGACCCCACCATTTCTGTATATTTTCCTACAAAATTTAGCTCCAAGCTTGTAATTTTGAAAAAGAATACGGTCAAGTTGATAGGTTTTTAAGTGATGTTCTCCAAAACAAAGTACATGTGGTGGATTTATCACTATAGTATTTACAATTTCATCAGTTTTGTTATTTATGCCTCTAATATTTTGGTGAAAAGTCATGAGGTCCTGTTTTAAATAATGGCTTCTAGATACAGTGTTTATAATTTATATCTGGTTTAAAAAACAAATGATTGGTACTATTTAAAGGTTGTGGTAAAACAAATGGTTTACTATCTGACATGTCAGAATTTTTAACACCTGGTTTACTATCCGATACATCAGAATTTTTAACAATTTTCCCACAAAAAAATCATTGGATCTTGTTCCTGGGATTTTTCTAGAGCGATTTGAAGATCTACTTGTTTCTGTAACTTTAGTTTCAGAATTAGCTTGTTTTGATACACAATTTATAGATTCAGAGTGCTCAGCCTTTATGGGACTGACATTTTTTTCATCTAGAACTGTATCACTATCAGATGCTTTGATCATGATTGGGTATCCTATCTCTTCAACAATGTTAGCACTGTGCACAGTTGTAGGGTCATCAAACCCAGCCTTTTCCTGTATAGCTTGGTGTTGACATTTCTGACTATGTTACTGCATCATTAAACCATTTCACACTGATGGGATCCACTTTTTCTTTACATACTCTCTACAGTTCGTGCGATTCTACTTGCCATATTTTGCCTCTTGAATGTAGATGTTGCCCATGTTTTGAGTTGAATTCTCTCTTACTGACCACCTCTATCAGTTCCACTTTTCCAAAACATTTCAACCTGTTTCTTAGACTCCTATTGAAAACCTTCACTTCTCTGTTTACACATGAGTCTTTAATTAGGTCATGCCTATGAGGGACACTTGATAGGATCACATTGGTATGAGTTGAATTTATCAACATATCTAATATATGTTTCATGCCCACCACAGAGTTGTTTCTTGCAACATCATTCCCACCTCCCCATAATACCACCATATCTTCCCTTGTTAACTGTGTCATTTTCATTTTAGCTGATCCTGTTGTAGTGTATGTCGGAATGGGGCTGGACTTCCACCAAATTCTATATTGACAATTACTACGGGTAAAGGGTCGTGTAACGTTTCTCTGGGTAGTTTTATGCTGCCACCAATCGGATTACTATCTGATAAAAGAACTCCCAAGTCAATATAGAAAACCATCTAACTATATATTCTAAAATACTATGTTCAGTATATATACAAGTGGGAATGATAAATTAAATTCACATATAATTTTGTAAACACTGAAAGTCAGCTTGCCTGAATTATAAACCAGATTACACAAATTTAGAATTTCAAATAACTCCGAATTCAGTCCAAAAGTATGCAACTCAATTTAGTTAGAATTTGGAAACAACCAGCACGACTTATCTGGTAAAATTAGCAGACTGAAGATCATTGCAAGTTTCACAACCAAACTGTATTGTCTTCAATTATGATCTTCTACACCAACTCTGGATACGTAACTATGGTAGTTAATTAAGCACGTAGACGTTGCATATAGAATGTGTATTGAGAGGTCATTTACCAGGTTTTACTAGTTTATATAAAGGCGAAGTGTAAAGTCAGCCATTCCAAAAGGGTTAGCAAAGTGTCACATCAATTTCAATTGTACAAATACCTCAAAGTCCAATGGACGGCATAGGTATTTGCTGAATAAATGAAAGTGCGTGGCAGTCGCTTCCTGCCTGTATGTAACAAATAAAATTTCTATTCCAAGTTACAAATTACAAGTTTGAAACTAAAAATGTTAATTCAATATATATTACACTTTTATGTCTTTCATTCCTGATCCTGGGTTTATGAAACCAAATACCTTGTACTCATTGTTTAATTGTTGCTTTACTTCAGTTGCACATCCTCTGGCTTGGCTGTCTCCTAAGATTAACACTTTATACACTTTGCTTTTTACACTACTATTTTTATGATTCTTTTTCATGTCACTTCTTATGTAACTGATAGTTGACTTACTCCAACTGCCTGTTTTAGCAGGTGTATCATCATCATCATTTGGGTCGTTACCCAGAAGGTTGTAACAATTTGGAATTATTTGGAAGGGGTGTGTAACCTCTGTTTTTTGTACTTACTGTTATTGTGCTTCAGCGCCACCACACTTGACTACAATATTTTTGTCTCAAACTGATTTCTCAACAAGTCTTCCAGGCTTTCTATTTTCACTAGGATCAGATCAATATCTGCGTAAATAACCTCTTTCACTTACGGTCTCTCTGCCACATGTAGTGTATGAATCAATTGCGATAAGTCCCTTTGTAGTCCACCTAATTCCATACTCTTTGATGATCCGCTTCATAACTCATTACCATATTCACACGGTAATTCTTCATTTGTAACATTAGTACTCTGACAAAACTTATTATTTTCTACAAGCAATGGACACAGCTGATCTACCTGGGACACCATCTTGTAAACTGCATGTAACATGGCTAAATGGAACATTTTTGGTAATATACCAGTTCAGTGAGATGTTTTCTGGCCCTGAAAACTTGCACTGCTTGTTGAAGCACATAAATAAGTAATAAGTGTTCATACATTTTACTTCAAATCAGAAAGTTTCTCTCCTAGGCTTTAGAACATGTGATGTGTCACGTTTGCTAATAGTTAATAATCTATCCTTCAAACAGATGTGCAGAGGGAGATTGTGATAATGGACACTTAGACAAAGAGATGTGGACGTCTGTAATGCAGCTTGTTAAGTATTTAGTGGAACAAAAATAATGGGATAGAAGTTGTGCAGTTGGCAGCAGGACCTGAAGCACAAGTGCCCTGTTGACCACAGTACAGTCCTGCAATGTGCGTCATATATTTTAACACTATGATTATACAGCAGACTTACATACTTACTCCATGGTGCAGAGTCCTTCTTGAGAAGCTAACTGGTTTGCAGCTAGTCAAGAAATTCCCCGCATTTCATGGAACCTGAAGGTTCATTACCGCACTCATAAGCATCCGCCAACTGTCTCTATCCTGGGCCAGCCCAATCCAATCCATATACCCACATCCCACCTCCTGGAGATACATCCTAATATTATCCACCCATCTACGCCTAGGTCTCCCCAGTGGTCTCCTTCCCTCCGGTTTCCCCACTAAGACCCTATGCACCCCCTCTCCTCACCCATACACGCCACATGCCCAGCCCATCTCATTCTTCTCGATTTTATCACCCGCACAATATTGGGTGAGGAGTACAAGTCATTTAGCT
>Ga0123357_10005356_pt1 | contig 15347 bp, 8 predicted proteins | sample TergutEmb28metaG_FD_89873 | JGI IMG/M metagenome (GOLD analysis project Ga0123357, IMG submission 89873) | Embiratermes neotenicus P4 segment gut microbial communities from Petit-Saut dam, French Guiana - Emb289 P4 | ecosystem: Host-associated > Arthropoda: Insects > Digestive system > Gut ... | reverse complement strand
AATAGTTAGTCGCAGGCTCCTGAGGATGGTCGTATTAACGGCCGAAACATGTTGAGCATTCAATGAGTATTGAATATATAATAAAATAAGTGGCATCAAGTTGGTTTCTCTTTATTCAATATTCCTTCATTTTTCAAAATATTCTGCTATTTGTTACACGGTTATAGTTATAGTAGACATGTTACCTAAACCTTTATATGTGAAGCTGACTTACCTGTTCGTACTTTTATCTTATTTTATTCCAAAGAAATGTGTGACGTGGATCATGTTGCTGTAATTTCCTCTTTCCTAAATATGTTAATAAAGTTAAAAGAAGTAAGTTACTAAAATATTAATCATCTTATATACACGGTTTGAAACTGGACAGTTTTTAAAGCTTCTAGATGCTGCTCAAATTAAGGTTCTATGAAGCCATACATACATAACGTAGATTGCGTCACGTTCTTCCCGGTGATTCCGGAATAGTGTGGCGAGCAGCGTCAGAGTTTCCACGTGCAGTTCGCATTATTGATATTGTCTAATACAAAAAGACTATAATTGTAGGCAGTGCAGTTTATTGTAAATTATATTACAGGACTGAAGAGTTGCTTTCGATTCCGAGTATAATTCTTCAGTAAGTCACAGAAAAATCAACTGGTTAGCTACATTCTTCAATTGTAGAGAAGTGGTAATCCTTTACACACACACACATATGTACATGTAAGGCCGAAATGCATGATATTTGCAAAGTTCGGGGTTTACGGGAGTCAAGGGAGGATATTTGAAATGGGCAAATGTGGTCGGGAAAGTCTCCCTATCAAAATCAGCGCGAAAACAGGTTCGTCGCTGTAAAGCCTGCAGCGAAGTGGAATTGCGCCACTTGCGAAACTCTCTTGTGAACTGAATGAAAATAATGTAACGATCAAGACAGACAATGCACGTATAAACGTAAGATCAGGCGCTTTCACACAAGCATTGTTGCAGTGGAAAGCAATAAGTATTACATATTCTGAGTATGTGTTTGTAGCCTTAGGTATCCAATATGTAATGCGCATGCGTGGTAGTATATTGTCCGCTGTGGCCTGCCCAGCTGTACAGTCTTTTTCCACATCATCTCATAAACGGCACGATTTAAAAAAAGTGTGTTTGAACATAAAATGTGTTTTGATTTTCTCTATAACTTTTGTCTGAAACATTCCTCATTCTAAGAAGAATTGAGCGAGATATAATAAAAATGCACAGTACATTGGTCTTCATGTAAAGTATTTTTTTATGCTAGATTTTAATTCAACTTGAATTTTCTCGACAGATATTCGAAAAATTCTTATTCCATGATTTTCCTTCCAGTGGGAGCCGAGTTGTTCCATGCGAACAGATAGAGAGACAGACGGACGTGACGAAGCTTGTAGTCGCTTTTCGCATTTTGGCTAACGCGCCTAAAATAAAAATTACTTTAAAATTTTCAGTGACGTTGATCTGAGAAACTAGCACTCGCAGGTTGCCAATGTCCCTGGCACTGTGTCGACGCCGATTTAAGTATGTGCTGGACGTTGCCGACTGCATGATCCCTGTCTCAAGCTTTCCTTTTTTTTAACCCCCGACACCTCTTGAAACTCTGTGTGCACATGTAGGCTTATTCCACACTTTAGAAACTTACAATGATACGGAAACTTTTTTTTGCTACCTGGTCGTACAGAGGAACAATCTCTTTCTTGTCTGCAGATCGATGTTACAGATTTCTTTATCTGGAGAGAGAGAAATATTTAATGAGCCTAATATAGAAAGCCATGCGGTTGTTACAGAGGTGTAGCTGATTCAGGTCCTCTGGGCTAAAGACGCCGTGTCACTGGGTTAGTGATCGCCTTCGTGTTCAAGGGAATTAGACCTTGGAGTGTCTTGCCGTTGAAGGTGGAGTCATCACATTACTTGGAAATGTGGGAACCATTAACCGAACGACGTAGCGTAATACGTATTTCACAAGAACTGAATCTTTAGTGCAGGGAATATAAATTGAATCTGACAGCATCCGTACATAAAGGCACTAATACAGTGACATTAATGAGGTTAGCTCTTTAGAAACGTCTTATTCTTCAGACTTTTATTCGCTCTGTACGTGGTTCGTATCTTACCCGAGAACTGTCTATGATTTTTGTACTTTCAATCTGTCCTCTCAGACCAATACAAAAGAAAAACGAGTAAATGATATCTGACAGTTTAAATCCAAATAATTTTCCTGTTCCTTCCACAGCTACGTTTTTCATTCTATAAAAATCTTATGTTCTAGAGAAAATATTTTTAAATATCTAATCGTTATCGCACATTGCCTCCAGTTTAAATTTCCAAAAATCCTAAGATTTATCCAAAGTAAAGAGTTTTCCTTTAAAAGTCCGTGCAGCTATACAATATCCCTATTGAATTTTCTGTTACGTTTTAATAGGAAATATATGTTTAAATGTACGCTATGTTTAAACCTATATTTCTCTTTTTTCCTGCGGCGCTTCTACCAGACTCCGGGGTATGACCTCCTCTTACGCGGCTTCGCGATAATACGCATTGGACACACCTCACTCTGTAGGACTCCTCTGGATAAGTGATCGGAACGTCCCAGTGCCCTATACCTTACCACACACACAAGACTCACAAGAGACGGACATCCGTGCCTCCGACGGGATTTTAACCCACAATCTCCGCAAGCGAGCGGCTGCAGACCCAGGCCTTAGACCGCGCGGCCACTGGGATCGGCGTTTAAGCCTGTATGATAGAAGGAATTTAGCATCAGGATGGTTAAATTACGCCAAGCTTTGTTTTTACCGATCCCATATCCAGTATTACAAGAGGTATTTTTCATTTTGCGCTGCGGCCCTCTTCGGGCTACGGCCTCCTCATTTTTGAGGTTTGTAGGTTACACATATCGACGCATCACAATCGGTAGGACTCCTCTGGATGAGTGATCGGCTCATCGCAGAGGCCTCTACCTGACAACACACAACAGTCACAACAGAGAAACATTTATGCCTCCGGCGTGATTCGAACCCAGAATCTCAGTAGACCAGTGACCGCAAATTTACACTTTAGACTGCGCGACCACTGGGACTGGCATTATAAGAGATAGTGAAGCATAAACGTTATAAAAACAATATAATTTTTAAGAACTTGTCAAGTATTTAATGTCCGGAAAACTGCTTTTGATGATTCGTATATTGGTGGATTTTGTGAGAGATAAATGACCTTTGGTATGACGCAGTTTTCAAGTCAGTTGACTTGTGCAGCTGCTTATTTATGAGTAACGTGTTTCTGTACCGAAACGCCGCCTATCCTCACATTTAACAGCAGAGGCGTGCTGCTCTCTGAATTTAAATTACACTGCCTGATGCTGGCTGTGAATTAATTTCGTAGTTTCATTCCCTTTGCGAGGCCATACTATCAGCAACTGCACAAGCACAAATTTAACTTCTGTAACTCAGTTGTTGTGGGCTTATCTCGAAGTCATTTTTAGGTTAAAATTTATAAATAATTAGAAAACATTTAGTTCATGAAAGTAATATTTTAGACCGATCTGTCAAATGTGGCAGGTTGTTCATTCTATAGTAGGTACCAAGTACGGTTGCCGGATTTAGGCGAGTTGTCGCCCCAGAGCTGTAACATTTAAGACGACCATCCCCTATTTTAAGACGCTGCTCCCCTCTGTCTACTCTATTGTGTATTGTGTTAGTATTTATGACAAATCAAAATATAAAACAACCAGCAGTAGTCAGTAATGATAATAACAATATTCTTATTTTCTATTGTGATTTTGATTATTGACAAGTGCATTTAACCCTTAACCCGCTAACGTGGAAAATATGGTGAGCTCCTAATAATGTCAGCAGATGGCAGATGGGATTTAACTTGGCGTTTAAAGGGTTAATTTATTTAGCGAGACTTCTTGTAAGGCCATAATCTGTTACTTGTCTAGCTTATGCATAAATTTTGAAAATTTATGAGAATTAGTTATGGAATACTAAGTATCCTTGTTTAGCCGCCCCTTGAATATCTTTGAGGGTCCAAAGTGGATGTGTTTTTGAATGGTGCAGGCAGGTAGCTTCGTAAGTTAAAAAGTGTTGTTATTAATTCTATAAAAGAAATGAAATTGACACTGCTATGGAGTGAGAATTTTGTCGTTGTATCTTTATCGTGTACGGGTAGTTAAATTACATACAGGCGACATAACAGGAAAGTTAGTCACCGTTTTCACCCATCTATAGTCCTTGTTTTGCAAAGCATGCAAGCATACAGTACGTCTCTGTCAGTACTGGAATGACTTATGCATAACCGCATTTGACTGATTATGTAAAGAGCGTCCTTGTCTGGGATTTGAGGCTTTAACAGGGTATACCATATGCTGAATGGTTTCATCCAGGTACTTTGAACGTATCCTACAAAGCCTACTGTTTTTGTATGTGGAGGAAATAATGACATTCTCTATGAGGAATTTAAACACAGACGGTAGGAATTTCAATAGTTTACATTTTAACTACTACTGCCGGTTAATATACTTAATGACCTATTTATATAAAAGTATAGTTTCGTCATAGAAAATAAACTTATATCAATGGCACAGGCGGTTATTCGCGGACTTGCCACCTCGCTGACCCGAGTTCGATTCGAGGCGAATTTACGTGGGATTTGCAGTGGACAATGTGGCACAGGTTTTCCTGCAGGTGCTTTAGTTTTTCCCCATTACTCTTATTCCACCATTGCTATACTCCCATATTACATTCATCTACAATTGACGCTATGCTATCTTATAACCGAGAGCGTCATTAAATAAAACGCTTTTCTCTTTCAGAAATAAACATCGAGGAGTACGTTATGCTTTCCCTTTCTTTTCCAAGTGACAGATAAGAGAAAGACTAGTGGAAGCACTGTGTTTAACCGCTGTTGTATTTTCGGTTTAATTCAAAGCCCACGTTGACGATATGGTGGGATCTAACCTATCTGATTATATATGCAGAGCAAAGACAGTTCGGTGTTGTCGTCACCGTCCTTACTGTGACGGCCTATGCGCGATTCGTCCGCCCAGCATCAGATGGCAGTAGTATCGATGATGGGGCCGCACCGGTCCCCGCTTCTCAGTTTCCTCGGGATCTGTGACAAGTGAGCATCGTCGTACCTCAGACGTGTTCTCTGAGAGGCAGTGCTCTCCATCTCTCTTGCTCTCATCAGTTACTCACCTATCCTCCTAACTACTCAAGCTATCTGTCGGAAATTAATGGCGTTTAAATTACAAATGTGACTTTTTTCAGTCGAGTTGAACTGGCCAGAAGTAAACGGCAGTGCGTCATTTAAATGAACAGGCGTGAGATTTTCCGTTTGCATGTGTTTCTGTGTGTAGTTGATGTAAAACGTACTATGACGTAAATACTACAAATTGGATATTGAACGGATCGTTACATTTTCATACACTGTTACTTGAACTGTGCTGCTGGCGTTAAAATTCGTAGATAAAGTTGGTGTTATTTACAGAACTTTACACAAAGTTTGCAGTAACTTTCGCCATTCCAGCAACTAGAGAGAATGGATAGTGAACAATTTTGACGTAATTAGAAACTAAATGTTCGCAGATGATAATGTGTGTGTGAGATGTACTGTGCTAGGGTGAAGAAAGTTGTGATGAAGTGTGTAGCATAACAGACAACATGCGAAGACGTCGTAACACCACCAGCACCATTCGATTTTGTAGTCTGCTTGTTTTTGTTGCGGTGCTCTGCGGAAATCCCATGGGTGAGCTAATAACGTCTTCAGTACATACGAAAGATACGATAGGCATACCCGCTTCATTTCCATGCACATCGGCAGGCGAGTAGGGTCGTGTTCCGACACATGAGCTTATGTACATTTTTGTGGATTTTCAGTGCCACAGTATTGAAATATGTGAAATTCCAAACAACTCCAAAGCGTAGTGGTTGTCCGAGACGATATCCGCTATCCCTTGATGGCCGACAGGGATACGTACAGGTTTTGGTTCTGATAATATTTTCTTCATCATACAACGCTACGAACAGATGTACCGATCTTTCTGTGAATGAAATTGGTCTTTGTGTAAGTTACAGTAGTACAGTAAATTCACGGGAAGACTGTACGAATAGCATATCATAATGTAATATCTGATACAAACATAAATACGATTTTTTTTACGATTTATATCTTAGTAAATGAAACTTGCGTTAAAAATATCACTATGCTGAATCCATATGGAAGGAAGTGCGTCATAATGTTTAAAAATAAGTAAAACAGCCTGAATATTGGTAGCGTATATATTTAAATATTGTTGTTAAGTAAGGTTTATAAATTGCTTTTCGTCCTGACCATTAAGTTTTGTCCACAGAAAGTTCGTGAACCGCTAGTACAGGTGAAAAATGTTATTAAACTGAACTTTAAGTGCCGGGATCTTACAGTGCGTTCTTCTGTTAAAAATCGTAAGAAAGCAACAAATCGCCTGTGATGGACGAGATTCGACGTTCTTAGGACTGCTTATAGACTTACACGCCCCGTCACACTTTCATCTGGATGGTTGTGATTTTTTCAAGTTTATTTAGTCGTATTTTACGGAACGGTTTCTATCTTGAATATTGACTTTCACTTCTCACGATGTGTTGTTTCATTGTCGTGTAATCTTCGACATCAGCTGCGTTATGATGAATTTGGTTCCCAAGGACAATTTTTCCGATTCGAAATAAGAGAATGAAACGAAATTCCCTTCCGGTACCTTTCAGTGCTGTTAGTTTCTGTCAGTTTGTTCATAGCTTCAAGTGTTGTAGTAACTGATGTTAACCTTACAGCTGGCGTTGCGATTCGTTTTACTCTTACTCAGTGGAAACATTCGCTCAGTTATGTACAGGATTTGAGGATAATGGGCCAATTTAATGCATCGTTTCGATTAACCTAACATTACGGGATTGCATTCGTTACTTGCAGTTTTAATGGAATTCTCAGTACGTACTTAATTAAGTTACGGTATCATGAATTTAGAGCTGTGAAAGTAAAGTTCTTGCAGAATTTTAACTCCACTTTTGACATTCAGAAGACAGTGCGTCGTGATATATTCTTATAATAAAAGCCAACAAGATGCACTATTTCTCAACTTTATTTTGGTAAAGAACTCTACATGTTTCGGACACATTTACTGCCCATCATCAGGAGTCTTAATACTGTATTCTCAGCAATTGGTATTTGTCATACTAGTTACGTTGACTCTGCTAGCAGACAATCAACATAACTAGTATGATAAATACAGTATTAAGACTCCTGATGATGGGCAGTAAATGTGTCCGAAACATGTAGAGTTCTTCACCAAAATAAAGTTGAGAAATAGTGCACCTTGTTGGCTTTTACTCAAAGCATTTAATTCCGCTATCGGTTTAGACGGCGATTTTCAACGCTTGAGCCACCTGGTTATGCTTTTTATTTGTAATGTGACATGTTCATCCCAAGATTTGTACTGATTTTAACGACGCAGATAGTGGTTAATATTTGTGGTCACGTAGTAGATACAGACTTATGTTAATTCAGAATTATTATGGTATCATTTTGTTACAGCGGACAGGAAAGTGGATAATGGTCTCCATTCTTACATGTTACCTTAGAAGGACACATCATTCCTATGCCACTAAATAACACAAGTATTTCAACCTATACTGACTAGTGTACTTCATTGCGTATTGAAACGATAATGCACATAGTGATGAAAAATGAATTGTCTTTTCCAGCTGTAAAATTATCTGCGTGCTCGCAACACATTATCATTCTTGTTACGTTATTTATTACATTTGATACATGTAGGTACTAATTTTACATTTGTAAACTGTGCCGTACGTGTTGTTCTAGATTATAGTGTGATTAACATTTCATGAAAATTAGATCGAAACATGCAGTAATGCACGCAACGTGCAATATCGTCCAGATTATTGTAGCACTTGCTATACATTGTTGTATTTGTCAGTAAGAAGTTCATATTGGTGTTATTTTTAACTTACATATTCTTAGCTACAATAAATACGAAATTTATGTTCTATTATTTGAAATAATTTTGACGGAATAAGACTTTTAACATGTTATTACAGCCTCTTTGCTTGGAAACTTTGAGCAGAATTTGGAACGATTCTTGCGAAAGGGTACGGGACAGATGTTATGGAGTTGCTTTACACCTTCTGAGGTTTTCAACTAATAAATTTAAAAAATATACCATTTTGCATCAAATTTAATAATGGTGTATTTCCATGATTCGGACGTCGGTAATTTTAAGGGCGGCAGATATTTCAAGAGTAAATTTCACAAATATAAGTGACAATTAGATAACACCGTACAGAACAAATTTCCGTTTCCGATTACGATGATTTGTTGCTTTATAAACAGCTTACCTGTTAGAAATAATTATAAAATAATTAGAATATTAATTAAAAATTTAACTAGCACTAAATGCAACAATTTTATGTTTACATTTCTGTTGGTAGCTTCTTGTCTCAGTAATAATAATCGTTGCTTAATCTTTCTGCTCCATTCCTCCTTATACTCACTCTGGTACAACAGCAACATGCTTGTCGTTGCTGGTGGGTATCTGTAGCATCCCCAAGCGATTTTGAGCTGTGACGGCCTTCAATTATGTTGTCAGAAAACACTGGTGAAATTTCTGCCTTCAATTCGAGACGACGTGTGGAGGGCACAGTATTGTTTTTCTATTTCTGTTGTTAGTGTGCCTTGTGAAGCAAATGTTTCGTCTTCTTCTGAACGAATTATCTTCTTTTACTTGTTCTTTTACTCCATTATCACGTCGAGCTAACCAGCAAGAACAGGAATTTCAAGTGCATCACGAACACTTGCTTTGTAAAGGGACAAAGGAAGGCAAATACCGCTAGCTGTCTGGCATGATCAATTAAATTATTTCCTTATGCGCAGTGAAGAGTGACTAAAATTATCTTTTTCAAATGAAGCCAACTCGGTGCACACTACTTCTTAGTATATTTATTTCAACTTTTCTACATGTTTTGGGTAACTGTGTGCCCATCATCAGGAGAACTTACTGTATCTATATGACACCGGTATTTTTCACTCAGTACGGGTGGGTGTCTGGTCTGCAGACCAGACACCCACCCGTACTTAGTGCAAAATACCAGTGTCGCATAGATACAGTAAGTTCTCCTGATGATGGACACATAGTTGCCCGAAACACGTACAGAAGTTGAAATAAATATACTAAGAAGTAGTGTGCACCGAGTTGGCTTCATTTGAAAAAGATTATACAGGAATGGACGGTCAACAAAACAAAATTTTACTCAAATTAGTCTTGGGTCTGGGATGGATATGAACTCCTGGCGTGGGACGTAGCGGTTGCCAGTGTTGTAACGATGAGATCGGTGTTATCATTCTCAGTAAATAGATTCTCTGTCTGATTTACTTTGTAATGGCAGTAACGAACCTCGTGCATAGTGTGTTTTAAAAATCAGCCCATCTCTATTGAGTGTACGATGGTGTATTATGTGGAATTGTGTGTCAGTAGAACATTTGTCCATGCATTCCGGCGGATGTTAATCCCTGAATTTTTTTCCTCGAAATTCAATTATTACCTGGAGGTATGTAATTAGTGACAAAGCTGCACATAACCAGTACAGAACAGTCTCTTCGCGATGAACACACTGCGTGAAGCTGAATGTGTGAATGATCTAGGTGTGCAGCTACGCTAATCGTAAAGGAATCTGCTGATATTAACATAGTGGGAATATTATGATTTTTTGCAATGATTGGTCGGAGTTCGTGGTGGCGCAGGTCGTGGGTTCGATTCCCCACGGGATCATTAAAATTTTTCATTGACTTAATCCTTCCGACCGCACTTTGGTCCTGGGGTCGACTCATCCTGTAACAAATGAATACCAGGGATATCTCCTGGGGAGTAAAGGCGGCCCGTGCCTAGGGCTGACAACCTTATCACCTTCATGCGCAGACTGTTTAGAAATTCTGGGATTGCTTTAACTTTTATCTTTTACAATGGCTGCTATATCAAAGGCTTCAATTGCTGCAATAAAGGGTGGAATTTGAAATGTGGGCGTTAGCAAAGCACCGTTTGAAAAATACAGGTCAATTATCTTTAACACCAGTGTATGGACTGTGAGTCCTTTGCGATTTGCGATGTTCAGTTTGATCACAACTATTTCCCCTGTGTTACTTAGAAGCTGTTGCTGCCCATGTTAAGGAAAGCTACGCTGGCAACACAGGTAAACTCTTTCTTGACAACACAAGAAACTCTTTGTATTTAACGGTCCTTTTTCATAGTAAACAAGAACCCGCCAGTGTATCAAGTCTGAAGTCCAAATAATCCTATTTACTTCCTGACGCTGTGTTTCTGTCATATTTTTCTTCTTTGTACGCCCATGTATTCAAAGTACTCGTTTTTTCCTCAAGTGTTACAAGTAAAGTATTGCAGGCATTCATCGCCTAATCCATATATGCTGCATGTGTCGCCTATAACATCGTCTCTGATCTGATCACCCTGATTAACAGTGAATACAAGAAAAGTCTTGGCTCAAGCTTAATTTGGTGGTTTTTTAAATATTTGATTTTGTGGAGCGAGTCACTCTTGTAGTGTTGATACCAAGGACAGATGTAAAGTTTCTCCTGTTATATGATATGGAGGCATAGAGGGGGGAATACAGGAGTAGTTTTACTCAGTCTGAAACTGGGCGCTAGATGAGGTTGGGTGGTCAACGCCAAGAACCGACTGGTTTATCCCGGCGCAAGAACCCCAGTGTCCATATTACAGAAGACTGCGTGAGCTCCAGGACCGGACTGGAAGGGTTTGGAGAAGGGAAAATCACTTCCTTCCACCACGATTCCAACCCCGAATTGTCCAGCCTGTAACGTGTCGCTGTAGTGACTAGTGTAGCTATACACTCCACCAGTTTCAAAGGACATGTGAATGAAAATTTCATACTTTTTATCAGTGTGAAGCTGGCGTGCTTCCAGTTAAAAATTTGTTGATAGGGCTTCTTTGGGTTTTGTACCACGATAGTGATTCTCTACAAGAGTAAGGGATTTGTCGTATTTCAGTCAGTTTTTGGACTATTCGAATTGACGTTAAAACTTCAAGTGGCACTTATAGTTACCACTGAGATTTGAACGGTTAAGAGAAAGCGGTACCTGTTGGTAAGATTCGAGGCAAACTGCACAGCAGCGCGTCAGATGCTAGGCTTACCGTAACAGCACACACAATCAAATTATATTCTCTGTAATACATTTTTCGCTCAGTTATGTGCATATGGAGATTGTTTAATTTTTAAAAGTATAAACCTTCGTTATATACTTAAAGTGATTTCCTGAAGTTGTGCAATGATGGGCTTTAAACACATTTTATGTCAAATATTGGGCATAATTTGTAACCGCTTACTTAAACAAGAGATGAGTGTTTAAGCCTTTCTTAGAAATTACACACACAACCTCCTTTATGAAACCTAAAGTTCAGACAGTGTATATAACATTAGTTAGGTCGCGTGTTGATGTATTTAGTAAAATACCCAGTATTCACTTCTCGATAGTGTTCCGGACATGTCGTCTTCTTGTATCCTCACGAGTGTTACTGAAAATTCTGCGACTGTTTTGTGGATTAAGTGAATGCAACACTTATGTGCTTGCTTAATGATTACATGGACTTAACTGTTGTTTTACTGTTCGTTAAATTGAATCACTAGTCGAAGTGTCAGTCGAATAAACGATTAAAAGTGATTTATTTGTATTGTTCACCCGTCCATTACTGAAAATCAAATTGCAACATTCAGTCATAAAATGCACAGTACTGTTTCTTAGATATATGTATATATATATATTATAATATCTCACTGAATATTCCTATATATTTCAATCCACAAGTGATAATCATCAGGGAACCAAACCAAATCAGTAATACTCTTGGACTTCTTTACACCGTGTCGTCTGTGTTTAAAAGTTGTTAACTTTGTTTTGTGTGATATTACTTTGGTTTGGCTCCCTGATGATGATCCGTTCTGCATCGAAACATTGTAAGGATATTCAGTGCCATAATATATCTAAGGAAGAATATTGTGCGTTTTGTGGGTTGAGTGCTGCGAATTGTATTATTTACTTTGACCTTGGGTGAAATGTGTTAATATTTATTAACTATTACAGTGGAACGAGTTGCGAATGAGTGAGAAATTTCTAGCAAAACAATATAGTGAGTGCGTATAACATAATTTTTTTCGTCAAGAAGCTTTGGAATGCCGGTTGATTTCTGAGTTGATATACGATTTTAGCTTATATTGAAATTATTGCTTTGTCTCCGACACAGTCCTTTCGATAGTGTTTTGCAATGCAACACATCTAATTAGGTATCTTATTTGAAAAAACGTACTGCAATCGAATGATATCAAGTGAAATGAGTGTAGAATTTTTATAGTTGTATGATCGTAAATCAATTTTTTGTTATGAGCACAGAAGGAATGATTTGTTGCGATGTGTGCGCGTGTGCGAGTAATGAATCGCCGATTGTGGGTGGTTTTCCACGTAGGTGTAGCCACACCTTATTGTCCGATACTGAGGGGTGCGGCATTCGATACCTTTGGCCATGCTATCGTGATGAGCTTAATCTTTCCTAGCCACTTTTGGGTAGTAAATGTACGAATAGTTGCACTTTCTAAGAGTCCAGTGAGAGATATTTTGATTTACACTCCGGAATACCTGATTGAACTCTTTAAAGGACGAAACGTATCTGTGTTATATAAGGACTCATTGCGTACCGCGCAGTAAACTTTCTTCACTTCGGTTATAAAAGCCAATCTGTTAAAGCTGTATAAGACAAAAGTTTCAGTTTGTTATGAGATCCATAAAAAACACATAGATGCAATGTAATCAGAATGTTGAATTTTTGAATGTTAAACCTGGATGTACGTAATGTAAGAGTTTAAATCTGGCCGTAAACTCGTCTATCCTGATTAAGAGTTGCTTTTGTTAGTCATACCTAACGAATTTTGAGGCGGTATTTTAAAAAACGCCCGGGGAGACTGAGGAAAAGTTACGAAAACCGTTGTTAAGAGAGTCAGTTGATGTAGGGTTACATTCCGAAACTGAGGTGGGCTACATGCCGCGTCAGTCGCCTAGGTAGATTGCCATGTTGAGGGATTTAAGTGCATATTGGGGTTAGAAGGATAAATGTGATTGTGAATTTTCCAGTCCCAGCTGCAAAGACAGCCTCTTACGCTTCACATTTTCCTTGTTACCATTGTACGCGTATTTCGTAATTGATTCCACTTCTGCCGATGTACTGCGTTTACATATTACATGAATACAGGGTCTAAAATTTCCACTTTAAAGCATTGTCCTAAATATCCTGTATTTTTTCCCCTCTAGAATGTTAAATTTGTTATAAACTTAGTATTTTAGTTAATTTTATTTTTATGCTGCTTTTATTTGACTTGTAATATGTAATGAATGTATTGCATGAAAAACACAAGCAATTGTAAAACGTATATGAGGGTTTAGCTTCCATTGCCAATTTTTATAGACTTTCACTTTTGTAATACCACATTAAGTAACACGTATTTTTTTTTTCTCCACCAAAATTCATATTACTTCTAGAACCTTTACATTGCATACAGCTATCAAATATATCTGACAAGATGTGGCATTCGCCTTAAATATTTTGTCCCTATATGGTGATATAGCACAGTACACACCCATTTAAAAAGGAACTCCCATTTTTACAGGCCAATATCTTATTTTTTGAGACATATGTCCGTAAGATTTATTGCGAAATGCTCAGAACTTTAGTTTTATTTCTGTAAAACTAAAAAAAAAAATTCACGCATGCGCTTTTGGATCTTTAGTGACCATAAAATTGCTTAGAAAAAGTACCTAGCTCTTGGCTTTTCTGTTTCTAAGGTTTAGCAGTTGTGGATACTAACGTGGGAATCGATGTTAATGTGGCTTCGTTCGTGGGAAGTACTCGTCTCAGAAAAATCTTGCTCTTCTTCTTTAATTTTAACTTGAAATTTACCTGTCCGAAACTTTTCGGAGTGTTACACCTTTCATTCAACTGCTAGTCGAATTTTGTATATTAGTAACTTCAGCAGATTATGTCACGTATCTTGGACCGTAGTGCTTTATACGATGTAACGAAACCGATGCGAAGTAGATTTGTTTGGAAACGGTACAAAAATACAGTTACATTTACGGGATCAGTATCCTCTTGTGAATTCTGCGATCCTACTTATTACTTTGTCTAACACGCTTTTTGTTTCCTAACATTGATTCAACCAATGAAGAATTGATGTGGTATTTTGAGGTTATGTTCCGTACGTACGCCGACAATTTATGTGGCGGTTACGATGGATTTTATCTCCACGAACCACATGATGTGTGGGAATGTCTTCCAAATTGGCACCGTCGTACGGAATGGATTAGGCACAAAATTTTTATTACCACCGTGGTGGTCCATTTCGTATTCGCGTACATTTATGTAGCAGGCAATATATGAAAAATTTAGTGAAATGCTAAATATTTCACCACGAAAGCAAATTGGTGGCATTTTCGGTTTTAAAGCTGCGAGTTTCTTTCACTGATTGTGCGTTTCGGCCCATTATATATGTCTATACTACAGCCGCAGTATTAAGGTCTGAATTTTTTCTGTCTCCGGTATATTGTATCAGTTATAATGAAATTCCTAGTATGTTGTGGTGTTTTTCCCTGTTTCCTTTGGTACCTTAGCAGGAGATTAGTTATTAAATCTGTAGTATTCCTGTAATAAAGCATGAGCATCAGACGAGAAGTTTCAGTCAAGCCTACTGGAGAAATGTGGGAAAGAATGTCATGCAGTAATTCCCTGTCACACAAGTACATTTGGTTCCAGAATTTCTGCTCCTATTGGAAAAATCGTAAAGGCGACGCTGAATTTTCATTACTTTAGAAATCACAGATTCTGTCCATGTACTCGTGGCTGGACGTTTATTGGCCCAGGGTACTTGCTTTTCTGATGAATTTTAAGAGTTTGGTGCCACAAATTGCAAGGTATACTGCACAGTAAGAAAAATGTAATAAAACTTAATTCCGAACTCTTTAAATAGATTATGGATAAGGTTTTGGAGCAAGTTGTGAAGTAACATTTGAATGATCTCTGTAGTACACATGAGGGTTGTGTGTTACACGCATTGATAAACATTTATTATCTATAATACATACTAATTATTGAAGAATAAATGACCAACTTGATGTCACTTGCTATTTTATTTCACTTCTTATGTACTCAACATGTTTCGGACATTAATATATCCATCATCAGGAGCTTGCGACTATTCTGTTGAATTACCATATTGGTCGTATTGTTCTTGGTT
>Ga0123357_10005355_pt1 | contig 15350 bp, 10 predicted proteins | sample TergutEmb28metaG_FD_89873 | JGI IMG/M metagenome (GOLD analysis project Ga0123357, IMG submission 89873) | Embiratermes neotenicus P4 segment gut microbial communities from Petit-Saut dam, French Guiana - Emb289 P4 | ecosystem: Host-associated > Arthropoda: Insects > Digestive system > Gut ... | reverse complement strand
GCTACCCTGACCTTCTCGAACTGGCAGGTGAACGAGGGATCAGACGTACCGACGCTGACAACCGGAACCTCGACCGACGCGGCGATAGAGTTCGCGATGGCAGGCAACTACGACCTCACGGCAGTCTTCGAGACCATACAGCCGCCAACAAAGGAATACTACATCACCGCAACCTCCGACGGAGCATCAACGATCTCCCCGAAGGGAGTCGTCGTTGTACAGGCAGAGCAGAACCAAATATTCTACTTCTCCGCCGTAGATGGATACCAGATATCCTCGGTGACAGTGGACGGCGTGCCTTTGACCCAAGATCAGATCGATTCTGGTCAGTACACATTCAGGAATGTGATAATGAATCACTTCATCGATGTGAAGAGCGTCAATTCAGGAAAGATCACCAATCCGGATGACTCTACAAACGGCGGCGAAGGTTCCGGCAGCGGTCCCATCGGCCACAGCAACGGCCTGCCGCTGTGGGCACTGGGCCTGATAGGTCTGTTACTGCTGTTACTGATCGGCCTGCTGATATGGTTCCTGCTGTTCTACAGAAGATACTACGATGTCATCAAGGTCGAAGGGTCTGCAAAGATAATCGGAAAGGACAAGGTCCACAGGAAGAGCGAGTACGCATTCTCGGTGGAAGGGATCCCCGCGGCGGTAACATACCGCATCGGAGAGGATGGAATACCAAAGCCGCTCCTTCCAAGCCCGAGCGGAGGGTACGTGATACCCAAGGGAGAGATCACAGACAAGGTGACCATCGAAGTTCTTTGATTCAAGGTCAAACTTTTTTAAAACCAATTTTCACTTTTATTTTTCATACCATCTGAACGCATGAATGTTCACAGAATGAGACCTGTCTAATCAAAAAAGGGGTTTGCGATGCTCATTAAAGCTACATATTCTATACAATCTAGCCTTGGTACTTGCGAGAGTTAATTAAATAATTAGATTATCTAGTTTATAATGTCAAAAGAAAAGCAAATGCTATTCCCCTTCGCCGCGATCGTCGGGCAGGAGCAGATGAAGACCGCGCTGCTTCTGAACGTAGTGGATCCGGGCATAGGTGGGGTGCTTATCAAAGGAGAGAAAGGGACCGCGAAATCAACAACGGTCAGGTCGCTTGCCCAAGTACTTCCGGAGGTAGAACACGTCAAAGGGTGCATATACCACTGCGATCCGAAGAGCGGCAAGGGATACTGCCCGAACTGCGCCGAGGCTCTGGCATCGGGAGTCAAATTGGAAGTAGAAAGGTCTCCTATGCGCGTAGTAGAATTACCGCTGAGCGCCACCGAGGACAGGATAGCTGGAACGTTAGATATAGAGCATGTTCTGCAGACGGGGAAGAAGAAGTTCGAGCCAGGCGTATTGGCGCAGGCGAACGGCAATCTTCTTTACGTTGATGAAGTGAACCTTTTGGAGGACCATATGGTCGATCTTCTCCTCGATGCCGCAGCGATGGGCGTCAACTACGTTGAAAGAGAGGGGATATCCTTCGAACATCCGTCTAAGTTCATCCTTGTGGGATCTATGAACCCCGAAGAAGGGGAGATAAGGCCGCAGCTGCTTGACAGGTTCGGGCTTTGCGTTGAGATACATGGGGAAAAAGATCATTCAACAAGAGCTGAGATCGTGTCAAGGAGGCTTGCCTTCGATGCGGACCCGAAAGGGTTCACAGAGGCATATGCGGAAGAGACAAAGAAGCTGAAGGACAGCATACTGGAAGCAAGGAAGATACTCTCCCGTACCTCTGCCGATAAAGAGCTCATATCAATGGCATCGCATGTCGCACTCTATTTCGAGATGGAAGGCCACAGAGCAGATATAACCATGGTAAGAGCAGCGAAGGCCAATGCGGCCCTTAACGGAAGGGAGACGGCGGGCAGAGAAGATATAGCGGTGGTCGCGCCAATGGTCATGATCCACCGTATGAAGAGAAAGCCTTTTGAAGAGACAAAGTTCGACATCGGGGAACTAAGAGTATGCCTTCAGGACATTTGAGGCGATGTTTCCCGTTCTCCGCGATAAAAGGCATGGAGAATGCGAAGAAGGCGCTTGAGTGCGTTGCCGTGGACGACGGGTTACTGGGTGTATTGATAAAAGGCCCCACCGGCACCGCAAAGAGCGTGATGGTGAGATCGTTCGTGAACATGCTTCCGGACAGGGAGATAGTGAACATCCCCCAGAACATCACCGACGAGCAGCTGTTCGGCGGGCTTGATATAGAGGATGCCATAAAATTCGGAAAGACCGCGATAAAAGGAGGTATCCTCCAGAGGGCGAACGGCAACATCCTGTATCTCGATAACGTCAATCTATTCGATCCGAAGACGCTGAGTTCCATACTGGAGTGCGTCGGATCGGGGAAAGTGATCGTGGAGAGAGAAGGGATATCCGATAAATATGAACTGGATACGACGGTCATCGCGACCATGGACCCGGCGGAACAGGCATTGCCCGACGGCATAGCCGACAGATTCGACATCTGCGTCCAAACATACTCCGCCGAAGACGAGGATGACAGGAATGAAATTATCCTGTCAAATCTGGAATTCGAGGCGGATCCAGACAATTTCTCCAAAAAGTATTCCGAGGACGACGCCAAGGTATTGAAGCGCATCCGTGATGCAAGGAAGATACTGAAGGACGTGGAGATAACGCCGTCCGATCTTGACAAGATAGCAAGAGTATGCGTGGACCTGAGCGTCAAAGGACACCGGGCGGACATATCCGTGGCGAAGGTGTCGAGGGTCCTGGCCGCCCTCGGCGGCAGGACCGCGGTCACGGACGCCGACATCAAAGATGCGGCGATAATGTGCCTTCTCCATAGGAGAAGGGATGTCGCGAAGGAAAGAAGCATCATGCAGCCGCAAAGGGATGATGCTTCGGCAGAAGTAAAGGAACAACAGCGCGACGGCGCGGCGTCCGGTCCCGTAGAGGAAGAAGGCGTGGACGGAGAGGAGATCGTAGAGGAATATCCGGAGCACATCCCGGACGGGCCGCCAGACGAGTCGCAAAGCCTGGGCACCGTGGCGGAGATAACGGACTCCGTAAGGGAAAGCTTGGAAGACCTTGATAACGTTGAGGCCGTGCGTCTGCACAAGATAGCAGGAAAGACAGGAAGGAGAAAGAACATAACCATAAGCAAACGGACCGGGAGATACCGCGGATTCAAGATCCCCAGCGGAAGATCGATAGATCCAGCGTTCGATGCCACCGTCCGCGCGGCGGCGCCGTATCAGAGGTCCCGTGAGAATAAAGGATTGAGCATAAGCATAGAGTCGCAGGATATACGAGAGAAGATACGCATAAAGAAGGACTCCTGCTCTTTCCTTTTCGCGGTGGACGTCAGCGGGTCCCTGGTGAAAAGCGGGATGATGAAAGACATAAAGAACGGCGTCAAGGCGATGCTCATGGACAGCTATGTTCAAAGGGACAAGGTCGCGCTGCTTACCTTCAGGACAGGAGAAGTAAGGGTGTCCGTACCCTTCACCCGTTCCGTGGAAGGGATATGCGATATCCTCGAGGGAACGCAGACGGGCGACGGGACCCCTCTGGGTCCGGCGTTGCTTCTGATAAGAGAATATATGCTGAACTATGTAAGGAAGAATCCGGAAGAGAGATGTTATGTCATTCTTGTCACGGACGGCGAAGCTACGTATCCGGTGGTGAGAGGGAAGGACGCTATGATAGAGCTCAAGAAAGTGACGGCCGTCATGAAGATACCCAACACAGAGTGGATAGTCGTCGACTCAAGCCTGGTCCCGCCCAGGATAAACTACGCGGCGAACCTGGCAGACATGCTCGGCGGCAGGTATCTGAGGCTGGAGGATCTCCAGGCGCTCTGATCGGACGATCTCCTGCGGCATATTCTGCAGTTTATATGACTTTGGGCGTTTCGAAGTTATATTAACATCTAAAAGATATACTATACCATGGAAACAGAGGCAGTAACAAATTTCATTAATGCGCATGTTCCCGAATTGATACTTCTGGTAGGGGGGCTTATCGCGCTGCTGATCGTATACGCTTACATCAAGGACGGCGCATCAAAGAAATACAAAGCGGCTATGCTGCTTGGAGTGATAGTCGGCGCTCTGATGATCTTCCTGAGCGTGACATCCTACGCAAATTGGGAGATGTTCGTTTCCGTCGTCATAGCGGTGACGGGATTCGCCCTTGTCATAAGGCCGTTCCGCAATGTCCACTTTGCCGCCATCGGAGCATTGCTGGTGATGGTGCTCGCATACATCTTCCTGGGAGGCTTGGCCGGAACAGGATTGGATTTCGTGGCCCAGGGCTGGGCGAGAGTGATAGTGGCGTTCGTGATAGGCGCCTTTGCGTACATGATCATGAATTTTGTGGAAGCTATCATCAAGCTGTTCGGAAAACTGCTCAACTGGTGGCCTTTCCTTCTTGTGCTCGCTTTGATATGCATAGTGGAGTCGCTGCTCATGTTCTTTGGGTACGGGTCGCTGTACGATTTCGTTACAGGCGGCTAATGACATCTGCCGGCCACATGTAAAGCTTTAAATGATAGTAGTAGATGAAGGTTGGCGGGGCCCGTGGCTTAGCCAGGATATAGCGCTGGCCTTCTAAGCCAGACGCCTCGGGTTCGAAAGTCCCGACGGGGGACCGAAAGTCCCGACGGGCCCGCCAAAGGATGCATCGTTGCGGCGATGGACATCCGTCAAGAGGAAATATCATGAAAAGAAGCTCACGCGCCTGGAAGAAACGCGGCAATCAGCGTTGGAAATGGCGCAAGAAAAAGATGAGAAGAAGAAAGAGAGCAGCGAAGTTACGCAAGAAGTGACACTGACAGTGGCAACAGGGAGTATAGGCTAACCTGGCAGACTGGCGGGCTCCAGTTATCGAGAATGATTAGAAGAGCTTGCTGACAGTTGATGACTAACTGGAGCGATGACTCATAATTTCATGGAGGGTAGCCCCCTCCGTGGTGGAAACCCGCTGACGGGGGTTCAAATCCCTCTGCTCCCACCTTGCGTAATTCGCCGGTCTTCTCAAACTCTTTTTATCATCTCTTCCTTTTTATGGCAGACATTCTTTGAATCCTATTGTTTTAATGGGTCGTAGTAAAATTTCAAGATGTTTTGTTGAACGCATAATGGTGCACAAAATGTAAGGTTGAACAAAGGTGCGTTCTGCCATGATAATTCGCGTGATTACGCGAACAACTTGCATTTACCCTATATTTTCCAAACCTCTCCTCATCGGGGCAGGAAACTACCCTCCGATATTTTTCTTATATTCTGCATCCGATCGAACCTGCCGACAGGCAGGCGTATGCGTACATCTTTTTCTTTAAGCACGTTGCATTTTGATTGTTTTTTATAAACCGATATGTACATATCGAAATCGGGGGGCGTGCGTTCGCAGATGAGAGGAAGCACTATGAGTGATGCGTTGTGTGCATTTCTGAGAGGCGTCAATGTCAACGGAAGGACCATGAAGATGGACGAGGTCTGTCAGGTCTTTCGAAGCGAATCAGTACAAAATGTTCGCTCCGTCCTCGCGACAGGCAACATACTGTTCGAATCAGTTCTTGCAAAATCAGACCTGCGTCGCAATTTAGAAAAGAGAATGGCAGATCATTACAGAATGGACATAAGCATGATCATTAAGAACAAAGATGAAGTGGAGGCGATTTTGAGGAACTCTCCATTTCCGACAGACCCAGATATGCATGTATATGCCTTTATTTGTGAGAATGGATTTGAGAGGATACTGATGGACAGATTCAGCACGATCACTCCGACAGTCAATGAAAAAGCTCAGATCAGCGAATGTCAGTTTTATTGGCAGGTAAGCAAGGGGATGACATTGGATTCAGGTTTCTCCAAGATATTAGGAGAAAAGCAAATGAAAGACCAATTCACCAGCCGGAACATCAATACGATACAGAAGATATTTGACAAAATGACATAACTCTTGTAATATCATACTGACAGATCAAATGCGACCGGATAAAACCATATTATGTAAGCGTGGAATGAACCTGTCGCGGCATTGCGTCAAATGGGCTTACATTGAATAAGCGCCGATCAGGAACAGTACAACCCCTGCAACGGCTGCCAGTATGATCATATATCTCTCTTTGGCCATTTTTCCTCAACCCTCAACAAGCATTTCGAATATAGGTAGATTGCGTTGGTCCAGGATTTTTGAGTCCAGATGTCAGAGAAAAATATGGGCCCTTGGGCAAGAGTTTCAATAAATGAGCATGTAATGAGCAGATAAATTAGCAGATAAATAAAATGCCAAGATCTTAGATATTTGTGCGAAATGCATCACTATGATCTTAGACAAGTTCCGGTTCAGTTCTTGAAACTGTGTATCGGCGCCGGTATCCTTCCTCCGCGGTTAATGAAATCCTTGCATCCGTACACACTGACCGGAACGATCGGGGAGCTGCCCAGAAGGCCGCCGAACTCAGCTCTGTCTCCAACCTTCTTTCCGCAGACCGGGATTATCCTCACGGCCGTGGTCTTCTGATTGATCATGCCTATCGCCATCTCATCCGCAATGATCCCGGAGATTGTCTCCGCGCTGGTATCTCCTGGTATCGGGACCATATCCAGACCGACCGAGCATACGCAGGTCATGGCCTCAAGCTTCTCCAGCGTCAGGGCACCGATCTCTGCGGCGTATGCCATGGACCTATCCTCAGATACAGGTATGAACGCTCCGCTGAGCCCTCCCACATAGGAGGATGCCATCACGCCGCCTTTCTTCACCTGGTCGTTGAGTATTGCAAGAGCGGCGGTTGTTCCCGGAGCCCCAACATATTCCATTCCCATTTCCTGTATTATGTCGGCGATGCTGTCGCCGACAGCCGGGGTCGGAGCAAGCGAGAGGTCCACAATGCCGAACGGAACGTTAAGGCGTTTAGAAGCCTCTTTGGCGACAAGCTGCCCTACTCGGGTGACCTTGAAAGCGGTCTTTTTTATCGTTTCGCAGAGGACCTCGAAGTTCTCTCCTTTCACTTTTGATATCGCTTTCTTCACGACGCCGGGCCCGCTTACGCCCACGTTAATGACAGTATCTGTTTCCGTGACGCCATGGAATGCTCCAGCCATGAAAGGGTTGTCATCCGAAGGGTTGCAGAATACCACAAGCTTCGCGCAGCCGATGGAATCCCTTTCTTTGGTGGCCTCGGCGGTCTCTTTGATCACTGTGCCCATCAACTTAACTGCGTCCATATCTATGCCTGTCTTCGTCGAAGCAAGGCTCACAGAACTGCACACATGCTCTGTTCTGGACAGAGCGTAAGGTATCGACCGGATCAGCATCTGATCTGCCGACGACATTCCTTTTTGGACAAGTGCCGAGTATCCGCCTATGAAGTTGACCCCGACCTTGCATGCGGCCTTCTCAAGTGTCTCCGCTATCCTGACAAAATCCTGACACGTCTTGCATGCGGATGCTCCCACAAGGGAGATCGGCGTGACCGCCACCCTCTTATTGATTATTGGTATGCCGAAATCGAGACCGATCTCGTCTCCGACCCTTACGAGGTCCTTTGCGGTCGTTATGATCTTGTCGTATATCTTCTCGCAAAGGATATCCAGATCGGAATCGCAGCAGTCCAGAAGGCTTATGCCCATCGTGATCGTCCTGACATCAAGATTCTCGTCGCGGATCATCACGCTGGTCTCGAACACTTCGTTGAGCTCTACCATGGGAACGCCTCAGATCCTGTGCATCATATCAAAGATCTCTTCGTGCTGCGCTCGGATGATGCAGCCGACGCCCTCTCCGACATTCTCGAGACCTTTCACTATCTCGGAGAACTGTATGGTGCATTTTTCTATGTCAACGATCATCATCATGTTGATATATTCCTGGACGGTGGTCTGTTTTATATCCAGGATATTTATCTTATTCTCCGCGAAATAGCTGCATACCGCAGCTATGATGCCAGTATGGTCCCTTCCGACCAGCGTCACCACTACTTTGTTCATTCTGTAACATCCCTCTTTGTATCCTTATAAATGGCATATTCTATCGAATCGACCAACGCGTACAGGCTCGCCTCGATGACGTTCTCCGATACACCTACTGTCGTCCAGCTGTGTTTTCCGTCCGTTGATCTTATGAGGACCCTTACCGACGCCGCTGTTGCCGACTTTCCGTCCAGTACACGGACCTTGTAATCTATCAGCCTTATGCGCTCGGCTATAGGGAACAATTTGGAAAGCGCTTTCCTCAAAGCGTTGTCCAGAGCATTGACCGGACCGTCTCCGTTCGCAGCGGTATGCTCTTCGTTCCCCTCGAGGTCCATGACCTTGATGCTTGCTTCCGAGGTGAACTTATCTCCCACGTTATCGATGAATATCCTGAATCCTGTGATCTTGAATGGGCTCCTCAGATCTCCCTTGAACTTTCTGACGAGGAGTTCAAAGCTGGCATCCGCTCCTTCGAATTGGTATCCTTTTGCTTCCAGAGCTTTGATCTCATTGACAATTGCCGAGCTCTCATCGGAACAGACGTCTATCCCGAAGTCTTTCAGTTTCTCCGAGATGCAGGCCCTTCCTGCCATGTCAGATATCAGGATCCTGCGTTTGTTGCCCACAAGCTCAGGATCGATGTGTTCATACGTCCTAGAATCCTTTGCCATGGCAGATACGTGTATCCCTCCCTTATGGGCGAAGGCCTTCTCTCCGACATACGGCATACCGGGACTGGGAACAAGGTTCGCCGTCTCCGATACGAATGCGGAAAGTTCCGTGAGCTGGCTCAGATCATTTATGTTAAGCTCGTACTCCATTTTGAGCGCAAGGTTGGCCATTATCGAACAGAGGTTGGCGTTGCCGCATCTCTCCCCTATCCCGTTTATGGTCCCCTGCACCATCGTAGCCCCTCTATCTACTGCTGTGAGTGAGTTGGCGACCCCCAGGTCCGAATCGTTGTGGCAGTGAACGCCTATGGGAACATTGAATGTGAGCAGTACATCTTCCACGGCGCAAGCTATATCCTCGATCATGACCCCGCCGTTCGTGTCGCAGAGCACAAGCCACTCCGCCCCCCCATCTACCGCCGCCTTCAGCGCGCTGAGCGCATAATCTCTGTTCGCGAGGTATCCGTCAAAGAAGTGTTCGGCGTCGAACATAACTCTTTTCCCGGAATCCTTAAGGAATCTGATGCTGTTCCTGATCAGGTTCAGATTTTCTTCGAGCGGTATGCAGAGCGCATTGGTCACCTGAAAGTCCCAGCTCTTGCCGAAGATGCAACACCATTCCACCGAGCAGGCCGCGAGGCTTTTCAGATTCTGATCATCCTTGGGAGCGACGCCGTATTTGCCTGTGCTCCCGAACGCAGTGAGCTTGGTATGTTTAAGCTCCAATCTCGCAGCCGATCTGAAGAATTCATCCACTTTTGGATTGGACCCGGGCCAACCGCCCTCAACAAAGTCCACACCGAACTCATCTAATTTCTTGAGCACTTCCAGTGCGTCTTCTGTGGAGAACGTCACGCCCTCGCTCTGTGCGCCGTCTCTGAGAGTAGTGTCGTAGATCATCACTGATTCTGGCATTTGCGTTCACGCTCCTTCCTGTCATCCATTATAGAGACCAGGTCGCTCAGTATCGCCGACGCGGTCTCTATCCTGCCTGCACCTTTGCCCGAGACTGTTATCGGCCCCGCAAGGTCGGTGACCACCTGCGCGGCATTCAGAGTGCCGGTTATGCTCAGCGGATGGCCCTTTGGTATAAGGCGAGGCGAGACCTCGAGTTTATCGTAGGAAACTTCTCCGATAAGTCTGATCACCATGTTGTTCGAGGCTGCCAATGATATGGCCTCGCTTGTTATGGACGATATGCCGGTTATCTTCACGTCCGAGAATGTCACGCTCCTTTTGAAGATGGAGTTCGCGAGTATCACGACCTTGCACGCGCTGTCGTATCCTTCTATGTCATTAGTAGGATCGGCCTCCGCATAACCCATCTGCTGAGCTTCCTTGAGCACCTGTTCGAAAGACTGCCCGTTATCCATCTTGCTCAGTATGAAGTTGCAGGTGCCGTTAAGTATCCCGCGTATGGAGGATATGTTCTCCCCGACAAGGTTCTCTCTGCAGAGGTTGATGATCGGCATCGCACCGCCGACCGAACCTTCGAAACGGAATTTGCACCCGTTCTTCTTCGCAAGGGCAACGAGCTCGCAGAAGTTGAGTGCCAGAGGCCCTTTGTTCACCGTTATTACGTCCTTACCTGACCCAAGCGCATGCCTGATGTTCTTGAGGCCGACCCCGCCCGTCCTGATATCGGTGGGGCTGACCTCCACGAGAAGGTCGTAATCCACAGAATCCATCATTTCCAATGGGTCCGAGTATCTCTTTGTACCCACCTTCCCCGTCGTCTTCTTTCTTTCAAGCAATGCGCCGGGAGAAAGTCCGGACGGATCTGAGATGAAAGAAGAGGAGTCCATGACGCCTACTATGGTCACTTCCTTTCCGTACCTCTCTCTGAAAAAATCCTTCCTGAGCAGCATGACTTCCGCGAAGCCCTGCCCTACGGTACCGAAACCCGACATCAGTATCCTCATGTCAGAGCCCCCTTATGTAGACGATATTGCTCTGTTTGCATGCATCCGCCAAGAACAAATCGAATTTCTTCAGGTCGCTCTCGCTCATCAGCTCCGCTGAGATCATCGCAGTGCGGGTGGAACTTGCATTATTAGAAGAATAGTTCACATCCACCGACTCGAAAGATATCGTGCCAGACGCCTCATCTATGATGGATTCGACAAGCGAAGCTTTGAATTTCCCGACCAGCATATATTCCATTGTGTATGTTTTGTACACGGAGCCTATCTTTGCTATAAGGACATCTTTCGATCTCCAGATGGCCTTGAGCCTGTCAAGTTCTGATGAGTCCCTGACCTCGAATGTAACGTCAATGCATATCCTCTGGTTCACTATCTGTTCTCGATCGTGTACAACGCCAACGATGTTACCGTTGACCAATGATATGGGCTCCAGAGATTCCACTAGGCGTCCCGGAAGGTCCTTAACATAGAGCTGTGCATTAACCATCATTTTCAATACCACACTGGGTTTCCTTTTATTATTTAACCTAATTAAATCCTACTATTTAACCAAAGTACCAGAAACGCCTATTTTTTTGCACAATCTGTGGGGAGAGCACTTCTTGCACGAAACCAAGATAGATTGAATACCCAGCCGGTGAAAAACAGGAACCCGTACGATAGAGAAAACATCCCACCTCTGCCGCCCGTCCGGAAATAAGCGTTGACAGGTTGGAAAAGAACATCTTTGAATTGGAACCAGATATGTATAGATCGGAATATCCTTCTTCGAATATCGTCAATACGGCCTTCTCCCACGATTCCACCATCTGGATCTCATCCAGGAACACATAATTCATCATCCCTTTCACTATCTTTCCTCGAACTTCCTTTAGCACATCGGCAACACTCATCACTTCATCGGAACCATGGGTGAATGTAATGCTTATTATACGGTCCGCTTCGACACCGGAATCGATCAGATATTCTTTGAAAAGTTCCAACAGGGTAACTTGCCACACCTTCTTATCCCGGTTACAACTTTGATGACCGGCATGTCTTTCGGAGCTTTGAGTTTACTGAGATAGCAATCTCAGGGTATTATCATATATTCACGTTATGAGGTGAATGATCTGTGAATACCAATAGATTATTACGTTATAAGATGAATTATTAAACTGACAAAGATCCGATATGGCAGTTTATTCTCGTATAGGCGTATTGAAAAAGATACTACCCTGGAACACGGCTATCCAAAAATTTGGCTAATGGCCACTATTGGAGACATAGTATCTGATAGTTAGAATAAAAATATTGGAAAGAAGAGAGCACAGCTCTCAGTTTGATCCTTTGACATTATGCGCTTCCGAACTTTCCTCCGATTAACACGTATGCAATGACGCAGATGGCGATCAACGCAGTGACCGTTATCGCCACATACAACAACAGGTTACCGTTCCCGCTATTATCGGATTTCACCGTTAATGCGCAGGTCGCGTGCGCGCCGTCGCTTGTTGTTGCTGTGATGGTGGCTGTTCCCTCCCCTACGGCTTTAACATTTCCATTCTGGTCGACCGTCGCTACAGATGTATTCGACGATGCCCAGCTTGTGGTAACGCTGGCATTAGCGGGAGTGACCGTTGCAGTGAGCTTCTTTGTGTCACCGACATTCAAATTCAGGGATGCGAGGCTTACGGACACTTTTGAGGTTGTCGTGTTCGTTCCTGAATTATCAGAACCGCCGTTGTTTCCGTTGCTGTTCTCATTGCCGTTTGTACCAGTGCCAGTACCACTGCCGCTGCCGGTGCCTGTACCAGAGCTGGATTTGATAATGGTCACTGTACAGACGCTTTGGTAACCTCCGTCGGTCGTCGTCACAGTGATGTCAGCTGTTCCTGCAGCCACACCGGTAACTTTTCCGTTCTGGTCCACAGTCGCAACGGAAGTGTTGCTTGAGGTCCATGTGACACTTGCGTCAGTAGCGTCCGAGGGCGTTACTGTTGCAGTTATCGTTCCGGACCCTCCTGTCTTGAGGGACAGTTGGTCTTTGTCCAGACTCACGCCGGTCACAGGGTTGTCATCTGTGGTCTTGTATACGGTGTACTGGTCGACGACCGCCATCGTGTCCGTTCTGTACGTGGTGAAGGTCACGTGGTCCGATGTAACGTCCACGGCGGTGAACTGGGGCGTGTAGATCTGTATACCCACATTGGCGTACCAGGGCTTGCCTTCGTAGCCGCTGACATCCACTACCGTTCCGTTCTTCTCAACGTACAGGCCGTCGGTGCTGTCTATCCACTCGGGGTTGCTTCCCGACGATGCCGAGCGTATATCATAGTACTTCATTCCGCTCGCGGTGTTGAGGGTGAAATACAGTGTACCCTGTGGGTTGGTCACGCTGTCGAGAGAGTAATCAATCCCGTCCACCTTCTCACCGCCGAATATGAAGTAGCTTCTCGAGTATACGTGGTCGTGTCCCGATAATACGAAGTCCACATGGTATTTGTCCATGAGGGCCTCGAAAGCGGGGGTCCAAAGCAGCACGTCGCTGTCGTACTCGTGGTCGGCTATGGATGTCGGGGACTTGTGGTTCTGCACGAATATCCATTGGACATTCGGGTTCGCATCGGTCGCCGCCTTAAGGGTGGCATCCATGACCTGAGTGTATTGGTCCACTTCCGCACTCGTTGCCGGGTACGGTGCCGTGTTGAGAACAACGAACAGCGAGTTGTTGTAGACGTACCAATAGTTGCCGAAGTAGCTGCCGGCCGTCTCGTTGGGTATGTTGAAGTGCCATTCGAAGTCTATCAGGTCGCCTTCGTGGTTGCCCACTGCGGGTGAGAAGGGAAGGCTGGTCATCTGCTCAGGCGCGAAGAAGTCGGCGTACTGCGACTCGTTGGAGTTCGTGTCCACCTGGTCTCCGACACCGGCTATGAAGCTTGCGTCGGGGAAGTTCGCGCTGATCTTGTCAAGGGTGTTCTGCCATCCTGCCGCCGTCGATGTAACGGGGTTGACGCCGTTGTAAGGCTGTGTTCCGCCGTTCAGCTGCGGGTCGCCCACTGCGATGAACTGGAAGTCTCCCGAGGGGCCGGTCTTGAAGGTGTAGGTCTGGCTGAAGTTCACGCCGTCGTTGGACACGCGGTACGAGTATTCGGTGCCTGCCGCAAGCCCGGTCACTCCGGCCTTGTGGTAGCTCTCTCCCGCCGCTGCGTTGCCCACGGTACCGTTCGTTGTCGTGATCGTTGTTGCGGGCATGAACGTTCCGCTGCTGAGGTCCGAGGTCTTAGAGACCTGAACGACCGATGCGGTGTTGTCTGTGCTGTCGCTGATCCATGTGAAGTTCATTTCCGACTGGTCGGAACCCGGCGTAAGCGTCAGATCATTTGCAGTGAATGTAGAGGTAGAGACAGAGGGCTGCTCCCATGCTCCGTCTTCCAAGCTGCGGGGAACCAACATCGGATCGGTCAGATCAGAGGATCTGAAGTCGACCTGCTGGAAGTCGTTTACGTTGTTGTCAGTGTCCTCATATTTGACGCCGTCTCCGCCTATGCGTGCAAATCCTTTCTGTTTGGATTGCGCTGCACCGTCGCCTGCAAGCAGGGCGGCGGTCTCGTAGCCATCGACGCTGGGGTTTGTGGTATCGTTGCCCGATATACCGAACATGTCCACATATCCGGCGACCTGTCCGTTTCCGTCACCGTCGAAAGGATTCATAAGATCGCTCGGAAGCCGGTCTTGGTTGGAGGTTATTACAATTTTTACACCTTTGTTGCAGGGAGTGATGCCGTCAGGCCAGACAAAGTTCTGATCGAACGTTTTATCACTTAGGTCGAGGCGGCCGACAGTACCGTTGGGAACAGAACCTGTCGATCCGAAGTTCACAAGGAATGAACCGTGCGCGGGTATATCGCCAACGAGGTCAAGTTTGATCCAATCGGGAGTGTACTGCGACCCCGAGGATGCCATGCTCTTGTATTGAAGCGCATATGTGTTGGTAAGGGTGACTGAGAAGTCATTAGGGTTGTATATCTCTACAAAACTGTTCGTACAAGATGATGCATTATCTGTACCAAAATAGACGAACCCGATTACTAGCTTAGGCGGATCAGAGATACTCGCATCGAGCGGCATTATTGCGCCGAACGGCTGCACAGTACTCAGATCATTATGCTGTTGGCTTTCTGCCATTGCCACAGGTATATACCCCATAAACAAGGAAAATACCATGATAGCGGCTATCAGCATAGGGATGAGATTTTTTCTTACTCTTTGCTGCATTTTTACATCGCTCCCTTTTTTTTTGGTCTGCGTTTGTGTTTTTTGTGACATTCTGACCTCTTTTTCAGAGAGTCTTAACATACACGTTGCAAAAAATAAGAATCAATGTATATTAATACTGCTGAATTACAAACTATAACACATATTTGAATAAAAATTAGTAATATACGAATAAACACAAATAAAATGTGTATTATTGTATGCCATAAAATAATAAAAAACCATAATAAACGAGCGCATGGACATCAGATGCCAAACGGGACCGCGGCCCCCCGGGGTGGTAATTTCGGATAACGGGCAGTCGCATCAGTTGTTGTTGAAAAATTTATGAAAGCCGGTTTGATCCAGTTAAATACGAGAATCATTCCGTATGTTTATGGGGTCGCAGGCGACCTCAATCCATGGCCGCATTGATCGTCAGCTCAGATATGTCTATGCAGTACTCCGCGATACGTTTCGCGCTTCCTGCGATAAGGCTGGCGGAAGACGCAGTGTTCACATCCGCCCCCACTTTTTTGAAGGTCTTTTCG
>Ga0123357_10005353_pt1 | contig 15352 bp, 17 predicted proteins | sample TergutEmb28metaG_FD_89873 | JGI IMG/M metagenome (GOLD analysis project Ga0123357, IMG submission 89873) | Embiratermes neotenicus P4 segment gut microbial communities from Petit-Saut dam, French Guiana - Emb289 P4 | ecosystem: Host-associated > Arthropoda: Insects > Digestive system > Gut ... | reverse complement strand
GTATGTAAGTATGTATGTATGTATGTATGTATGTATGTATGTAAGTATGTATGTATGTATGTATGTATGTATGTATGTATGTATGTATGTATGTAAGTATGTATGTATGTAAGTATGTATGTATGTATGTATGTATGTATGTAAGTATGTATGTATGTATGTATGTATATATGTATGCTTGCATGTATGTATGTATATATGATGTACGATGTCAGTATGATGAATAAGGAGGTATGTACATACAAATGTTGATATGTACCTATGTGCCCGTAGGTATATGTGTGTATATATACACTAAGATACAAAGGATGTCCATTTTATCATGTCCTTGAGGGTGGCAGATCACTAAGAAGACCTAAAAATAGATGGGAGGACGATGTAAAGCGCGACATAACAAGGATGAAAATAACAAACTGGAAGGAATGCATCAGAAACCAGACCAAATGGAAGAAACTCATTGAGAAGGCCAAAACTTCTCTGAAGTTGTAGTGCCTCAAGAAGAAGAAGAAGAAGAAGTCTATATGTATGTATGTTTGTATATATGTATGTATGTATGTATATATGTGTGTATGTATGTATATATGTCTGCTTGCATGTATGTATGTATATATGATGTACGATGTCAGTATGATGAATAAGGAGGTATGTACATACAAATGTTGATATGTACCTATGTTCCCATAGGTATATGTGTGTATATATACAGTAAGATACAAAGGATGTCCATTTTATCATGTCCTTGAGGATTGCAGATGCCATGGAAGCTTTTATCACATAGAAAGCCTATGTCTGCTAGGAATTTAGGATCTGTTCTTCCCCAGCAATTCAACTACCTGATTTCACATAAAAGTCTCAAGGTGTGCTAAAGTCATGGTGGAACGTGCTTCGAATATGATAAAGATCCCATTCTCAGTGAAACAATAAAACTGGCACTCTGTACTTCCATTTTTCATTTTATGAACGAGTCTAATAATGGCACACACCAAAGGTACACCAAAACATGTAATCATGTAATCGGTTACATAAAATACAAGAACAGATGTAGATGGAAACAATGCAGGAATTGTTATATGTGAATGTGAATATATATTCTCATATGTGAGTATAAATTCCTGTGTAAATTTCAGTAAGAGAAGAGAAAGTAATAACAGTGCACTTTAATCTAAGACACACCTGCACAACATCCCTGAGCTGGGTATTAGGATCCATTGCCTTTACAATTCTCCCAACATGACGCAAGGCCAACTGACATTGCTTCCTCACTCCTCCATCCACCAACTGCATGGTCCCAGGAACCAAAGCAATTTGGCCAGCCACATATATTATGTCTCCCACCTAGAGGAATTCCATTATTAAAAAGTAGTAACAAAGAAAGAGTGCATTTCTTGTCACTGTGGTACACTACATTAAACTGGGAGTTGATGCCATTCTCTGGCGTTCTCAGACTGCAAGTGACTCAAAATTTTAAAATATCCGAACTTTGAATACAAATATTTAGTATAGTGCATGACAAATCTAGGTGTAGCATTTGAAACTACATGGAAAAGCAGATGATAATGAACATTTGTAGAAGGAGAGAGAGAAGCAATTCATGAGCAGCACTTGTCAGGCCTCTTTCCTACTGCACACACTTCTGCTCCGAAAGATCTCTTACCATTATTGTTACATTATTTGAATTTTGTGAAGAAATTATTATTGTTATTGTCATCACCATCTTTATCATCGTCATCATCATCATCATCATCATCCTTGCCATCACCACTATCAGGATCAATGAGAAAAAGCGTTCTGCCAGGATTATCATCACCTTCTTGCAAATGTATTGACTACACAGCCAACTAGTAGCTAAGAGAGATAAAGATATACTATTTGCACTGGCACCAAATTTCTCCAAAACTGTGCACGTTTTGCAGCAGGCACCTTAACACTAAATATGCCAAAGGTGAATACAAAGTTCCACAAGGTTTTTTAAAACTCCTCTATGTATGTAATTAGAAAAACTTTACTTTTAGGCAAAAAAGAATACTGACTTTGTAAAGTAAATTCATGAAAATAGTAAGATACTTTAAACACAGAATCCATTAAAATTTTAAACCTATACTCTTAATGGACCATCTGCCTGGACCAAAATAGTGTGACAATTGTTAAAAAAAGTATAATTCTAATATGCAGAGTTTTACTGCACTTAGATAAAGAAAGTGTGTTTTAGTGAACAGCAAGTTTTACTGTATAATCTAATCTTCACCAATTTACTATTTGGCAAACAGATGCCGAGCTCCAGAAAGATGTACACTGGAGTGTAAATTCTACTTCCACCCCTCCTCCATCTTCAGTGTGCTGCTTCACATATTTAGTGTGTGTAATTCATCATTTTGCAATTACACTGTTACTGAACTAAATACTGAAGAAACCTGTACTCAGTAAAACAGTGTAACTTTACAAAACTGCTGATCATGTATAATAATGTTACATGACAAAATACATATGCATAAAGCAAAATACAAGGTAGTTCAAATATGACCGGGACTGTTTGTGTGTAAATCTGGCGACATCAGTCCCGGTCACATTTGAACCACCTTGTACTTATATGTGTTAACCATTAATTAATACCACAACTCTGCTTAAAGCTGGTAATCCTCTCTCTGGTCTAAAAATCAAAATATTGAGGGTATCTTCTAATGAGGGTTTTACTTCTGTTTCTCTTGCAGTACACAAAATCCATAAATAATTATGATACATGCACTGTCAGTTTTTGATATCACAGACATTAAATGCTGGGGACCCACTGTTAGTGTACGACATCGGGCACGTTAAACATTACATACAGGAAAAAGTTAGCCATAATACAGTACTGTGAGATCCATTCATTCTACCATTATTAATAATTTATTATTCAGATTATACTTACCCTCACTGCTTGGCTGTAAGGTCCAATATTTGCTGGGGCCCAATGAGACACTCCTTGGACATGCATAGTATGTCTCTTATATCGCTGACTGCTCTGTTCATCAACTTGTTGGGTAGGTGTTCGATAGCCTAAAACCTCCAACAAAACAGGTGTGCTTGCAGGCAGAGGTACCTCTACACAGATGCGAACAGGTGGGTTACTCCCACGAAATAGTTTCAGGTACTCTGAGTTGATTGCAGTGTAATGACGCATGTCACGAACATACAACGACACTGCTACCAAGTCTCCAATTGTTAGTAACTGGTTTGTGGCAATGGCTAGAAATAAACAGAATTTACCAATTATAATAAGTATGGGATGTGACTTGAGGTTTTTCAATAATATCTGCAAGACTGAAAATGTAAGTTAATGTATGCCAAGTTGAGCAGTGTGGGCAATGGTTAAATGCAAGGTCTGCACATACTGAAGATATGATACAGCATCAACCTCAGAAGTACTAGACTCAGGTACCTATGGTCCGGCTGTATGTATTTACTTAGGTCTAACATCATCAGCTCCAATCGCAGTTCTGTTGCAGTATCACGGTACTGTATAAAAAAATTATTTGAGTTGCTCTATTCATGATTCATTAACAGGAGTAAAAGAGGGGTGAGACGTTAGTTGGTTACAAGCAGTTACAGAGTGCACATAATTCTGTGTTACCTGCTGTTACCTGCACAAAACACTGTTCTCCACCTTGTATTCATACTGTATTTTGGCAATGTCTACGATAGGAAACCGCAGCTATCTGTAGTTAAGGACATGAAACAACACACAATTTATGGAAGTTCATGACAAAAGAGGTATTAAATGAAACAAAAAATTCCATTTATATGCCTGTTCAAGAGTATAATGGTCCTGAGTAATAGCTATGGAAAATCTCGGAGAGACAAGGAAGCTATGGCAACCCCCAGCAATTACTTAGTGTGTTTCCCCAAGTTTATGTGTATGCAATTTCTACACCACATCCAGGAATTAGGGAAACATACAAACCCATTGCACAATCTAACCAAATCTTTTCATACAGGGAGATGGAAGTTAGGATGCGGAAAAATGTTTAATTCCTTGACAGTGCAAGAGAAACCTCACTGACAACAGCATTATCACTAGTAAGGAAGGCAGAGTATACTTAAAATTTACTAACAAAAAAAAACTAATTACTAAAATCACTCCAATATTTACATATTACATAAATCTAAATGTACAATAACTTTCAACTGAGGCTTTTAACTATTGCTTTCCTTCCACTTTCACTGTCTAACATCTGATAAAACTTGACCTTCAATAATTATGCTTGTTTCACACAGAGCCTCAGGACTGAATACAATAGGTTTCTGTTCATCCCTTACACCTGAAGACAGAAGAAGGTCCAGCTTCTGACACAAACTATGATCATGGACAAAGACCAAATTACAATTCTTCATCAACAATTAATTCCATTGTATACTTTCAGTATGGCATTGAGAGTACCTGACATAACATGTTTCCCTACAACACACTACTTCATAGACAAGATAGAAAGGATTTATCCCACACACATCTCCTATCACTATATTTCCTCAATTCCAAGATACCCCTGATTATAAGATGCACACCTGATTCAGTAGTACATTTTCAAAGAAAAAAAATTGTGCATTACAGTAAGAACAGTAAATGTTCAAACACAGGACTTCTTTTTTACTAATAAATAAAAACACAAAGCTAAAGTTTGAAATTAAACAAATCCAGTCTCACATCCTGAGTGTAAAGATTCTTCTATGGTTACTCTGTAGATCAGAAATGATCCATATGCTACCACCCTCTGTGCCATCAAATTCATTTTGCAATGAAGCGTTTCTAGAACAACAATAACTGAACATTCAACAGTGCCAACCATATGCACCCCCAATCCTCTTCTGGATTCTTGATTGTAAGAAAGCATTTTAAAGATGCAACAATGAACACAAATGTAACAACAAAACAATCTCTGATCACGAAGTATTAGTCAATATTAAACCTACGCAACTCTTGAGGTTTTCATAGCAGTGTGGTGGAGGACTCCATTCTTCTGAGACATGATGCAGTGTCACAGGGTAAGCAGTTTCCAGTTTTTCGAAGGTACATGCTGACTTAAGTTTCAATGGCCAAGAGGTCCAAGAGAGATGCCAAAACCAGACCAAAGGACAGGAATAGACAGTGAAATCTCTTTCTAACAAACACTACAATAATTTCATTTCAAAACATTTCTCTCCAGGTCCACCAGTTTACTACAAGGGGCAGTATGAAAGTAATGCTTCCTATTTTTGTCTCAGCAATTATAATCACAATCACAACAAAATTTACATATATCATGGAACCTGCCTTTACAAAGTTGAGAGTATTTTCCACAAAGCCTTCTTCATTAGCAACACACTTTTTCCCTTTTGCATGAGATGCTATATGCTGGTCATCTAGAAATCTTTATTGAAGCATCAGATCTCTTCGCACATGCTGTGTTTCAGCTCACTGTCATCCACAAAATGTTGTTGCTGGAGTGCATCTTTGGAAAGCCAGAAAGGAGGAGGTCAGAGGGTACTAAATCAAGACTGTAGGGACAATGAGGGATAGCAGTTCACTCACTGTTGCAATCATGGTGTGTGGTATGGCATTGTCATGCCGGCAGAGGACGTGATTCATCTTCCTGTTTCATTCAACCTTGGGAATTTGTTGTTTTAACTTCCTAAATGTTTGCACATATTGCTCTTGATTGATTGTGGCACCTCTTTTCATGAATTTCACTAAAAAGATTCCTTCACAATCCCACAAGACACTAGCCATGACTTTACCAGTAGAAATCTGCACTTTGAATCTGTTCTCCCTTATCTGCCCTACAGTCCCAATTTAGCACTCACAGACTTCCATTTTTTTTGGCACCCTGAAGGATGCCCTCCAAGGAAGCCACTTTGGTGATGATGAGCTGCAATTTGGCACCCTGAAGAGCTCTGATACTTCAGCAAACAGTTTTACAAGACCAGTATACAGCATCTCTCACAAAGGTGGAAAGAGTGTGTTGATAGTGAAGACTCTGTGGAAAAATTATCTCAACTTTGGGAAGGATGAATCACATATACTGAAATTTCATTACAATAGTAATAATAGTTTCTGCGAAAAAATCTACTTTTGTACCAACCTTCGTATATGTCGTTACCTAAAAATGTTTCACTTTATCAAATACCATTTATTGAAAATTTCAGTTTAACGCAATTAAAATCATCCTGATTTTTAAAAAAATCAAACAACGAAATCTGTAAAAATAAATCAAACAATCGACTGCTGCACGTACCAGAATAGAGGCACGGGAAAGAAATGAATAATTTAACTATGTTCATTACGAAAAACTATGACTACTGGAGGTCCATGGAAATAAAAACCTGGTCTCATATTTAACAACAATCCAGGAGCGCCACCCATGCAGCACTTCACACATTGCTCCCGAAGAACATGAACACTTAAGGCGCACTTACTCTAACCATACAAACAAAAGTAGAAATTCTGACGGAGTCAGTCAGCGAGCATTTCGATTTATCTGAAATACGAATGCAGTTTCATTAGATTCGATCATTACCACACGACTAAATCACAAAGCTCAGGTTATGTGTATTAGTAAATGCTGGGTATCTGGTTACACAATCACTGAACACTGTGGTGAATGACCCACTGCTGCACCAGCAAGCTCGATCCACTCTGCAAAATGCAATTTAGGAGAAGCAGAGGTTGGCTCCACAACTTGTGAGAACACAACGGGCATCTGATACAGAACAGTCTGCAGTACATAAAGTGACGCTGCCAGGGATGTTGCATCACAATGGAGAGGGGATCAGCTGAAGGAAGTAATTAAACAGTACTCTCTGCATGACATGTGAACACCAACAAAACATACCTGTTTTACAACCTGATGCCAAATAAAACACCAGAGTTCAAGGGCAGACAATGCACAGGCAGTAAAAATTCATGGAAAAGGATTAGTTTGCTATTGCATACAGACTTGACTGGTACTGATAAATTACACCCGCTAATTATCGGACATTATAGATGCCCACAGTGTTTCAAGAATGTACATGATCTGCCTTGTGAACATCACAGTAATGTAAAAGCCTCAATGACAGATAATGTTTTAAAAACGTGGATTTTGTCATTAGGAAGCTGAATGAGAGCAAAGAAGTGCAAAATTCCGCTTTGACAACTGATTGGCACACAATATATATATAAAAAAAAAAGTATCTACAGTTTTTTTCCACATTATCTCATGAAAGAAACAATTTTTGCAAGAAAGCTATTGAACAAAAAATGTGTTTTGATTTTGTCTATAGTTTTTTTCTGAAACATTTCTCATTCTAAGAAGAATTGACAAAGACATGATCAAAATGTGTATTGGTCTTCATACAAAGTAACCATTATTCTTGTCAGATTTTAATGAAACCTGAATTTTTTCAACAGATATTCGAAAAATACTTCAGTATCAGTTGTCACAAAAATGGGTCCAATGGGAGCTGAATTGTTCCAGACAGATGGGCAGACATGATGAAGCTAATTGTCGCTTTTCCCAATTTTGCGAACACGCCTAAATACTAGATGGTGAGGTGGCATTGGAAGACTTTATTCGTGGGAACAATGACACCAATGAAGGGGACCACACTGTGTCATAAATCCTACCACAAAGAAACGATGAATCTGATGTGACACTGGAGGATGAGGTAGAACACAACGGCAGTGATTATAAAAATGCCACTAATGTTACAGATGCAGCCAACATATCACAACCATCTGCGGTGCTTTGTAATGACCAAGAAATACATTCTGGACTGCGTACTGGACAGCAGTGAAATTGTCCAAGAATTTAAAGAGATCAGTAAATTGGTTGTAGGGACTACAAAAGAAAATACCAAATAGTTTACGAAATTAACATGCTGAATTTCCAGTTTTTGGTTTTTACACATACGTGACTACCATTATGAATTTTTAATGTGTGTCAGTGCAAAAAAATTTCATTATAACAAATATGTCGTCACCCCCACAAATTCTTTATACCGAGACTTCACTGTAGGCCTATAGGTGAAGTGTGAATGGTGACTGGCTGGCCAGAAAAATCAATAGATCAATCAGGGAGTTGTGTAAGGGGCCAGTTATACACTAGAATCCCTGAAAAGGGACATAATTAAAGTCAATGACACAGGCTGACCACCATAAGTCACCTACCGTAAAGTGACAGAAAGCACAGGTGGCATAAAAAAGAAATGAAAAGTGGTAGCTTAAATAGTTGGCATGATATACAGAGCAATCTCACTCACTGGACAAGTACAACATTGTGGCTGGCTTCATCAGTCAATATGTAACATCAATGTTCCATGCCACCCGGGAAGCGGTCCAGTGACAAAGGCCAGCCCTCTGTATGTGATCTAGGGGTTCTGAAAAGGGCCAAGACTAAAAAAGATGTGTCTTCAGGCTTGGTGGGCACAATGTTGCATCCACATTGGACGAGGGAGGACAGGGCAGAACCTGCAAGAATTCACCATGGACAATGGTCCTGAAAAGGACTGTGAGCATTTTACCCATCATGGAAAAGCAGGGGCCTTCTACACTTTCTGAGGGAGGAATGTGGCAATGGTGGTTGCAATGGAGCTCCATCTCGATCACTTCCCTGATAGGTTGGTTCACACAGCTGGGTATTGTGCAGAGGAATTGTGGTGGCTGTGGTTGAAACTAATTTCAGCCACCACTGACTTGTTGGGCTGTACCAGTGGTGTTCTTTCACCCTACAACTTGAAACTTACAGCCTCCAAGCCCCAGTCAATTGTGTTGGACACTGTAACATGTAACCAAATTGTTCAGCAAAGGAAAAGCACAGAAATACTTTCAAAATGTTTTCTCCCCTATTGCAATAAACTTTGTTGTGAGCAGCAAACAACACTGCATACCATCCCAGGAAAGTGAAGACCTAGCTTTTTTCCTATCTTTGTTTTCCCTGTCCCATGATTAATGGACAATACACTGACTTTCTTTGCTCTTTAGTCAAGCAATATAATTTTTGACAGTGATTATCAGATACCATTAAATATGACAAGCCCAATTTTAGATATTTTAAAATATGAAGAAACATTTGCCTTAAAATCAAGGTAGTACTGTATTTAAATCAAGATCCGAACTAGCATTCAGAAATTAATTTGGGTAATTTTACCAGGTGATGTATGTACAGAGTTTGGTACATATAATTAGTTTTTACAAAGACTTAATTATTACAATACACAATTACCACAGTCAGTATGCTCATATTCATGCTGACATGAGCCAAAAGCTTCACCTACTATCTAAATTACTGTTGTAAATCCAACATCTTCTTTACATTAGGTGGCTACAAGTAAAGCCTGTTCCAAACCTGTCTGCAAATTAAGTAATAACACTAGACAGTGGACCTTAACCCACCATCCAGATAGAAAAGACACCTACTACTAACAGCAGGAAACATATCACAAAGGAGTAGTTGAATTCCTGCAGCAACTGTTATGCAGAAGATTTTACAAAAATTTTATCTGACAAATAATTAAAACAAAAATTGTTTTTTTTTTTTTTTTGAACAGTCAACACTACATTTATATTCAAGAAAAACAAGGTCTACAGGTTTCGGCTATCAACAGACCTAATTACAAATATATAAAAATACAGAAATGTTAGAACTGTATTAAATTGTGCTAACCCAAATTCATGACAGAATTCTGGCACAACACAGGCATGCTATGGCTGCCTCCATACCACTCATAGCTGAACACAAAAAAAAAAACACTGGACTGTTGTAAAAAAAACTGGGTGGCTGCAAGCAATGCAACTTTCAGGCTATAAGATATGGAAAAACTGACCAAAAACAAATTTTCATTACAAACAACACACAAATACATGTCACAGTGCAAGCATGTGAAAGAAACAGAAGAGGATTATATGCAGAATGAGCATACCATGGACAATAGTCTTGAGAACTTTATCATAAATATAGGATCATCTGATACTTAACTGAGCAGAGACTGGGAATATGAAGATAATATGGAAAACTTCCATTATCATAAGATTCTGCCTGCAGAGATACTGTACTGACATAAGTAAACAAACCTATGGTTTTAAAAATACAAGTAACAAGTTGCAGGCATATTCACTCCCTCCATCTACCTGCGCTCTGACTGCCATTCCTTGTATGCCAGGTTGTAAGCAAGCTTCCCGCACACACAGAACCCATATAATTTCGCTTGAACTCTAGCATCAGCAGCCAACAGGCATAGCTCTTCCACCCACTCAAACTATTATGGGCATCTGCAAGTAGATCATAACTCTCATCCTCTACCAGCTGACTTCTGTACATGATTTCAGGCTTCCAACACAGTGCAAATGAGATCTGTGTTCTTCTGGGATTCTACAGTGTAGAGTGGTAATTTGTTTCTGAAGTTTCATTGGACTGCTTACCCCTTGAAGATAGGACTGACAGGTTGTCCTGAAATGTCTGTAACAAACTACCAATCTATGCTGCACAAAATCCCAGATGAGCACAGATATCAAATTATTTCTGGGCTGCCAAACCTTACTGCATGTTTGCCAACTCCAAATAGTCCTGTTCTTACTGTCTGTCTGAAGCTCACTGTACCATTCAGAGACTGTAATGTTCCTGAAATGTCTACTTGTTTCATATCTTTCACTTTTAATACTATCTGCATTAATTTGGCTTAAATACTGAAGCCAATGCATTTTAGCCTGCTTCCTTTCATCTAATAATTTTGAACATTCTTAAAAAAAAGCATTGTTTATACTGTTTTAACTCAAAATAGTCTATGAGACTCCATATGGTCAAAATCTAGATAATTAAATTTTATTGCCAGCAAGACAAAACTATGTCCCTTTCCTCCACAACCTGATGACATACCATACTGTCTTGTCAAGTGCCCATGTAATATGAGCCATCAAATGCACAATACTTTTAATTGCCAAGTTACACAATCAAACTTTGTGTATACCTATGTACATCTGGCTCTGATCACATAACAGAAAACAGGCATAAAAACAAAATTTTATATTTATTGTGTTTTAATGAATGTAACTGGCAAAGGTCTCTTCTTCTTAGTTCCTGTAATAGTATGTTTTCTTCTTGCATGAGACATTATATGCACTACCACTGTAAACAGAAAAGAAACACATAGGTACCTACTGTTCAGTTTCCGAAGTGCTTGCCTTGTTGCTAAAACACAGTCTTCTCCTTTGCCAATTAAACCACCAATCCAGCACCAGCCCAATTCATTACACTTTGATGTTGCAACATCTGGCAGTGGAGTATCTTCCCACATATACTGGGATGGGAGTCCTGGTTCTAGATATGACTCTTCGACTACACAGGATTGATTCTCTGGTCTATGTGGAGGACTATTTTCATGAAATTCAGGAGGTAGAGGTTCCTCCATTGAGTCCTCATCCATCTCCCCATGATCCACAAGCTTGGCATCAGTTACATCTTCATTAAGATCACTGATCAGATCAAGCCAAGTTTTGACAGGGATATTGCAGATTCGTTCTAACATGCTGCTTGAAGGGTTTACATGCTAACGAACCACACAAACAAAAAGTATAAACATAAGTGTCCAATTGCATATACTACATATCTGAAATCAAAACAAACTACAAATTTAAGAGTCTTGTCAGCTTAAAAGCCATGTAATTAAAAATTTGTATTATCAAACAACAGCAGAGTAAATACTACTTTTGTCTCCTAGAAGGCCACATGTAGGAATCATTATTCACCACACATGCTTGCTCAGTTAAAGGGTTAATCTAAACTACTTATTCTCTTGAGTAAACAAACATTTGTGGTTGTATGTATGTGTAGAGCAGGCATACATTATTTTGCAAATATTTATAAATGTCATCATAAAAAGTACATATTAGAATCCCACTCCAAAAAAAGGTCATGTACAAAAAGAAAAACATGTTTGTAATTTTCTATGGTACTGAACTAGTCAGAACAGCTTAGACTAATCAGTAAAGGCACTTAGCTGGACTAATGGTATTCAGGAAAAATTTTTTCTCCTTGCCACCATGTCCAGGCTGGCTCTGGGGCCCACCCAGCCTGCTCTGAAATGAATACCATGGATAAAGAGATCAATAGCTAACAAAGTGACGAATGCTTACAGCTTTATCTCCACACCCCCAGACATCTTTCTGGCAGGATGCTTAAGCAAAGGGGCAATTTACTGTAACTGAAAGTTAATAAAATGCACAACGCTGTAACAGTGAACAGCCTTTGATAAGCTGGTAAGGGCTTATGTCAATATAAAATCTAGGCAGAAGTGTGAAAATAAGTACCTTTCCCATTTGCCATGTATAAATGGACACATGGAAACAATTTTCAACTTCATAATTGTAACAGACAATTACTTTCCACAGATAATTATACTGTATTAAAATCTGTGGAATCATAGGATTCAATTTCATACATTGTGGGAATAAACATAGTGAGTCTCTGAAACCAAAAAGCATGAGAATGCTTCACAACAAATGTGACGTTTACCTCTTTCTCAACAAGTCGAAGATCCTTGAAGTTCAAATAACCCACTGGAGCAACAGCATCATTAGAATGGATCACAGTCTCATATTCATCACTGCAATGGGATATTTATGACATTCATTATATTTTTAATGTTGATTACAAATATGAATATTAATTACACCTTGAGGGCTTCTATGTATTATCATCATTATTATTATTATTACCATCATCATTATCATCAATAATAATAGCATTACTGTTACTTCACTACTATTGTACGTATGGGCTGGGGGAGGACCATACTTACATGACAATAGTCTTGATAAACAATGGACAATCAAGAGTAAATGTTTCATACTCTCCACCTTCGCCACATACATTTAATCCGTATTTTTCATTCTGTAAAGGAATTTTTTTATGTCAAGGAAACACACCCTCAGGATTCCTTCCTGCTAAACCCTCATTACATATATGCCCAATACGAAACAAATTACATACAAAGACTAGGGAAATACTTGTTTAGAACTGAGCAGTTTAAAAGTATTGGAATGTATAATTTACCATCTTCATAATATGAGGATGAAGATCAGCTATTGTCATCCCAAGATGCTTTGAAGGATCAAGTCCCAATGCTGCAACTTTGATGACAATTGCCTCAATCTGACAGTCTATCATTTCCTGAAGTAATTCCCTTTGGTCTCGACGCCACAAGTAGGCCAATGCCACAAGGCCAAGACGAGCACACCTGAGTAGCATCATACAGCATAAAACACTTATATAAAATAATGTCTATGATTTGTAATATCAAAACTTATGTCAAAACCCATATTCCATAATTTCAAACCTCTAGAGTGATTATCTAACAGCTGACAACTGTGTTTTGTAACTAACACAGCTTGTAAATAATAACAACATGCAATACAAAACACAAGTCACTCTAGTGACAGCTAATGGTGATGGCAAGCTTTACTTCAATATGTAAAGTATTCCTAAGAGCAGAAATTCTCAAACTACATGGATCACAACTAACAAAACTTTTAAAGATCAGCATCCTCCTGTAGGCAATAATTTCAACACACATATACAGTTACTCACAGTATTCACCACATTCTTAACATAAAATATAAAGTCATTTCTTGCTTCTGGAACACTTTTTTAATAATGTAAGTTTGAGAACCACTGCTTCACAGAGAAGTAATCAACACAAAATATTTTTTTTATGACATGTACTTACACATTTTCAACTCTGATTCGTTGATAATCGGATAAAATGGCTCCAACAGCCACAGCATCCACATCGATTTCATCCTGTTCATTTAGCAAGACCAAAACTTAACTGACAATCTTGTATCAAATTTTGAAAATATATCTTTCATATGGCAAAATGACACAAACATTCATATTTTAAGACTACAACAACTTTCAAACTGCAGCAGACAAATAACATCAGAACAAATGCAGAGGATAGACAATTCCCAAAATATGTAATTTCAAGTTACATAATATAATATTTTAAAAGTAAAAAAATTAAAATAATAACATTTTTGTAACCCCAACAAATTTTTCCTTGCAAGGATGAAAGTGAAATGAGACAAAGGTGACAGAAGATGACTGTTGAGAGAGCACACAGTGTCTTGTGCCCACATTAAGTGGAAGGACACATGCCTTCTACATCAACATGCTGTTTTAAATGGTATTTTGACCCTCTACTTGCCCATAGTCATAACTGGACAGCACCTCTGTAAGAAATTGGAGGGCCTGCCCCTAGCAAAAGACTCAAAATAAAAATTAAAAAGACATTAGAAAACTTTCTCAAGAATTAAATTCAACTACTTCAACTGTGAAAATAACTGAAAAATCATGAGTACATAAAAGATCACATGAGATGTTCAGCACTTTTAAAATGAACAAGACTCATGAAAAACCATGCTGGTGCTATGTTTGAAATGGAAAAGTTATTAATATTGTGGACAGAGAATTTAAAAAAAAAACCGCACGCGCACATGCACATACAAACACACACACACACACACAAAGTGCCACTTAGCATAATTGTGATTCAAGAAAATGTAAAAGTCTCTTTGAAGATGTGATCCATAAGCAAGATCCATGGCTAGTATCGGGTGGTTTCTTACATTTTGAGATTTAGCAAATGTTTATCATGTGATGTTCAGCAGTAAGGCTGCAGCAATGTATCCCTATTTTCAGAAAAATTATAGAAGGTGGGTGGTTATATGGCACAGCAAAACATAATTATTCTTGGGGAGGGAGACAGAAGTGGGAATGCCTAAGATACCTACATTTCCAAAGAAGGAAAAAGATTGTCAAGGATTCCAAGCAGCAAAAGAAAGTCTAACACTTTTGCTTCAGCAAACAGACAGGGGTCAAAAGTTGAAACCATATTTTGTTTACCATTCCAAAAAGCATCAGACATTAAAAATATAAGCATGGTTATCCTTTCAGTTTATTACTGAACCAAAACCCAAGGCTTGGATCACAACAGTCCTTTTAGAAGGCTGGTTCAACTGTTTCATTCCTGACGCAGAAAAATACCAACGAGGAAATGTGTCCCATTCCAGATTCTTCTTATCTTTGATAATACTAATGGTCATCCTGCACAATTAGACAATTTTTGTACAAATGTTTAAAACTCATATTTCTTTCCCTGAACACTAGAACAATCCTCCAGCCTATGGATCAGTGAGTAATTATCAAATTTAAAGTGTATTATCTAAAAGAACATCTGGAGTTTGAATTTCAACTGGACTCCACTGTAAATATATATATATATATATATATATATATGCATGCATGTGTGTGTGTGTGTGTGTGTGTGTGTGTGTGTGTGTGTGTGACAACATGTATTCTCAATT
>Ga0123357_10005352_pt1 | contig 15352 bp, 10 predicted proteins | sample TergutEmb28metaG_FD_89873 | JGI IMG/M metagenome (GOLD analysis project Ga0123357, IMG submission 89873) | Embiratermes neotenicus P4 segment gut microbial communities from Petit-Saut dam, French Guiana - Emb289 P4 | ecosystem: Host-associated > Arthropoda: Insects > Digestive system > Gut ... | reverse complement strand
TCAGATTATCTACATTGCTTCGGCTTGGATCCTGTATCCACTGCATTTTAGCCTGCTTCCTCTGATCTAAGAAATCTACACATTCTTTATCAAACCATGGTTTATGCTGCTTCCATTCGTGCAAACCTAGGCTCTCTTTAGCTAAGGTTTTGATATTCTCTTTAATGTTTTCCCAAGCCCTATTAACGTTCTCGTCTCCATTCAAGTTCTCCAAAGCTGCAAACCTGTTTGTAATCTCAATCTGATACTTTTCTTTAACCCCCAGCTCATTTAGCTTCCTCAGGTTAAATCTTTCCCCATCAAACTTCTGTGCGGCTTGTTTACGTACAACTAATCTTTCCCTTAATTTTGTAACCACCAGATAATGATCAGTATCACAATCAGCTCCTCTGAAACTTCATACATCTAGTATGCTCAAATGCCGTCTCCTGTCTATCAATATGTGATCAATCTGGTTGTGACTACTCATATTGCATAAATTTGACTAGCATTAGTATTGCATTAGTGATATGACGATATATCTTCAACACAACTACACATACCTTTTGTCAGTCAAGTATCAAAATTATCACATATTTTATGACGATATATCCGACATATTTAATGCACAGGGATTGTACACCCAACTAATGGGTTCTTCATAAAAACATTACACAACAACAACAACAACAACAACAACAACAACAACAACAATAATAATAATAATAATAATAATAATACAAATGTACAACTACAGCTCGAAATTATGCAATATCAATGTAGGATTTAAAAAAACTGTGCTCAAACTCCTTATTCTTACTGAAAATTGTTGGACATAAACTTCCAAGACTCACACCGCATGAAAATCCGTAATTGTGAACTCACAACATTTCAAAAACAAGTTTAAAGCATTTAATACCTACACCTGTACCTGTACCTGCATTCATATGTCTAGTTCCAACATTTTGTTAGTCAACATTACAACCTAAATCCAATCAATACGATTTCATGCAGAAGTGTTATTTTTACATAGTATAAAACAATTACCTTAACAAAAGACGCAGACTGTTCGAAAATTTGCTGTCGTACATCATTTCAGGATCCATACTGCGGCACTGGTGTTACTCCTCTGTCATACATTTTCGCATCCTCCATGTTTCTACTAGGCGTACAAACTGCAGGCAACTTAAAAACACGAGGTTTGGTATTCTCTCTAGCTGGATAAGGTCCAAATTTCGCGAAAAATGATCACTTTGTTCAAAGCCTGAAAGGTGGAAACACACAAATGACATGTTGATCACAAACATTTAGATTAAAAATGGAAACTTCATTGCACTGGAGGTATACAAGTACAACAATTGGAGTTATTTTAACAAATACTCAAAAATCAAACAATGAAGTTAGGTCCAAGGTTTAGTGCTCCAGTACTGACCATGTTTTTATGTTTCAGAACAACAAGTTCCATCACACTTCAAGCAAGAGAGGGAGTTGTTCTTACATATACACCAGAAATTAGAGATTGATTTTAAACTTTATACTACTTAAATCGACGCGCTGTAATAAATATCTCCTATTTATTTCACAAGATGTTCTCTTGCTTTCTTACGAGCAGAAATACTGAACTCCCACAATCTAATTTGAGGCCTATGTTTCATAAACTTCCCCTACTTTTCCTGCAGCCTTCTTTAATGGACATCATTTAGCAGTTTTGGTGTGCCTTCTTTGCACAAAGGTACGAAGAATTGGGATGTGTGTCCATCCACCCACATGTTCCAATTTAGAAATCACTAAATGGATTGAAGTAAAATTTGGTATTTTGTGTGTGTGTGTGTGGAGCGAAGGGGGGAACAATATTGAAAGATGCTGGACAAACTTTGGCCTGCACTGGTCTACTAATGCTTGAATCAAACACCATAATTCTTTTCCCCCAAAAAAAGAGCAACTTACATAATACTTGTGCACAATCTACAACATGCACTTTGTTACTGTCTAAAGCTTTTTGTTGTAAATTTTCTTTGACATGGTGCATGCATACTTAAATAATACAGGTAGTAATTATGTATGCTTCTTTGCACCCTACTATTTACGCCAACAACAAAATTAATATGAACCACAGCTGCACTTTCAGTGTTACCTGCCCCCATGTTAAAAATTTAATTAAAATTGGGTGAGTAGTTTTGAAAAAGAAACCCATGCAGCCAGACATCTTACTGTCTACAAGTTAACAAAAAGCCATTTCGGAATCTACGATTCCTGATCCATTTTGACATTACGTGAGATGTCTTGCAGTTCTCTCATTATTTGTGAGATGAAGTTGATCAGCATATTTGAAATATTCCGGATTGAAATAGAGTAGATGGCTAACCCGACTAAAGTTTTTCTTTTTCCTTCCCCCCCTCCCAGTCCCTCAAGGGAAATAGTGTTTTGAACAATATTACAATTGCTCCCTTTCACATTCTCTCCAATTCATTATTTACTAATAATATATGAATACTGTACAACCTTACTGAAACTAATGCTGAAAAAATTGAATCACAATTGAATAATACCCATAGTAACACAGAATTTAAACTCGTGAAATAGAAACAAACTTCCTTTACCTTCCTATCATAAGCCTACCACATATACCAGCCAACTACAACAAATATAAACTTCAAACTTCGATTTCACCCATCTAATGAGACACAGACTTGCAGCCTGTCTGTTCAAGCTTTACGGAAAACATGACCTTCACAAGGAAGTGAATAAATAGACCAAGATAAAAACCATACTCAATATTGCTACTGTCAGCATTTTCCCAATTAGTACGATACAACACCAAGAAAGACAAAATCAGTAAAAAGTCAACCACCCACCAAAAACTTGAGGCAAAACAATGTGGATCATGTTGATTTGTCCGTACAGTGGAAGATGCACTAATTCAAGAACAAATAAATCAACCTACAATTACAGATTTTGGCTCACTGAAGTTACAAGTGGGTTAAATGAAAGGTGTAAAGCAACTGCAATAGCTCATGTAGGGATCAGATGAACTGATAACAGAAAAGAATTAGTCACACTTGCTAACCTAAATTTCAGCAAAACCACATATGGAATGTTGGGAAAAATGGAAATGTCACTGGAATTGATTCAGTAATGCAGGAGGGGATTATTTTAAAAGGGACAATGTTTAACAAAATTTATGCGATATGTATGATGTTTTATTCAACCAGTTCAGAACTTTCTGAACAGACCTCATACACTCATATTCACAGTACAAATATGCAAAAATGTTTTATATCTCACGGGTGACATATCAGCTGTATCCACATAATACATTTGGCAAAAACATTAAAAAAAAAAAACACAAACTTTATCAGATACTAGTCAGGACACTGGCATTTATGTCAATAAAGCGTAAACAATATTTTGTATATAATGATGCTTTGTTACCACAATGAAAATAACGAACCTGCTACAAACACAGCACAAATATCTTCAGAAAATGGAGTAGAGTTCAAACATCTGGGAACAAATCTTAGTCAATTATGCTGTGCAGATTCTTATGACAAGAAGGATATGAAGTTTGTTATATCACTACAGGCTGTTCAGCATCTTCATAAACATAAATACAACATTTTTAAAACTCATTCATTCTGTAAAATATCAGTCACTGAGTAGCACCTAAAAAATGCTACAGTCCTGTATGTCTATACAAAAAGGAGAGGTAATATATATATTACGGAGACCTCAAGAGTAATGACTTTCATAAGAACTTTACAGATTCAAAGGACATTCAGAAGATGCAGAGAAGACATGGAATGTCTTAAGTATGACCCTGAATTTTGAAAACCAGGCTACCATTGGCAAGCTGTAGTTGTATGCAAGACATAATATGATTCATTTTTCTCCAAACAAAGAGAATGTGCCACATATATACTCAGCATACCAAGGTACACAACTTTATAATAAGGGAATATGACGGGATACTGAATACATTGAATGTGCTAACTGCTATGGTCCAATTTTATCACTCCAGTGACATACACCACTAATTTCCCCTGATGTCTCTTAATGTACAAATCACCTACACGAACACTATACATTTCAATGGAAATTTTAAACACTGTTCTTCAAAGGATGATGTTCAGAAGACACAATGTTTTACAAAATAATTAAATACCATTTTGTCTGCATATCACACATAACACTTCATTACAATGAACATGTGTCCATCCATGTCAACCGATTACTAAAAATAGCATAACATCATTTAAAGGGCAATTTCAATATCATTTGCTACCATAAGATTTGGAGATTGCGTTAATTAAAACTTACACTTCACAAAATAAACAAAAAAGCTACTGAAATCAAGAATGCAAGACAAAAGATGGTCTGCAGTACTGATCCATCAACCACATCAAAGACCTACCAGACTAACAGTCAGTTTATAAACTTCTGCACATGTGGGATCATTTGTGGTAATAAGCACCACTTTCTTGATTTCAAACTTTCGCCATGTTCTGAATGTTGTATGCTTTCTTCTGGGTAATTCCCTGGTGTCTGAATTCTATGTGACATTTTGGAACACTGCCTGTTCCAAAAGTCACATAAAATTCAGATGCTGGGGAATTACCCAGAAGAAAGCATACAACAAGCATCACCTTACCTTGTAAATGAAACCAACTTGGTGCACAGTTTATTTTTAGTGTATTTCGTCAATTTTATTTATAACCTCTACATGTTTCGGACCTCTCCAGGTCCATCATCAGGAGGAACAACTGTATTTATGTGACACTTGGTACTTGTTATTCGGTATAGCTGTAATGTGTATTCTGTATTCTGTATATTCTGCATACCAGGCAGTCAGCTATACAGAATAACAAGTAGCAAGTGTCACATTAATACAGGTGTTCCTCCTAAGGAAGGACCTGGAGAGGTCCAAAACATGTACAGGTTATAAATAAAATTGACAAAATACACTAAGAATAAATTGTGCACCAAGTTGGTTTCATTTACAAGATTATATAGAGATGCACGGTCAACAGAACATTAAAAAAACACCAAATTACCATTTGTTTTCTTTGCACAATATCAAACAAACCCTGTTTGTTCATGAAGATAATGGCATCTGATAACCCGAACAATATACCTTCTGACCATTATAACAGATGTTACATTTAACACACAGTCGAAATACTGCAAAATGAGTGTTCATAACAGCATGAAGAACTAACATCATAATGTATATTCATTACATACAAGAGGGCACCTGGAAATGTATAAATTACTCCTAAACATAAGCACTGAATATTTGTGGTTATCTCAACATAATCAGTGGAAACACATAAGTTAAAGGGAATTCATGTGAATTATACTGTCCAAATTTAACTCTATCCTACAAAGTGGAACAGGTCATTGCATCTACTACATTTTTATTGGCATCAAAATGAAAATAAAGACATTTCTTAAACACAACAGCAGCTGTCAATGTAATTAACTTTAAACAGATGGCACGGCATAGTGAAACAAATTCTGCTGCTATTTAGAAAATGGGTGAGCCCTGCAAAGTGATTAATATAACACGTTTTCTATGACTGTACTGTTCTGTACTTCCACATAAAGGAATAGGAACATAACACATGATAGAATGCAAAGTGTTCTGGATACCAAAATAGCAATCATGTTTAGAATAATGTAAGGCAACAACCATCCTTTGTACATTACAAACACTTTGGCATCAGTCTCTAATATAAAATATACCAACAAAACTAATACAAATAACAACTTTTACAGTGTCTTTCTGTTGCTCAATACCAGCATTATCAGAATAAATATTCAGTCACATAAGAACTTTAAAAGTGTTATCACATAAGCTATACAAAATGATTACTGGGCAATTTTTTTCACGCCTTAGGTCATGGATTTCATCACAAATTCCTGTCATGTATTTTCTACGACATGAGTGCCTAAAAAAATAAAACAAATAATTATTAGTATCTGCATATTTAAGGGTGGCAACAGATGCAGCTGCAAGAAAATATGAATGTGGTGTCAGAGGGAAAAATTTGGAATCAGGATGGAGTGTCTGCAGAGTCTGAAGAAGAAATTTGGTTTAAGTGTGGAACATAGCAGTCCAAATAAGAATTAGAACCAGCCCAATAATGTTAAACTCTTTATGCAATGCCAATAACACAAACAGATTTCTTTATGTTCATCAAATCTGTGGAAATTGCTTAAGGTAAATGGTAAAAGTTTTCTTGAATTCTCCAACTTTTGTTATCCTTGCACTCATTCAATGATGGCTTAAAATTGCACGTGTTCCTTATAATCAAATGTAAAGGGTGCAGCAGAAAAACCTGACGGTTTTTAAGTCCCGTTATATTGGCAATCGTATGGGGTGGGGTAATGCAACCAAGGTCAGTGGCTAGCTGGTTTCATGCCATTTAAGTAGCCATGGAGCAGTGGACGGCGCAACATTGTGCTTTCGTTGTTGAAGCTCTTTTCAAGAATGGCGATTCAGTCATTACAACACAACGATTATTTCTCAGACACTTTAACATTCCTCGTCATGGCCGTGTTCCTTGCAGTAACACCATAAAAGAATTGGTATAGAATTTTCGGGAAAATGCTTCGGCCTTAAAAATAAAACTCCGAGGCAGAATTCCTATGGTACAAACACCAGAAAATGTTGATAGGGTAAGGATGGCTATTGTGAAGAGTCCAAGGCGTTCAGTGAGGAGGCATTCAGCTGCCATAGGATTACCTGATCCCAGTGTGCGGAGAATTTTGCACAAGGATCTTAATTTCCAACCGTACAAAATTGCGATTGTTCAAAAACTAAGTGATTGCGATATGGCTAACTGCAGGATTTCTTCTGAGCAACTTCTCGAAATGCTGAATGATGATGGTGTTTTCAGCACTGTCCTAATGACTGATGAAGCACGTTTCCACTTGTCAGGTCATGTGAACAAACAAAATTATTGCTACTGGGCACCTGAAAATCCACAAGAGCTCCATCAGCATCCTCTCCACGGTGAAAGATTGACTATCTGGTGTGGGATCACATCGTTTGGAGTTCTTCACCCTTACTTCTTTGAAGACAACGAAGGTGCAGGCGTTACTGTGACATCCGAGCACTATGTGGCAATGCTACGCAACTTCTGTGAACCAGAGTTACGTTGTCGTGGGATAGATCTCCCATCAGTATGGCTTCAGCAAGATGGAGCAACTGCTCACACAGGAAGGCATCAATGAGTGTTCTGGGGGAAATGTTTCCACAACACATCATTTCCCATGGTGGTAATGTTCCATGGCCGGCACGTTTGCCTGATCTCTCCGCCTGTGATTATTTTTTATGGGGGTATCTCAAAAGCAGAATTTTCATCTCTAAGCCTAGAACCATAGCGGAAGTAAGGCAAAGCATAAAGGAAGAAGTCGCGGCGATCCCAGAGCAGATGACTCGACGGGTAATGAAAAATCTTGGAGTAAGACTGGAGCAGTGTTTGAGAAATGGTGGGAGACATCTGAGTGAACTACATTTCATAACTTAAAATGGCATGCACTGAGTTTTCCAGTGATAACAACTTTTACATAAAAAGGTGACACCTCACTGTGTTATTTCATTTCGAAACCAGTCAGGTTTTTCTGCCGCACCCTGTACTTTGTTACTGCATTCAGAAAGTTGCAACAGACACTCCTGTACAGTGCTGAAATGTTCTGAGAACCACAGTAACTTCATGCAACAACTTGGAGAAACATTAGGATTCCACAACCATTTAATTCAAGAACTTCGTGGAATATAATGAGTACAAACAAAGACTCAATAACGTGGAAGTTCCAGAATATCACTGATGTGATTGAACATCCCCTGTTTATCAGCTGAGGTGGTTAGCTTACCTTTCAATAACTAATCCAATGCTCTTCTGGAATTCTTGTTGGGTCAAATCCAACTCAAGATGTGTAGCCAATGTTTTTATCACAGCAGACTCCAGGTTCAGAGCCAGAACTTCCACATGAACTTTAGCAGAGAGACACTGAAGTGTGCTGGACAAATGTGACATCATCTGCATCGAACAGGGCAGATTAACACAGACAAAAGTGACTCACTGAATGGATGTTGTTGAAACTTACTTCTGTGGGATCTTTACTGACAAAATTGCCGATAAGTACAATCTAGATAGGCCAAAATAATACACAGGTCTCTCTTACGTTCAAAGCAAAGTATCTTGTTCAAAATTTACTGAATAAATGAACGTTTCTGACAAGGGACCCAATGTGATATACTACATATAAGCCGCAGTGTTTTTTCTGTTCATTTTTCACTGCCGTTATTTACATTCATATCAATATACGTATTACTCATATCCACTTGTACCACAGTGTCAATATTTATTGAAATTGGTTACAGGAACAATTTTGTAATTTATCTTGGTACATCTTGTATACACCGAATGCACAAGAAAACTTTATAAAAAAAATTACATACATCAGATTTTCATGTTTAAGAAACAAGAACTTGCAGATTCCTCATATGGGAGTTTCACACATTTAACCTTTCACACAGCAAGTCACAATGGGTAAACATAACACAAACATATGCAGTACTTCTCAGATTCAAAGTTATGGTACATGAGTGGCTTTAAAATTTTAGCATTGTGATATCCTCATACTAATCTCATCAAGTCAATACTTTTGTTTCAAATGTCTTCAAACAAATTTCACAATATGGCCAAAATAAATGACAAAACAGACAAAATAAGAATACGTGTGATTTCAAGCTTCCGCCACGAAGTAGCTGAGAACTGCACTCTTCTGGGTTATTATGCAGCGAGTAATGGTAATTTCTACTGCTTGCTGCATAACAACATGCAAGAGTGGAGTTCTCAAAATAAGAATAAATTACATAGTATTGAGACTAGAACATATAGCCACCCATGAACTCCATTTAAGTGACAGGTGTACAGGCACTCTTTCATCTAAATGATACTTACCTGTGTGATATTGTTTGTTCAATGAAACTGCATCCTTCCAGATGCAATGAGGTAGTATGACACACAAACAATATTCTGAAACACCAGCAGTTATAAAGCTAACAATGTGAGGCTTGGGACACTAGTAGGATAGGTAATGCTGTATAATGTATGTGTGTCTGTGAACTCTGCACACATGTTTCAGTGCTCTATAAAAAGAGACAGAGAAAGAGTGAGAGACAGAGACACAGAGAGAAAGATGAATGGACAACAGGAGGAAGTATCTGTTACTCCTCCTCTCACTGTATAACCACACCAAGAGCACAGTTTGCTGTTGAATTTCTAATTGCAATGTTGAGATCATTGTCAAGGGCTTTAAAATGGTATGAACAATGTGTACATGAAAAAGAAGTACTGAAATGTTTTTGGAAAGAATCTGCACACATAAAAACACTGCCATGTCAAAAGGGAAAATAAAGCTAGTTAATTCACAATGCAACCTTCTTAACAAGGGAGTACTACGAGAATAAAGCACACACAATTTCAAGTCTTCCTCTCTGTTACCCATAAATTTTATTTCCTGTATTACATGATGTACACAGTGTCTACCCAAGGTCACTGAACACATACACCTAAGTTGCGGCACTAAACAGTTGATACATCTATCCAGGTTGTATGAGAGCAAAACTCTGCACTACTACAAGCAACTCATTAAAAAGAAACTGTGTATGAACAATTATGCAGTCCAGCTAATCTTAACAATTAATGTCCAGGACAGTAACATTTAAATCTAACCGATACTGAAATCATTAGTATGATTCAAAACTTTAAATTTCGAACAATACAGTCCCACTTTTCCTGCTGCATATAAGGTGTAAATTTAACTTCATTTTTGAAGCTTCCATGCAGTTTCAACTAATTTCAATAAAGATGATCATAAAATGCTTTTAGATTCCACTAAGTGAGTGTCTGGTATCCCTGGTACCATTTCAAAGTATTGTAAACAACCAACTTACCTGAACTTCGTACCTCTTCCGAATGCTGGTTGGATACTTCTCCCCTGTGAGAAAATTAAAATTCACCAAAGGATTGCCACCTACTGGATCAGCACTTGCCATTTTGCACTCTGATCGTGTCAGCATGCTGTTTGCTTCTGCAGTCTCACCACTGCTCTTCAGCATCTGCTGCAGGAATTCCACCAGACTAGCAACTTTCACCTTCCTCTCTTGAAACCTACATCATATCCAACAACAATTGAACAAATAAACTAATGGGGTATGATGGGCAATATACCGTCCCTCCTATGTTAGAAAAACCATTTACATCTATAAATAATTAAGTGAAAATACAAGTAAAAATGCTGTATATAATTTTATTGAAACAAAAGGTAAGAATCCTCAGTACAATAGATACTGCATGATTCTCACTACTAACCTGTCCTTTTCCCAATTTCGAACCCGAAGTGTTCCAGTTTCTATGTCCTCTAGAATCACTATGTAAGGCACCAAATTTTCTTGGCAGTACTCCTGAACTTCTTCCAGACTCTGAACACAAAAAGAATAAAAAGTCTTACTTTATTACCTCAGGAAGACACAGTTCTAAAAGTAATTTACTGTTATATACAGGACAGAATACTCAACTCTGCTCTCCTAGTGCCTGATGCATTTCTTATTGACAGAAGTTACACAAGATCAGAATCACCTGTGGTATGCTGACAGAAATTCAGTGGTTATTTAGCATAAGATGGAACTGTAAGATTAGCATTACAAACTGGAAATGATAGTGGAGGAAGCAGTTGCATTAATTTCAAGTTACTACCTTGGCAATTGCCTGGAATGGCTGGGAAAACCCATAAGAGTTGGTTGTACCTGTCAAATATAAGCCATGTTCATAAACACTGACAATGAGCCACTGAAGCACTCTCTGAACAAAGCAGATAACTACTGAAGGAGCAAAGCTACAGTACAACATGGGTTCCAAACTGTGATGGAGCCTTATTATTCCAATAGTCACAAGGCTTGAACTCTAACATGGGAGCAAATGCCCAACTGCCCAGTGTAAGGCAAGTTAGGAAAACAGAATCAAAATAATGAATGCCTAACTGCATCCTTTCATTATGAGTTTCAGAATGACTACATTCGCCATTGAATTCTCAGCATCTCACCCTTCGTACATCTGAAAAGGCAAAACTTTGAGAACCTGAGGAATACCATACTCCTGATTTTTGTTGGCAGTCCACATGTTAATGGGCCCATCTACTGGTCAAAGGACTCCCAACCATCATCGTCCTATCCATGCCAAGTCTGTAACAAATAAGACTCCACCCACATGCCGAAGTTTGCAGAGAACACCATCAGTCATACACAACATAAACCGTGAGCTACTATGCACCTGAAGGTTATCCATAAGAGAAATTTTTATGCCAGCTGTCCACAGTTCCCGGATCACAGCTGCCTTCTCTTTCAACATAGACTGAAGACCATAAGAACACACCACAACATCAACACCTGGTGTATAATTCTCATCTTGTAATGCACATACTATCTTATCAAGTGAGATGCTGATCCCAGCTGCTACTTGATTTACTTCCTTAGAGGCCATACCAGTCATGTCTAGTGTCTTCCTGTAAACAGAGCAAAGGGCATTCACTATTTTAAGGCTAAAATTAATTTACATTATACCATATTTACCCAAATATATAATCCTCCATTGACAGTCTCTAACTATAAGGAAAATACCTATATAGAAAATGTTTAACTTTGTGCAGTATTATAACGCAAACCCAATATTCCAGATGATAAATTAGACAAAAAAATTCTTAGTTTATATCCAGATAAATATAGCATATAAAGACATTGGTTACCAGAACTCTCCTCATGGCTGGGGTGTGGTGTTGACCACCCACCCCCATTTAGTACTGATGTTATGAATGAGTACAGCTATACCTCTATTCCCTGCTGTGTCTGCATGTTATGGGAATACTTTTACCTCTGTGGTGCACAAAGATTCAGTTCATAACCCACAAAGAACACAGTCTTCTTCTATTAGACAGGCCAATCAATGAATGTCTTATAGTGAACACATACACAGTGTGGCCAAAATGTGGGCTATTTAGTGTTAAATTTGATGGTACATAATTAACCACTATGCTTTAAAGAGTTAATCCACTCTGGCTGCCCTCTGCACTAGCAATTTCAATCCTTCACTAGCTACTTACATCTCCTTTGTCATTGCACTATGAGAAACACATTAAGAGAATAGAACATTTAATTTTGTTAAATTCTATTGCATTAGACACAACAGAGTTGAACACTTGCATGCTCAGATGTTTTATTTGACTATTTTACAAAATTTATCAACTGCACAGGTCATATAGCATCATTACAAGTAATAAATCAGTCAGGACAAGAATGGAAATATTGATGATATATTTTAAAGAACTGATCTCAATATTTTGCCAAAGATTTAAAAAAAATCATCAAAAATCTAAGTCTTGAGAGTTGTTGTCCAGACTGATATTTCAGCCCAGCTCTCTTCAGTACAAAACAGGGCTGCTAACCATAATACTGCCATATTCTGATTATGACGCCTCAGTACTGAACAGCAGTTCTCAAGCAATTGACATTAGTGGAACATTCTATGCATTAATGACTTCCAAAGACTAAAAATTTATTTCCTGGAAATTACTGGATTAGACTACAGGCTGGATGGACCAGGGTTCAATTCCCAGCAGTGACAAGAAGGATTTTAATTTTTCCAAAAATACCCAGACCAGCTTTGAGACCCAATCAGTCTCCTACTCAATAGTTGTCAGTTCTTGGGGTTGGGGGGGAGCAGCCAGTGCATAAGATAACCAGCCACCTACATCTGATGCTGTGATTAAGAATGGGTGAAGCTTCCTGCATGTTTTCATGTCATGAACAGGGACAACATTACCATTGTTACTTTAAAAAAAAATAAGAGCCTACCGGAAGGTAGAGAGCATGTTATCATATCTCCCGCCTGCTGCAATAACATCCAATCCACTTCGCCTTCGCTTCTTTTTTAATTCACACAGAAACTGACACATCATACCAGAGTACTGCTGCACATTGTACACAAGCCCTGGGGCAACAACGATAGGACACTGCAACATACAGCAGTAAGGATAAAAAACCTCTGTAAGTTACATGGTTGAGTGGCACATTCACAATAACATACAAACATAACACAGTGTATCAAAGGTATTGTTTAAGACGGTCTGCTTCATAGTGTTTATAAAATGCAATCACCCAATCAATTTAAAAATAAAATACTGGTATTTATGTTACATTTTGCGAGGAACATCACACACCACTGATCATGTTCTAAAGCAGGGGAAAAAAAAAACTGTTAGAGAATAAGGCTGCCATCTCAAACACACAACATAATAATGTATGAATTTATAGTATTAAGAAAGTGTTTTGTTATGCAGCCTTCAGAATGATTACTACAATATTTCAAATCATTACAGCAAACAGAAGAAATACTTGTGCCACACATAAAGCATTCTGCATTACAGACTGAAATATAAAAACTGCTGCACATCACACTTTTAATAACTTCCCCAGTCAAATTATATTTAGGTTGAAACAAGGAGGATGAGATGGGCTGGACACATGGCATGCCTGGGGGGCAGGGGAAATGCATCATAATTGTGGTTAGCAAAGCTTGTGGAAGAGACCCTGTAAGAAACCTGGATGTGAAAAAATAACAGCAAAACTGATCATCAATTATTTGAGTGTCATTAAGTGGACTGCATTCAACTGGCTCAAAGCTGGAGTCCAACTGTTGGTTTGTGTGAATATGATTATGAATCTTTACATTCCATTAAAGGAGGACGTTTGTTAAAATTTACAGTATTCTGGGCTGTGATGTTGCGTAGTTTGGTGGCTAGGTATCTATGTTTCAGGGCAACCTGTTGCCTACATTTGTGTCTTCTACTTTCAGCAGGAAGACACTATCACATTCCAGAAAACCATGAACTTTGCATTCAATGCCATGAAAACCTCAAATCGCAGGGAATTCCATAACTAACTACATAAGAATATTCCACGGAAGATTCTGATAATGGAGTTAGTTGAAAAGTAGTAGTTAAAGGTGTAAAAAATATGTATCAACTGTTCATGTGTAGGAATGAAGTACTTCAGCTAGATCGACAAACTCCAACAATCAGCCAAACACTGATGGGACCCCAACACTCAAAGTATGAATGTTTTCCCAAATTAACTTCACCTAATTGGAAAAGTAAAGTGCAATTTCCAGCATCCATTCTTCTGGGATGTGACACTGTGTCAAAAGGATGTCTGGGACCTCTCAACCCTTCAAGATGAGACTATTTCAGTGTCTCAAAACAATGGGAACCAAAACCCCAGTAACATGGCATCACATCCCCAAAGAATGGATACCTCATCCACACCACTGCAAACATCTAAAATTTCACAGTGTAACATCCATATTCTATGTATTGAGGAACAAAATTTTTAGGTCTCTAATGAGAAATGCAGTTATATAACTGGTCTTAATTCTCAGGCTAAACCTGCAATGTCCACATAATACATGGACCAATTACACATATGAATAGAATGAAGAATATCCAATTACCTTCACTCCAAGAGCTTCTGTGTTGGCGATAATTATCTCTAATTCATGAAGGCCCTGCTTGGCTAATGATGCTGCCTCACCATTCCTGTTGGTGATAACACGCAATGCGCTAGCTACTTTGGAAATTGGACTCTCCATTTCAGTAAGACTAAACAATGTAGACATTGCTTGGTCCGTCAAACAAGGACTGATTAAATGAGTCTGCATTTGAAACTTTGAGCTTTTCTCAGCCTGCCAACAGTGTAGAAACAATAGCCTATTAACAACCACAATGAAATACTGAGTCTAATGCATGAGGCAAGATAGCATCCATTCTCAGCAATATCAAGATACAACCATGATCATTTAAGAATATCAAGCCTTTATATATTGAAGCCATCAGTATCAAAGGGCATGAGAATATCAACCTCTGAATATCCTCTGTCGTTCCCACACATCAAGATGTAAGCAAAACTCGCGCGCCGTGTGCGTGTGCGTGTGGGTGTGCGTGTGCGTGTGTGTGTGTGTGTGCGCGCGCGTGTTGGGTGTTGTGTGTTGTGTGTGTGTGCGTGGGTGTGTGTGTGCGTGGGTGTGTGTGTGCGTGGGTGTGTGTGTGTGCGCGTGGGTGTGTGTGTGTGTGTGTGTGGGTGTGTGTGTGGGTGTGTGTGTGTGCGTGGGTGTGTGTGTGTGTGCGTGTGTGTGTGTGTGTGTGGGTGTGTGCGTGTGCGGGGGGGTGTGGGGGGTGGGTGGGCGGGGGGGTGGTGGGTTTGCGGGGCGGGCGGCGTCGGGGGGGGTGCGGTTGGGGGTGGGCGGCGGCGCGG
>Ga0123357_10005350_pt1 | contig 15354 bp, 8 predicted proteins | sample TergutEmb28metaG_FD_89873 | JGI IMG/M metagenome (GOLD analysis project Ga0123357, IMG submission 89873) | Embiratermes neotenicus P4 segment gut microbial communities from Petit-Saut dam, French Guiana - Emb289 P4 | ecosystem: Host-associated > Arthropoda: Insects > Digestive system > Gut ... | reverse complement strand
GGTGGCCCGAAACATGTTGAGCAACCTATAAAGGAGAAATAAACATAATACCAAAAGTGACATCTAGTTGGTCTCTTTATCCACATTGAACTACGATGCACGGTCAACCATACATCAAAACATAACATCAGACGCTTTAGTACAAAGATTCTGTTGGGTACTTAAAGGAAAGAAATCTTGACATATCGGTTATTTCTTACTTCATGGTTTCCTGATACACAATCAAAACCTGGAACACCGACGTTGCTGTAATGATGATCAGGTTCACGGGTGAAGTGTATTTAGTTCCACAATCACACATCTAATTCCAAAAGCTTATTAATTTACCACGAGTAATCGGAATACGCACCCACCTATCCAAACCACCTACACCTCTCAATAATGAGAACATCGAAACCATCCAGGCTTGTGTCTGTATCAGCGCCGTACACATTGTGAAAGAGATGTGATTTTGAGTGAATAAGATTCACAGGGGAGTTCTGAGACCTGGCAATGACGTTTAGGTACATTTTTCTGATACTTTACATTGACAGCAGTCTGATGAACTGCGCTTTAAAACATGACTACCCGTCATAAACCAGTAAACTACACAATCAAAACAATACCACTTCATGAAATGTCGTTTCTTTTTCTCTGATTTGTACAGTACTGCTTGCAGCTTTAAAAAAAACTAATAATATAAATAACAAGTATTGTTAAATTATTGGACGGCAGTGAATAACGCAGTGAAAACTGCGTGAAAGGAAGTGTTCGTGTTGCAGCTGAAGATATCCTGGAAGTATTGCGGATAATCACGAAAACCTCTCAGCTATGAAAGCCTGTGTCGCAGCCAAGATTCGAACAGGAAATACCCCAAATACAAATCTTAAAGCACTGCGGCGTAAGCCAATCTGATTGATCATATTCACAAGTATCCAAACAAATACAGTGCAAAACAACGCGTCAAAATATTCAAGTTTTCCGACATAAAAATCACACAAGTCTGTTGTGGATTTAAGTTCCGATTCATTCAGATTTGGAGACCGCGGTAGCACAGTTGTTAAGGTTCTGTGCCACAAAACGGAAGGTCGCTGGTTCGATCCCAGCTCGTGTCACTGGAATGTTTTATTGATGTAAAATCCTTCCGATCGCACTATGGGCGTGGGGTCCACTCAGCCTCTAACAGAAATTAGTACCACGATCATTTCCTGGGGGTAAAGACGGCCGGTTCGTAAAGCTGACAACTGTACCACCATCCTGTGTCATTGTCATGAAATTTGGGGACCTTAACTTCCTGAAACCCTCTGGGCCTGTCCAGACCTCTAATGGGTGTACTTTATCTTTTTTGATTCAGATTTAAGCTGACAGGTAATATTTAGGCTGAGTTCTGTGATTCTCTTACCTACGTTACATGAGCTTTTCACTTACAATCAAAAAGGACATCCAATGAAAGCTGCACGTTACTTGGGAATACCTGAGTGTGACGAAAAGTAAGGCGTTTTAAACCATTTAAAGACGAAGCACCGACTGCTTAATTTAAAGACCCAGTCTGTACCGCGCAGTAAACACTTTTCATCTCGATTATAAAAAACAATCAGTTTATGCCGTACGTGGCACAAGTCGCTGTTTGTTCTTAGATAAATACAAAACACATAAATACTGTGTGGACAGAGCGTACAGCTGTTGAATGTTAAACTGTTGGTGCATTACGTAACCAGCAGGTTTTAAAAGGTTAAGTCACCTTATACACGTAACACAGATACGTACGTTATCGACTGTTCGGTACCAAATAAGTAGAATAAAACAAATTCAGCTTGAGGGGTATTATTTGTCGCCGACTACATCAAATGGCGCAGCCACAAAATCTCAATTTTAACAGCAATATGTAACATTTCGAATGCTTACGTATATTCCGTGTAGCGAGGAACACAAACTCGCGGGCGAGATAATTCGAAAGTACGACAAGGCATTAAATGGAAATCTAAACCAGCGGACGTGTGCGGACAAACAAGAACGTGTAATATCCAGTAGCTGTAATGTGTACTGAGTTAAATGTAATAAAAACACAAAGCAGGTTAAAAGGAAATACGGGCAAATGGTTCTTCCAAGGGCTTCACGATCCATTATGCAGCAACGGTCCGATTATCCACCTACTACGTACACAAAATAAGAATTTACAAAGTTCCGATACTACCGCCCTTATTAGACCTTACTTTCTTATTACAGCTAGATTAGGACAACTTCTACTGGGCATTTTCTATATATTTATTATGTAAAAAGGAAGGGCCCCTTGTAAGACGACCGAGAGCGTCGAGAGACGTCTAGACAACATAGAAAATGTGCCTTACAACGACGGTGTTCGAAACGACAGTCATATTGTGCTTATCGGTGCCACACCCCATGGCTGACCGCTGGATTGTAACAGTACTGAATTTTAAAACCCGTCTGTATCTCACTTGTTACACTTCAGGGCAAAACTTCGTTCCCATCATATTGCGTACCATCAGAGTGCTGGCAATCAATACCACAGTCCATTACAGCTCGTAATTTGCAGGGACGGTGAGCAGCTAAGGCGATCATTTGGCGCTAAACGCCCCGTTTTTTGTGAGGTAGCCCGCACATCCTCGGCAGTCATAGTCATTTATGTGGATTATATCGATTGGGAGATTTTGTACTTCGATCAACTCTGCACGTTTCGTTTTTTATCCATAAGTAACAAGATAGGATATTTTCAAAGCCGTTAATCTGTTTCGTATACAAGAATTCAACAACGGAACAAAGTCGTTCGGGAGGAGCTAACAGCTGCTCATCTACTCAATAAATTTGCACATCATCCTGCAACTGAAAGTTCATTATATTCTTAAAACATGCCCACCACTGCACCGTGCCCTAAGCCAGATGCAAGTAGTCCACACTCGTCTACCCTATTTAACAACTATGTCTAGATCTTTTAAGCGATTTCTCCTCCAGCAGTTTTTCTACAAAAATCGTGTGCACATATGTCGCCTCATCTGTGTCACATGCCCATCCAACTAATCCTTCTCATCCTCCATCATCTGGCAAGTAACATACGTATCATAAAAATCTACAATACCCATCGTGTTCACGTTGCACGTTAATTCATCACGTTTCATTTCGGATGTTGCTAAGCACCCTGTAACCTAACATTCTAAATTTGTAATTTCCCAAAGATAATAAGCTTTATTACAATACAAAACTACTGGCAAAATTATCGTTTTGTACATTTTTCGTCTTTCAGGTTTTTAGACATGTTGGAAAGAACTAAACCCAAGGAAGAAATCATTCAAAGAGATTAATACGCTCTTAATTTCTTGGTGGATGCACTTTGCTTCTTTACTTTCCTTTCCAAGTCTTTCAACACTGTCACGATTGCAATGCTATATTATCTGTCTTTATGTGATTTTTATCTTGCATTCTGTGGTCGGAACAGAAACATACAGACCCACTTAATTTCGACACCATCTTAGTACCGACCATTACAGTTTCTCTTTTTTTCCTTTAAAATATTAGTGCTTTTCGACATACGAGTAGAATCAACATCGTAAGCATTACTATCATTTGGCACATACTATTGTAACAAGAAGATATTCAGGCTTTCAAGTACAATATACAATATCTTTCTCTGCCTGTATTGTATTTTATCGAAGGCTGGAGAGTTGCGCTCTCAGAAATCTAGAACAGATCCCGGCAGCTTTATACCCCCTTCTCCCTGATTTACTCGTACAATTCGGCAGCTGCACCGTCATCCTAAGATCTAGGGACACCTGACGTTACTTCGATCTCTCTCCATATTTCGTGATACCTGACAGATGAGGTATAAGTGAAGAAGTTCTATCCCTTCTCTGCGAATTTTATGGCAGCTTTCGACTTCCGTTTGTCACCAAACGTTACTTAAATTCACTGTGGGGCAATAAACACTCCTGCACAGCAGCGGGAAACGACTCGTTTCGGATTTCGAATACAATTCCGATCATTCTGATAGTTCTACACTTCCTACTACCCACCTAAGCATACACCGACAGGGTTACCGTTACTTATAATTCTGTCCTCACTGCAACTCACAACTCATCCTTCCATCTGATGCTACGTATCAATTTCCGTTAATAAGGAACCAATACACAGACCAGTTAATACACAAATGACAAGCAATTTGCCGTTAAATGCACAAACTCTATTCGGACAACTACATATTAAATGTTACAGTTGTCTGCCTGCTTAAAACTAAGTCTCAAGCCATAAGAACATAAGGGATGTTGGCAGTGTAGTTGGTCCATGCTGGACGGTGATAAATGCATAGTTTCTGGCGCCGACCACTTTACCCCAGTGAAGTTCACTTCTTCCTCATTGGATATGAGGCTGTAGGAACCTCAATAGATGTCTGAAAGCTGTGAGGACAAAATCTCCATCTCTGCCAAGAGTCGAAACCCGGTTTACTGGTCTCACATTCCCTTTATCATTAAACAGGCTGGTGTAACCTGACCCTAAATTATATTTATTAATTACTCTTTCTTACAACGTCACGCACGCAGCTACTTCACCGGCAATAATATGGAAAGAATGAGCCTAAAACAAGAATATTAATCATCCTGTGCTCCAGCGAATACAAGACGGGAAGATATTTATAGTGACGAATTTCATGCTACCATGATGCATTTTGATTATGACGATTATTAAAAAAGAAGAGCGGCAGAGAAATGTGTAATAATTTTCTGCCGTTTCGAATGAAAATATGATTAATCAAATGCGTACTTCACATGTTTCCTACAGCAGTAAGAGTTAAGAGAGGACGATGAAATTGTGATAAATGGTGTTTTTGGAAGTTTTAGTAATTACTTCGTTGGATCATAAGGGGTCCAAACGTCATGCAAAAGTCGAACGAGATAGTTCTACGAAGACCAAAAGCGACCAAAGGGTCAAATTCCGACTAAAATATCTGAAGTAACACAAATCGGCCGACCTGTTCGAGAAAGGTCTTATAATTAAAATTTACTAAACTTATAAATTTTACAAAAAAAATGGCACAATTCAATTAAACTTCCAAAGAACCCGAGTAGCTGGTACGGAAATTTTTATAGATAAATTTCGGAGCTGCATAAGATTTTCTCGATCTCCAATCTCCCCTGCCGGAAAGTTCTCCATTAATCAACGCAAGTCGATTTACCTTGGAAATAGGATCGTGACCTAAACCTTGATAAAACCATCTTCACTGAATTTTCCTCAGTCGAGTTCACTACAGAGATCCATGATCAAGCTCACGTCTTTTCGTATCTCTCTATTTCTGGAGTTTCCTTAATTCTCTTTCTAGTGGTTAGCATTGCCACCTCACATTCTAGAGACACCGATTCGCAGGTTAATCACAAAACGGCTTTCCTGAAAATTTCTACTGGTTTTTCTCAGTTTGTCTAGCCAAATACTGGGGCAGTGCCTTAGAAGTACGCAATACTTTCCTTAAACGTGCAGAGGGCCCACTGTACCAGAAATTGAGCCAGCATTTACTGTGAAGCTGCTCCTCTCATACCAGTTAAGTACCGTCACTAGCCATGTACCAACCAATTAATTTACTTCAATTACAACTAAACAAAATTTTATAATGGGATCTCATTATGGAAGGTACATTGAAACAGCGAAAAACATAATTACAACAAAATTCAACAGTAGCCAACAGGTGCGAATATTGTAAACTTAGCTGAAGAATAAAAGACCAACTTGATGTCACTTGATATGGTGTGGTTGGGTTGGAGTGGTATCAGTGTTGCAGACTTCAGCCTGCAACACGGATACCACTCCAACCCAACAACACCGAAGTTCCAACACACATCGAACCAAGAACAATACGACCAATGTTGTAATTGAACAGAATAGTCGCAAGCTCCTGATGATGGATATATTAATGTCCGAAACATGTTGAGCGCATAAGAAGTGAAATAAAGTAGCAATTGACATCAAGTTGGTCTTTCATTCTTCAACTATCACAATGATTGCGCGGTCCAATAAACATAAGATCCTCAAATCTTTAAAGTAACGTATACATTTCCTACTAAATTTCTGAGACTCGGAAATTACGTCTCAGTGACTGGTTAAGACTTGCAGTACCAAGGTCGGTTCCCAGCACAAGCAGTAACTTTCTCTTCGCCATCTCCTCCAGACATTCTCTGGAGTTCATCTGGCAGTTCGTTCTGCAGGGGTGAAGCTGTCAGGTTGTTAAACCGACAATTCGCCTCAGTCTTCAAGGATAAAAGTAAGTGGAGTTTTATTTCTACTCTCCTACCGACCTCTAACACGTGATGCGTAGATACACTGACAGCTTATAGTCTTATTCTAAGTACAACTTCTGATAAAGTAATTATATTCTAATCATTACTACGAAAAACATTTTGCCTAAGTAATTTTGTAAAATTTTTTGTTCTCAACTTAAGTAGAAGGGCCTTATAACTGTAATATTGCTGCTGGCTATTTCAGCTTATCGTACAAGCTTTAATACCTCAATGATTCTAGGTTCTCCATTTTAGGCTATCTTACTTTCAAATTACCTCATAAAATCTACACTCTCTACAAAATATGTGAGTTAGGAATTACACACACTATTAAAAACGAAAAGAATAAAACCCACTGTTTTTTTACGTATGAGGAGTATTTCAGATCGTTGCAGTCAATCTGAATGTTAGCAATTCAAATGACAGTAACGAGAACGTAATTGCTGCGGCATCACAATTGTTTTAAAAGCCTTCCTATTTTATCCTTCAAAAACCCTTCATATATTACGATCCATGGAATCGTCCTGAATGCCTATTCGATTCGTTGAGGGAAGTTCGATCAAATTCCAAAACGATCATTATGTTGATTTTCGTATTTCCTTTTCTTTAAAAAATCGGTATATAGAGACTTTACATTCATTTCTGAACGCGTTAGAGTGATTCTGACGTAACATACTTCTATCAGACTCACAAATGGAGCAAAATATATAAAGAAGTACACTATAATATATGAAAACTTCCTGCTATTAAGCGTTAATTCACTGTTGCTCTCAGCCTATCGATTCACAAAACACGATACAAACACTGTAAAGGAATCTAACACAGAAAATTTATGGCACGTTCCCAACTACAGACTTCTGACAGCACATTTCTGCACACACACACACACATACACCTATTATTTATTCGTCGAAAATGTTGCAACTTGAAGGGAGTTTATGGTGCAATGTTTCATGTCTGCTGCTTTCTGCACAAAATTACTCTCGTCCGTCTGACTGATTCATCTGTTTATGCAATCAAAACACAAAGCCACCGCTTCAATACATCAGCATGTCCTGCTACATATATAAATAACGTTTTTGAGCTCAACCTACCTCCCTCCCCCACCCCCGGACACTAAAATAGTTTCTTTTCCCCATTTTATAATAACCAAGTGTAGGTAATCATGGTTACACACGCGAAAACAAGTTTAATTTACACACAGATACAATTCGTGAAATTGAAATCGATTGTGTTACACATTCCGCGTTTCCCAGGGCAGTAAAAAAACCTCACATATTGCAAGTAATCTGTGATAGATGTGTTGTAACAGAATTTGTAATTGAAATTTGTCTTTCGCCATATTGTTTACAGTCTGAATTTCAGAATCGTGATCTATCCGTTACACAACATTTATAATTTATAAGGGTACCAATATAAAAATAGTTACACTTATTGTGCAAATAGGTATGTGTATATATGCCTCTTCGGCCTTACAAATACAGTTAGTACTAAGTTAACATTCATAATATTGTTATAAACTTGTTTCTTATTATGATTGCTGAATTGTTTCGGAGATGGTGACCGAACATTTTAGACAAAGTATTTTGATGCGACACAATTCCCCAATTTTCGCACTGTCAGTATTTCATGCCCTAAGCGTAGCACACACATAAAATTTCATACTGAATGACCCAACCAATATGTAAAATTCCTGTTCCTACAAGCGGCAAAACATACACCGAATCCCTTATCACAGGAAGTCTTACTCCATTTCACTCTGCTACCAAAATTGCTCAGTTAAGAAGGAAAGTTAATTATTTTGTACAGTTAGTTGCAGCAAATATAAAAATTCGCTTTTTAAACGAACGACGGGATTAGAGGCCGTTAACGTAAATCATAATATGTATTTATCATAGCCCGAAAAAGATTTTAGTTACTGTCATATATTAGCTTGAAACAAAAATTAACCTTTTAAAGCCTCCTGATTACGTGATGCACCACCAGATTGACATTAAACAATTGTACGCTCCGCCCACTCTGTATTTATGTGCTTTGTATTTATCTCAGAACAAACAGCGACTTGTGCCACTTACACCACAAACTGATTGATTTTTATAACCGAGATGAAAAGTGTTTACTGCGCGGTACGAACTGGGTCTTTAAATAAAGCAGTCTACGCTTCGTCTTTAAATGGTTAATATATGTATATGAAGCTGGTGTTATAAAAAAAACAGTTCTTTTTCATAACCACACCTACAACGTCTCACTAAATTAACTGGCACGCTAAACGGGACAAGAAATGGGAATCAAATCTGTCGTACAGATTTTGTCCATGGTTTCTACGCTTCCTTATTCCGAACCATCACCCTGACTTTAACCGCATGTCTAAAGCGATTGCTTAAAAAATTATATTTAGGAATATACCGGCAAGGTCTAACATGTGGAAGAAGAAGAAGAAACGTGCTATTTAAATACAGAATTCTTCCTCTTTATGAGTCACCCGTCAAGTAGCAGTTCAAGTAATGGCTTGCTCTCTGACATTCCTCTGTACAAAGAACCCGGAGTTCCCTTGTGGATTGCGATCGGCAGCATGGCACGACTTGACCTGGCTTGCCACTCGATCTATTGCATTTCCACTACTCACTCAGCGTCACCAAATAAGGTCGACATATAAGAGGAATCAGGAAGATGCTTTGCAGGCATGGAACATGAAACCCTACCAAAAGCAATGCATACTCGTATTACTTCCTAGCTGGAAGGTGAAACTTCCTTGCTCAGAAAGTTTACGGCCTACACCAACAAGGCAGATAATTTATATTTTCCATCTAACTAGATACAAACGACATTACAAATCAGTCATCCGTAGCTGAGAACCTCCAACACCACAAAAACAAAACGTCGCCTCTGTAACCTGTTCAACACCAGTTACCATATCCTACCAACACTACTTCCTACTCATGGAGACACGTAGCAAAGTTATTCCTCTGTGCTCATAATTTTTCCGATTTTCAGAACCTAATTATCCGAGAGATTCCTTCGCTAAAATTTGGGTAGGCATTTCTTGGCTACGTTAGTACTTTAACAAATCTTGTAACCATCAAAAGTAATCAGTGAAAATCTCTCTTCCCCTTACGAACAGTTGTACTTAAGACGATGCGCGAAATTTATACTTCGCTCCCAGAATTCTAAAGGCAACACAATTCGAACCGAACATTTATATTGTACTCTAATTATTGTATCGAATTTCTCTCGGTGGATAATAAGAATTTAAAGATATAAAACTATAGTTTCATTCTCCATAATAAACCTGTATTTTCCCTTATGTTGTCCTTAGTTTTGTGCAGGAAAACTTCTTTGGACTTCTGAGTTTAAGGCTAATATTTAGTAAACGTGTAGACAAAACTATGAAACAATGCTGACACATCAACACGATCAGTCAGGGGCAGAGTTCATTAAGCCTACTGCCACATTCCGTTTAGTAGCACAGATCATAAAGCTTGCTGTCACATTCCATTTAGAATTACAGTTCATATAGCCTACTGTCACCTTCCAGTAAGGAGCACAGTTCATAAAGCCTACTGTCATATCCCAGCTATAAGCACAGTTCATAAAGCCTACCATCACTTTATAGTAAGGAGCAGAGTTCATACAGCCTACTGCCACATTCCAGGACATAAAGTAGATAAAAATTGTGTACATATCGTAAAGATCTAGTGTGTTTGTAAACTGTTCTTTGATTACATTGATTTCATGAAGTTTACAGACAAATGATTTCAGAAACATAAAAGTCTCATTTTGTAACATAATTTGTTTTCCAAAGGATTTCCGCTCATACACGTATTAGGCAAGTTAAGCTCAAGATATGCGCAAAGAAGCACGTACCATTTTCATCTCACGTGTCCGTTGTTTTTGAAAAATTTTACCTGAAACTGAAATGTGTCGACAAATTACAGCAGGATTTTTTAAAATCCTTTCGTGCGCAGGCATGCAAACACACACACACACACACACACACACACACATATGCATTATATATACAATGGAGAAGCGAACATGTGTAGTTCTGAAACTTTTAGGTTAAACAGCTTTAAAAGGAATAAAACAGGAGTGGATTAAAATAAAATAACGTCCATATCAAATTAACGAGTCGGTTAATTAATTCCAAGCTTCTAAAGAAGAGGACATAGAGACAGATGAGAATTACAATCAGATTAACAGAACTAAAATTAATTTTGATGTTTGTGTGACTGTGCATCGTAGATACAAAAATATAAACAACCGACTAGATGCAAAAATAAAATATTTTATTCATAATTAAAAACAGCTCAACAGGTTTCTGGCGATAATTTCGCCCATCCTCAGGAGCACTAGACTGTGTTTACAGCTTGTGGTATAATGCACCGGCGATGCTGCAGGTAGCATCGTCGGTGCATTATACCACTAGCTGTAAACACAGTCTAGTGCTCCTGAGGATGGCCGAAATTATCGCCCGAAACATGTTGAGCTAATTGTAATTATTAATAAAATTTGTTATTGCTGCATCTAGCCGGCAGTTCATATTATTGTAAAAGTAATTTTCCCACTTTGACACATTTCGTACCAAGCTGCCTTGCAACTGTCAATATGCAAGCTGACATAGCGGCAAGTGTGCTATATTATTACAGAGGAAATTTCTGTTTTATATCTTGGACAAACTGGAATTTGTCGGCCCAGTCTAAGTACAGTGTAAAAGAACAGGCTCTACCAATAACTATTGAAACAGAGAGGTATTACTAAGTGTGGTCAGGGTGGATAATGGACAGATAAGACTAATTACGTTATTAGCTGTTCATGCATAACTAATATAATTGGCATTTAACATTAAATGTGTGAAAGAAATATGCGTTACCATTACCACAATTGTCACAATAATTTTATTATTTGCTGTTCTAACTTTTCACTAATGTGGGCATCAAATACCGAAAAGAAGTCACAAATATATCAATAGAAGTCCGCGTTCTCTCCTAAGTACATTAGATTTTGTCCAAATGGCATAAAAATCACACGTGCACACATGCACATTAAGACGCACTTTCCTTGCAACAACAAGAAATAGGAAAATTTTCTGACAGTGTGGAATCCGTTATGCATTTTAAAGAACGCTGCAAAACACGTCAGAACTCTTTTAAAATACTGGGTCTTTTTTTCATAAACTTTAATTTTGTCCAGTCATATTACTTTGGATTTAGTTTCTAAAGTAAATCAAGGAATAAGACCAGTTAATTAAATTCAGTGACACAATTGTAATATCTCGCCACAGTGCATAGCCACTTACACATTAATTTTTTACTTGTTAAATTTAATTCAATTTCCCTTCTAATAATTAGTGCGACAGATATGGCTTAGGTTGAGTATTAGTTTATTAATTTATTCATCAATGCACAACGTATTTAATACTAAATAAATATACGCTCATTTTAAAATTCAATGATTTTTAAATCATATATAATTTCCGAATGCCTGCAATTTCAACAACCTACGTGAAAATCACAGAAAATGTGTGTTGTGGGACTAGTCGTAACATTACGAAGCTATATGCCATTCAGAACGCAAATCATACACAAAAGAATAATCCTAGAACACGTACAGCCTCTCAGGCCCCAAAATATGCGAAGATATGTGAATTAAACATATCAGTTTATTTTTCATTTTCTTCTGTGTTTGAAAATGCGTAACCAAGTCACAGAGTGATAAGCTAAGAACAAAAATGTCCAGTTCATCTATTAATTTCTTTCGTTTATGTAATAATGTATGAAGGTTAGAGACTACCGCGTAGAGTGTATTGGGAAAATAACTAGGGCAGCTAAGAACACATGGACTGTATGCCTGCAGTCCCCCAGCACTCTTTGAGAGAACTTGGTAGCCAAAAAGACAAGTGAATTTTAATAACCTCACATCTTGTTCGAGGCACTGATTGCGAGTCCAAGGCTTATGCCTACACCAACCCATACACCCCAGTCCGCCAAATACACTTAGACACACGACCACTTTCTGTTCATGGACCCACGTCTACGACCTGTGAAGTACATCTGCAATCAGCTGTCCACCACACAATGTTCCTGTTGCTACGCACAAACCTATTAGGCACCGTGCGATAACCCAGGAGTTTTAGGCCGAGGTTTGGTCATTTTAAGAGTCACTGGTCACTGACACTTATCTTTCGTGAGTTTTGTCTGGAACTCTTATAGTAGATTCACCCGCTTTTGGAAACTATGCAGACGGCCTGACTACTAGATAAATGTGCATAGATTCAGAATCTGACACGCCTTCCAATTTTCCCCCCTCCGTACTACTACTACTACTACTACTACTACTACTACTACTACTACTACTACTACTACTACTACTACTACTACTACTACAAATATTACTACTATAATACTACTGTTAATACTAATACTGTTACTACTACTACTAATACTGTTACTACTACTGCTACTAGTACAATTACTACTAAAACCAGCGTCGCCCCCATTGTCCTTGCTTTGCTGCTGCTGCTGCTGATGATGATGATGACGACTATGAGGCGAATGCAAGGCGACGCCGAATGCAACCAAAAAGCAGCCAGTGAAATGTCACTGTGAGCGAGGATTATGGCTGAGATCAGAGAATGCTCAGCAGGAAATGTACCGACTTCGTCTGACTAATTTTTCTGATTGAAGTCCCTATCCAATTAAATTAACTTAAAAGGGAACGAAGAAAAAACTTCACTACTTCAAATTAATGCAGTCTCTTTGATCCAAAAGAGCAACTGCAGCTCGCATTCTGTATAGAATGTTATGGTTCAACTACTTTAAATCCAGCTGAAGAAATAAACAAAAAATGTGGCACAGTAGACTTGCATTGGTGTCCAAACTCCCTCACGTAACTGTGAATGACCTGGTATATTCGCAGCCAATTACGATTTACTACGCTTAAGCAAATATGCTACGCCACTTAATGTTAGTCTAACATAGTCTTGTGATACTACACGTAGTTTTCCTATCATCCTATTCCAACTATGTCCATTATTCTAATGGTTCCTAACATCTCTACTTCCTACGGGATATTTTAAATAAATGAAAGTTTTAGCAGTGTGCCACTGTTCATTCTGTTGGAAAGGGTTAACCATGAAACAGTATTCATTTGTGCTATGTTTACTTATGTTCGCTGATGCATCAGTATATAGCAAAGTAATGCGGGTATAATGAGGTTAGTAAATATTACACATATACGTAGGACACTTTATGATTACCTCTGTTTGTATTTTATCAGTATATTAATATTTATTTACAAGCAGTATCATACAGCGGCAGCAATATACGATAGTGTGGGGCACGCCTACTTCTTTCTGTATTGAAGTCTCGACCTTTGACTCAAATTTACATCGCGCATGGTCATTAAGTGAAGTCTTCATTTAAAGGGGTTTCACAAAGGGCTTTAACTTGTAATAACAAAGAAATATGTATAGCCTGTACAAACTGTAGCTAGAAATGAGAAATACCACATTTCCAGTTAAACGCTGAGGGAAATTTCGTAAGTTTCTGTTCTCCTTTAGTAAAAGAAGACATAGTACGGGAACATATGTATCTAAGGCTGGTATAGACGACAATTGACTTATTTTTTCATAAGGTCGGTAATTATCGTGGCAGTTAGCTAATATTAAAGCAAAAATATTCTGATAAACTCAATAGTCCCCTTAAAATAGCAAGTCTTAATATTAGATAAACCGCTACGTTTTTAGAAGTTTTGTGAGCCGAATGCGACTGTACGCAACACAAGCGACACGTTGTGATAGGTCACTTCCTGTTGACTTCGCCCAAGTATTGCGATCAATGTAAGTGTGTACACAAAGAACGTCTACGCAGCAAACGCTTATGGTCATTGCTATTCCACTATACGTGTGCATTTATGTCCTGTTTCAGAATATAAGCGTTCCAACAAGACTCGACGCAAAGTAAATCAATCACCCTAAATGATCCAGTCACAAAACGTTAATCCATACGGTTCTGATTCCACTCTCTCCCACGATGATCACGAGGTTGTGAAATGTCCTAGCATAACGCGAGATCGTCTTAACCAAAGGTGTCGGAACCAAGACCATTCTTCGCGAAAAATGGAAGAGTCTGGAAAAGGTGTATCAGCTCTGACAAATTTGGCATTAACGCAGTATATAATCTGTATCATATTCAATAACTTTGTGAATTATTTGAGTCTCACACCGTTGCTATTATCAGGGGTAATGTGTCGACTACGGTCGGCTGTTATCGATTACTGTAGCCAAAAAGAGATTAGTATCAATTAGTATCGGCACTAATCGACAAGTATTGATTAGTATCGATTACCAGCGATGGATCATGTATTTCGGTGCTGCAAAGTGTGATCATCTATCAGTAGTATCTCAACTGGTTGGTCCCAGTGGCCGCGCGGTCTAAGGCGCAGGTCTGCGGCCGCTCGCCTGCTAAGATTGTGGGTTCGAAGCACACCGGGGACATGGAAGTTTTTTTGTTGTGATTGTTGTGTGTTGCCAGGTAGAGGTCTCTGCGACGAGCTGATCACTCGTCCAGAGGAGTCCTACCGACTGTGTTGCGTCGTTGTATGTGATCTAGAAACCTCAAGAATGAGGACGCCATGGCCCGCGTTGGGCCGCAGCACCCCAGGAATATATATATATATATATATATATATATATATATCGACTGCATTATGGCTAGGTTTAACTTCAAGAAGGGTAAGTACAAACAACCGTTTGTTCATCATTCTTCCTATCTTAAGTATTGCGCCTCAGAAAAGGGTGACTATGAATATCATTCCGAAAGAGGGTGCAGCTTCTTAACAGAATGTCGAATTTTGTTTGTAGACCTACAATCCTAAGTTCACTTTTAGGTTCGGTATAAAAAAACCAATACATGTCCACAAAGCGCAACATATGTTTGATACAGGGAACCACGAAACAACTACATGTTTCGGTTCTTAATTATTTTGATAATAAATTTTTTTATATTCACGAATTACTGAGCGTTACATTTGTTACAACCCGGAAGGTCGCGGGTTCGATTCCCGATGGTGTCTTTGAATTTTTTATTGACTCTGGCCCTGG
>Ga0123357_10005349_pt1 | contig 15354 bp, 12 predicted proteins | sample TergutEmb28metaG_FD_89873 | JGI IMG/M metagenome (GOLD analysis project Ga0123357, IMG submission 89873) | Embiratermes neotenicus P4 segment gut microbial communities from Petit-Saut dam, French Guiana - Emb289 P4 | ecosystem: Host-associated > Arthropoda: Insects > Digestive system > Gut ... | reverse complement strand
GTATGGGATATGTTGGTGTGTAGTGTGGTAGGTAGGTTACAGTGGTATGGGATATGTTGCTGTGTAGTGTGGTAGGTAGGTTACAGTGGTATGGGATATGTTGGTGGGTAGTGTGGTAGGTAGGTTACAGTGCTATGGGATATGTTGCTGTGTAGTGTGGTAGGTAGGTTACATTAGTATGGGATATGTTGGTGTGTAGTGTGGTAGGTAGGTTACAGTGGTATGGGATATGTTGGTGTGTAGTGTGGTAGGTAGGTTACAGTGCTATGGGATATGTTGGTGTGTAGTGTGGTAGGTAGGTTACATTGGTATGGGATATGTTGGTGTGTAGTGTGCTAGGTAGGTTACAGAGGAACCTGCAGTATCCATGTTCAGAATAGAAAAGAAAACTTCAATGTCAGATCTATAATTTACTTCTGGAAAATAGAACGGAGGACATTAAATAGGGTACTCATTTTGTAGCTGTCAACTCAGTTACGCAGTTATTTGAATGTTTAATTTAGTGCTATGTCATACCACGACTGCCTCAAGTCCCCCATTGATAATATAGGCTCGCAGTGGGCTTGCCATATGCGATAAGAACGCAATTGGAGCAAAGCTGAACATGGCCAAAACCTTGCTGTTGTACTGTGGTCGTTCTGCCATCAGCACATAGAACATCGTGGTGCCCATTGAGTGCCCAATGTAGTACAGCTTCTGCTCGCCTGTTGCATTGAGGATGTAGTCAACCACTGCAGGCAAGTCGTATGCTCCCATTTCATGCCAGCTATAATGCACAAAGAATTGACACATTCAAGGGCAGAATTGAAAATACATAAATTCATATTCTCCAGGACATCCTAAAATTGCTAGAGTAGAAAATATCAAGCCTGCCTTTTCCATCTGAGTAGGTTTAGGAGTTGTGAATGAAAGGGGTCCAAATATTCTGGATCTTGTTGTAAGATAGATTTGAGTGGTTTACAGCACAATGTAGGTGACTTCCACCAATTCCAATTTCATAAGAGGTGAGATTGTCTGATTGCAATTCTGGACATTATGACTGAGATAAATTCCAGTGCTCTCTGGGGATCTTGCCATGATATGGGCCGATATGTGACAGTCCTCAGACAGTGAGAGTGTTCAGCGTAGTCTTGTGCAGTATATTTAACGTTTTGCAGCAGTGAAGCCTCATCATGACTGGTCCAGCAGTTTGAAGTCCACACAGGAGCCTGTAGTATGTCACAACAGTATGTATGTGCAACATGTCTGAGGTTCAGACTGGAATGTTAAGGATAGTCACATCACAGAACCGTTGTGTTTTATTCCTTTCTGCTGTGGTAATCAGGAGGGTTATGTTTATGAACACACAGACTGTATGAAAAATAAGACAAGAAGTTCTGTTGTGAAAGATGTTGGAAATGACCACTTGAATCGTGAAGACATATGAAAGGGTAAGTTAGATGAATTCGCACTATGGTCCAAAAGTTTTAGGACTGATTTTTTTTAAATCGAAGACACGTTAGGAACACATCTTTTTTTATTTCAAAATAAGCTCCATTGGCATATATACAGGCTTTTGCGCGGTCGTACAGTTTCTGAAAAGCTGCCGAAATTTCCTCTTTTTGGACCTTCTTTAATTCGTCAGTTTCGGCTTCTTGGATCTCAGCATCATCCGCAAAGTGGAGTCCTTTTAACTTCGTTTTCAACTTGGGGAACAGAAAATAGTCTGGCGGAGATAAATTTGGAGAGTACCGGGGGTGGGGGGGGGGTGTGATAAAGGGTTGTAACATGGTTGTTAAATTTTTGGGGGGTCAAAATTGGCAAACACTTGCAGCTTCGTGGGCGGGCGCATTATCGTGTAACAAGAAAAAATCTCGAGAGCAGAACGCAGCTGGACGAACCCGCTGAATGCATTTCAGGAGGCGATCCGTTACTCCTTTATAGAATTCTGCATTTACTGTTTTTCCCTCTGATACGAATTCTTTGTGCGCTACGCCATGAGAGTCGAAAAAAAAATTATGAAGATGGTCTTGATACGGGACCTTTGGGATTTCAGTTTCTTCGGCTGAGGGGATATCTCACCAACCCATTCAGAGCTCTGCCGCTCTATTTCGGGGTCACAGGCAAAACACCAGGTATCATCTCCCATAATAATTTTGTTAAAAATTTTATGTCTGCATCGGTCATCGCGATGATATGTTGGCAAGATGTGATTCGATCTTCCCTTTGCTCAGGTGTCAAGGATTGTGGAACGAAACGTGCACACAAATTTCTCTTTCCCAAATCCTCCTTCAGAATCCGAAGAACTACAGTCTTGGGGATGTTCAAAGATTCTACTATCATTCTTGATGCGATTCGAGGCCATTTTTGACCAAATCGGCAACAGCAGCAATGTTTACCTGAGTTCGAGTCGATTTTGGACGGCCACGTCTCTTGCCATCTTCTACCAGGTCCCTTCCTTCTCGAAATCGAGAATACCATCTAAAAACTTGTGATCGGTTCAGAGCCTCATTCCCATAAGCCTTTTGCACAAATGCTAGTGTTTCTGTCGCGGATAGACCGGCTTTGAAACAAAACAAAATTTTATGGCAACTCTGCTCATTTCCACCATCTATGACGTATAAAGAAATTTGACTTTACAAGACAAGTTATAAATCGTACACTGTCGAAGATGAACAAACGAAACTGGGTGTGTGAACGGATATTGGTTGATAGTACTTAGTGGGTTGACGGATAGAGCGCTCTAATTCTGTTATTTGAAAAAAAAAATCCGTCCTAAAACTTATGGATCTCACAGTGTATTACATACTTGTTTGTTTGTTTTTTTTTAATGAAACAGGCTGTGATAAATGTGACTGATATTTTTGACAAAGTCCATAATCTCAGGCTTAAAAGCCAGCAGTGTTCAAAGAATGGATCTGTCTCTGTGATAAAAACTATGTAACTGTTTGGAAGGGCGCACCAATGTAGATTCTTCCTTTTCCCATTTTACTAGTGGGTGGAGAGAGAACCATACTCTGAAACTCTGGCATATTTGGCCTGAGACAATGTAGACTACCCAAAATATGCATAATATATATGAAAATGCACGATTGTGAGACTCTGTTAACCCTTTAAATGCCGAGTTAAATCCCATCTGCCATCTGCTGGCATTATTAGGAGCTCACCATATTCTCCACATTAGCAGGATAAGGGTTAAAGTTGAATGTGATGGACTCCGAATCAAGTGTAATTTTCTGGCACTGTATGTAGTATTGAACCACCAAGGAGACATAATCGGCTTTACCACTCTTCCAGTGTAAATCTCAGATGTTAATATGATCTTGGTAAATGCTTTTAAGTGTTGTGTAAGCATTTTGCATCCCAGCATATGACACATGTAATTTCTGTCTTGGCTCTGCTTACCTGAAATTCCAGAACTCCTTTCTCGTGGCAGTTAAGTTGATATGTCTCTTGGAATAGGTGTTGCCCCGTGAATTACCCATCCACACATCATAACCTATATCTGCCATCACATAAGCTGCAACCATCATTAATGTCATATCATATCATTTAACTTACATCTACTGGCATATATCTGCAACCACATTTGGCTGCCTGCGTGGCTCAGTGGGTGGATGGCTGGTCGGTTGGTCAGTTAGTTAGTTAAGGGGTTCATCTGTTTCTTAGTTGATTGGTTGGCTTGTAGGAGGAGTGGGCACTGTCTCATGCCCACTGTATGGTGCTGTGTCATGCCTACTGTATGGTGCTGTGTCATGTCCAATGTATGGTGCTGTGTCATGCCCACTGTGTAGTGCTGTTTCATTCCCACTTTATAGTGCTATGCCTACTGTTTGGCACTGTGCCATGCCCACTGCATGGCGCTTTGTCATGCCCACTGTATAGCACTGTGTAGTGCCCACTGTATGGCACTATTTCATGGAGACTATATGGCACTGTGTCATGCACACCATATGTTGCTGTGTCATGCTCACTATATGACACCCTTTCATGCCCACTGTATGGTGCTGTGTTATGCCCACTGTATGGCACTGTGTCATGCCCAATGTATGGTGCTATGCATCCTCTTTCCCATATTAGCCCACCAGGAGTCTTGCACTTTAAATGAAGTTCTGTGCCTTGCTTAATGGAGTGTTTCATTAGTCACTGGGCTGCATGAAACTCAGTCATAGGTGACAAAAGCTTGCTTCTGCTAAAATCTGACAGTTGTGTTGGACATGTCAGGTTCTTTTGTTTCTATCAAGGAATATTTCATACATGTAATTTTTTTACTGTCGCCTGCTAGGTGACAAGCCTGTCAGCAATCCTGTCACTTGTCTCAACTGTTTCATGCCTAATAGTTCTCTAGTTATTTTGATTTATGGTTCTCCAGTCAAACTTTCTGCATGTTTTTGTTTGGATATAGACTTTCAGTATTGTAGATAGTTTCTACAGTTCCATCAGTTGCTCTGAGAATACATATCTGCATTGGACATGACACTCCATTATCATCATCATCATCATCATCATTATCAACAGTGGAGTTGCTGAAGTACAGTAAACACCATTGGACAGCAGTACAGTAAACACCTTTGGACAGCAGTATAGTAATCACCATTGTACAGCTGTACAGTAATCACCATTGTACAGCAGTACAGTAAACACCATTGGACAGCAGTACAGTAATCACCATTGTACAGCAGTACAGTAATCACCATTGTACAGCAGTACAGTAATCACCATTGTACAGCAGTACAGTAAACACCATTGTACAGATGTACAGTAATCACCATTGTACAGCAGTACAGTAATCACCATTGTACAGCAGTATAGTAATCACCATTGTACAGCAGTACAGTAAACACCATTGGACAGCTGTACAGTAATCACCATTGTACAGCAGTACCATAAACACCATTGGACAGCAGTACAGTAATCACCATTGTACAGCAGTACAGCAAACACCATTGGACAGCACCACATCAGAAATATCAGTGAAATAAATGACCAATAAATTGAGTGCTAATCAGAATTGGACTCATGCTGCACCTGCAATGAGACTTGTAGGAGGGTTACAAAGATGGTTTTAACAGCACATTTGTAATCCCATTTTGTATGCCCATGGCATTCACCTTCAGGTACTGGACCATGAGGTAGCAGTGAATGAAGAGAGCAACAGTACACTGCTGTAACTGGGATAGGAAGCCGTTACTTGCACAGAAAGCGATACTGTTCCAAATAACACCATCTGGAGCACAAGTCAGACAAAATTCTTAGGGAAGTTTGCTGGTGATATCATGGCCATCCACCATATGGTTTGGACCTTGCACTTAGGTTATTCCATTTGTTCAAACATTTGCAGAAGAATATCAATTGACAACAATCCTGACATGGTAATGAGGTGAAAGCCAGTTGCATTATATTGTGCAAACACTGAGCTCTGATTGGTATATGCAGGAATTAAATGCATGGTGTATGGTGGGGTAAAGTGTCTTGGTCATTCAGGATTTTAGGTGGAGAGACAGCAATAAAATTAGATGTAACACATTCTGTTAAAAATTGTGTGTTTGCAGAGTGCAAGATGTGTGTGTGTGTGTGTGTGTGTGTGTGTGTGAGTGTGTGTGTGTGTGTGTGTGTACATGTATTTGGACAAGTTCAGTCAGTCTGTATTTATACCCATACAATTTCTGGAAGGCAATTGTCCACCAAGTGGTGTGACTACTGATTCACCATAATGGTTGCTCTTTTTGTGTGAATTATGAAGGTACTGGAACTTCTTGTTTGTAACAACTTCTTATGTTATGCAAAATATGTTTCTGTGGTTAATATAACAGCAGATTAACATGTGACATTTTATCTCCAGTTTCATGGAGAGAGGGTCACTGAAGTATTATTCAATGAAGCACATACCGAGGGCCTTGTCCGGGCCAAGGAGCACCCAGTCTGCAGAGCTGGCGAGAACGCCATGCTGCAAAATGACAGGATGTCTGTGTTGTGTGATGTTGCGGCGACCATACGGAATGCGATGCAGTGTGAGGAAATATCCGTCATCTGTGATCACAGTATGAGTTTCCACTGGGTAACCGTACTTGGTGATCAGCTGTGGCTGCAACAGATCAGCATGTCTTATGTGTGTGTTGTGTGTTGTTTGGTGTTGGCTTGTTTGTGGCATGTGTTGCTTGGTGTTCTTGTGTCTGTGCGAGCGCATCTGAAAGAATTTGTCAATTCAGTTAAACTAACTTGACAGGAAATTTTATTGCAGCTTAACCCAATTAAGCATATCTTTAATCCCATACTTTTAAATTTCAAACATGGGAATCTCTGACATGGGATTGAGAGGGCTTTTGGTCACTGCAGTGTTCTGAGATGCAGAATATGACATTTTTATTTCAACTTCCTCACTGGCGTCTATATTTATAAGTGGTACTTGTATGTATTGGGGCACACGGTGGCGCAGTCGGTTGAGACACTGTGCTACAAGTGGGTTTGATCCCAGATGGTTTCACCGAAATTTTTCATTGACATAATCCTTCTGGCCGCACTATGGCCCTGGGGTTGACTCACTCCCTAACAGAAGTCAGTACCAGGAATATTTTTGGGGGGTAAAGGCGGCCGGTGCGTAGGGCTGACAACCTTACCACCTTCATGTGCTGATCATCAATCAGATCTGGGAGCCTCAACCTCCTGAAACCTTCAGGGCCTGTTCAGGGATTCTTGTACCTGCTCCACACGGTTCCAGAATAAATCACCTTTCTTCAGGCCATTGTGAATAGGAATGCATCAGACTGGGGAGGAGTGCGATTGGATACAACCGTATTTTCAACATTTCTAATTCTGGATTCCTAAGAACTCTCACTGAAGAGAAATACCAAGTAACTGTCCATTTAATTACGAAACCCACAACCATGGCATCGTGACCGAGGGCGGCGTGAAGACTTACCCGCCGCCAGTCTGTCCGTAACACTGCACACAACATTTACTTAATTTGCTGTCACTTATACGGGGTGTATCTTGCGGGAATATTACTTTTGGTTCGTGAGTATCGGTACGTTGCAGCAAAGTGATACAAACTGTTACTTTTGCTCGTCAGTACGCAGTGCAGTGTAACACATTTCTTTGTTATGGAAATCCGCGTAAGGAAGAAATACTATAAAAAGTGTCTCGGCAAATTTGGAAAATGTTTCCCCGGCTTTTCAGTTCTTTCGAAATAAATATGTCGAGTAATAAATTTCAAACAGCGGGTACCTTTTTAAAGAAGGTACAGTCATTACTACGTATTGTTTTAAAAGAAAGTTTAGGTTATATTGGAGCGCTATTAGTAGCATCTGTAGGAAAATATTTAAGACGATTATCACAGCAATCTGTAGAGGCAGCCAAAAATTGCTTCGCTTGAAACCATACAAATGTGCAGGTGCTCAAAACTGCAGGAGGCAGACTGTGCTGCGCAAGTACGGTTTTGTACGAGGGGGTGCTGATAAGTCCTTAGCCCGACCTAATTCCCGATGTCGTAGGATGGAATCTGTAGTGTCGTTGGAAAGAGGAGTCTGTTCATGTGCCGAATTGCAAGTCTTTTGTTGTCACAGAGGCTGAAATGAAGCATGTCAGGCGACGCGCGCGATTTCAATAACATGGAAACGCGAGCTGTCATCAAGTTTCTTTTCCCGCAAGGCAAGGCGCCGAAGGAAATTCACGCCATTCTTACAAACATTAGGGGAACATTCACCATCGTATGCCACCGTCAAAAACTGGATGGCCAAATTTAAACGTAGTGATTTTTCCACTTGTGATGCGCCTCGTCCTGGACGACCCAAAATAGTGACCACCCCAGAGAATATTGATCAAATTCACGATCTGATCTTGGAAGACCGCCGGATTTCGGCTAAATCAATAGCTGAGCAACTGGTCATCTCACATGAGCAGGTTCGGTCCATCATTCGTGAAGGTTTGGACATGCGGAAGCTCTCCGCGAAGTGGATCCCGAAATGCCTGAACGCGGATCAAAAACGTCAACGGTGCCAGTCGTGTGAGCAACTTTTGGAATTTTTTTCGGCTCGATCCAAATAATTTCCTGTTGCGATTGGTGACCATGGACGAAACCTGGTTATATCACTATGACCCGGAGACAAAGCAACGATCAGTGGAGTGGCGGCATAGCGGCTTACCCCACCTCAAAAAAATTCCGAGTGCAAAAATCCGCTGGAAAAGTTCTCGCCTCAATATTTTGGGATCAAGACGGCATCCTCCTCATTGATTATCTTCCAAATGGCCAAACTATCAACACGGAGTATTACTCATCTCTGCTGGTGCAATTGAAGGACATTTTGAAGGAAAAACGCAGGCCGCGGGAAGGTCACCAAGGGTGTCTTGTTCTTCCACGACAATGCCCCGGCTCACCGGGCACTTGCAACCCAGAAGAAACGGGCTTACCTGGGTTTCCAGTGTCTTGATCACCTACCCTATTCTCCGGATCTGGCCCCGTCGGACTACCATCTGTTCCCTGGACCGAAAAAAAATTGAAAGGTCGTCATTTTTCGTCCTACGCAGAGGTCATTGCTGCCGCGGAGACCTGGTCGGACGGACAACCTTCTGAATTTTTGAGTGGCTTGCAAAATTTAGAGCAAGGGGTAAGAAATGTACTGGGCTTCGTGGGGACTATTTTGAATAAATCCCGAGTTTGGTCGCTGTAGCTTTTTTCTGTCCTGGTCGGGCTAAGGACTTATCAGCACCGCCTCGTAGTAAGAGCTACTTAGTATGTATTTAAATAGGGACAGGTGGCGGACGCTTGTGGTTGTGAACCTTCGGGTTCCATGCGAAGCAAAGGATTTCTTGACTAACTGAAAACCAGTTAGCTTCTCAAGAAGGACTCTGCTCCATGGAGTGAGTGATAAATCATATGTTGTTCAAACAAATCTCAAACTCCAGTACATTAAACATGGCAAAAGAACTTCACTGCCACACTTATTTTATGTAAAGAATATGTTGTATATCTTCACAAGGTGTGAACATCAATCATTTTGTATGAAGGCATTTTGTCCTTTTAGAAAAGTAACATAGGCATTTGGTACTTTGTGGAACAGTTTCCTCATTCTTCATAGTCTTCCAGTCCATTATATATTGAAAATTATTATATGCATTAGCATATCATGTAAGTGAATTTTCATTCACCCACAGAACATGACCAAGCATAACTTAATCAAATGCAGATGCCATAATTACATAACAAAGGGTACAAATGATTTCACAAATCTACTCAAAAAATTCATGCAGAGGGTAGAAATTTCCAAGCCTTAATTACTTGTAACCGAGTAGCTCAGTCGGTATAGCGACTGACGACAGGCTGGACGGTGCGGGATCGAATCCCGGTGGGGACTAGAATTTCCGCCCATCCGGACTAGTATAGCGATTAAATAATGGAATGTATGTCTGAAAAGTGGGACAGGCAAAGTGATGTTCATATTGGCTTTGGGATCTACCATCCACCTACAACAAATGATTAACACAAGCCACCTTCTTGGTGGAAAATCAGCTGGGGCACAAAGACAATTACTTGCCTCCATGCAATGTCAAAGTTAAGAATAAGTGCTCCGATAACTTCAGTCCTCATATGCTTCAATGATATGGTGCTTAATCAAGCACAAAAACTTTACCTTCACTCTTTGTCATAGCTACATATTGGAGTTTAACTCTCAAGGTTATAAGTGATGGTTGGATGTACCAGAAAGCTAAAAGATGCTCATAAATAATTCAGTGTAGCTTTAACAGAAGAATTCCATACTTGAGAACTAAATTTATCTGTAAAAAATAACTGGAAGGTAGAACGTACCGCAGTTTCATAGTGCTAACACACTTCAGTCCACCACTTCTCATACACTTCAGAGCCGTATTGAACGTAAAGGTAAAATTCACCCTAGAACAGGCAACAAAGACCCAGAGGGAGGGTAGTGGTAGAGCTCTACTCTTTCTTTAACCACGGCACTAGATGGGCGAGGGTGTTCAATGCCACGACCCAACCACTTTACCCCCGGAAAAGACCCATTACCCATTGTCAGGTGCTCCCTAAGAACCGTATGGCTTGTGTCATATGAGAGAACTATTCTGCCAGCAATCTCCAAATTGTCCTTTGTCGGTGTTTGTTGATGATTTTGTGAACTTTCTCGATGGTTAAGTTCATGTTACCTGTGGAGGGATGTCCTGAATTCTCATATTAGTCAAACGTAATTTCCCCAAAATTTTAATCCAGGAAAACACACAGAAGTCTGTGTTCTGTCCATGGCATTGACACCAGCAATTATTTTAAGCACTTCAGGCTTTGCGATGGGACTTTCCTGTTGTTTCAAGCCTAACATAACTCAAATATGTATTGTGAAGTGTCACACACACGAAACAAGGCCAAATATTTGATTTCATCGCATGTGTTATGATTATAAATGTGAAATAAACAGCAGGTTGAATGGGAATTAAGTTGGAATTTCTTTTATCCCAACGTACAGTAAGAACAAAGAATGGTGCAAATGTTGCACTATTTCTTGTCTGTGTTATTAGATGTATTAATGTGTATTTTACGTTTCTTTCCTTGATAAAAAAAATTGTAATTTTATGTTATTTATGAGTCTGTTGTAATTGTTAAAGGTGTATTGCATTAAGTGTTGTACTACCAGACGTAATGAGATGGTATTAGATAGTAAGATACCCCTCTGCCTTTGTAGCTGTTTATGCATACCATGCAGCACTGTATGTTACTGCCCAGCATATCTTCTTCAGTCATGCTCTCTAAAAGGGGCATAAATCCTAATGTACAACAAAATAATCTTATGCACTTTCATAATGACATAATCATTAAAGAATTAATGATATAATGTCCATATATCACATTTTGTAACAAAAACCTACTCTGCGGTCAGTTGCTAAATCTTAGCGTAATTGTTGCAGGATGCTACTATGTGCTGAGGTGAATGCAGAGGACTTCCGCGTGATTCATCATGAAATGGGCCACGTGGAGTACTACATGGCATACAGGAACCAGCCTGTTGTGTTTCAGGTAAACTCTTCACATGGCATTGACACTTTGCAAATTAGTAGCCATTCTCAAGAGGTTGGCATTCATGCTTTTGCATTGAGGAGGTCTTGAATCTAAATCTGCGTCCAAAGATCTCTTCTAACTGATGTCTTCTCATGTCTTCCTCAGCCCTTCCCGGCCACATCAAAATTTATGTACAACAAACAATGAACTTTGTTTCCAGGAAGGTGCAAATTCTGCATTCCAGGAGGCTGTGGGTGATGCAGTCATGTATGGTGTGATGGCACCTCAACATTTGCAGCGCCTGGGGTTCATAAATGACACCAGCCAGGGTAATTTTATTCAGTTTAAGCCTTACCAGTACACCCTAGTGGCATTTTTACTTGACATTCCTCTATGTAAATATCTTATACTTTGCATCTGTATGCATGCTACATGTCAACCTCTTTCCATGCAGTGACTTCTTCATTTTCCAGACCAACAACAGACTGTATTGGTTCAAAACATTAAAATTCCTCATTATATTATTTTATTCACTTGTATGTTAGTTCCACAATCTTAGGACCAGCTGGGTTATTTCTTATACTTTCAAACCCAGTAATTGCCTCAGAACATGTCTTGCACATATGCAAAATAAGGCAAAATTAGTTTTGTATATCTTGATGTCTTTGAGGATAGTTTTGTATTGTCATTTACTAATTACTGACATTCTCCAATAAATGACAATGCAAAATTGTCCTCAAACTGTACTAATTCTATGCTGGCATAAATATTCTCCATATTTTAACACCTAGTATAAAAATCTTCATGAATGACAAGGCATTATTTAAAGCAGCGTGAAGAAAATATCTACATACACACTCCTTTTACTCTGTAAATGAATTTTTTATGTGTAAAGATGATTTATAATACTGTTTTGTAAAAGGTTTGTAGTATTTTACACTGTAAATTTGTATATTTGTGTACTTATGACTTGTTCCACTTCCTACTGTCTTTATGACACACTTACGAATCCATGGAATATATGTATTCATAAGTATGTAATGGGAAAAGGTAAAGGTAAAGCAGTCCTGTTACAGGCCTGGAGTGGCCCAGAGGGTTCCAGGAAGTTAACACTTTCGCTGCCGGCTATTTAAATACCCAGGGGCGTTAAAATGCCAGCCATTTAAAGGGTCCAGAGCCCCTTCTTTCATGATTTCAGTAAAAAAGTAATTACACAAAAACTATATGAGATAAAGACTTGAAATTTAGAACATACCTTCAGTAACGTTTCAGCGTGTGATTCTGGATGCAGAGGAACAACACACTGAGCACAGAGAAATCTAGTTTCTTTCTTGATATTTTTTTGCACACACACTCGACATTTTCGTGTTGGCGTTTTATAATTTTTTTGGGTGGAATATGGACCAGTTTGTGAGTCTTTAGTTTTCCATCAAGTCTGCCAGGGGGGTCATTTTTAGGGCACGTTTTGTTGGAGTAGGTGTAGGTGTTCTACTCAAGCCTTGCAACTCATCAGATGACGACGGTTATGATACAGCATCTGATGTGTGTATCAAATTTTCTGTGATATCTGACATGAAATCTAGGAATGATTTGCGGGTATTAGGATTATTCTTTGAAAAGGTAACATAACTGTTGAAAAGGCAACATTGGAGAAGATAGAAAAATACTTCCCTAGGCCACTTGACAGTTTTACGAATGAATGGGTAGTAGGCCGTACTTTGTAATTTTGCCTGAGTTATACACACGAAATCGCAAAGACCCCGCCAACCAAGCATACCTTCATCAAGAGAAATTTCCCTGTCTGGTATATAGTTAGTTCTGAAATTATTTACAAGTGTCTAAAATTGTACGGATTTTTTACAAACGATCTTCGTTTGTTCCTGCTGCATTATTGTCACTGAAGTGAAGGTACTTTTGGATAGGTTGAAATCTGTTCCTAGATATTATTTGTGGAAATATAGGAGTCTAAAAAAATTCCTCTCATTGACCAGTACAATTCTAATTTTGGTTTTCGGACTGTACCAGTTACAAAAATCAAACCAAGGAATTTTTTTCATTTCGATTACTGTAACTGGTTTCCATTCTTCACTACGTGCTTGTTTTGTAATGGGGCAGGGCATTTTCGCGATCTGTTGTTGTGCATACAAATGTGTCTGGTCAACTACTATTTCAATGAGTTCAGGAGGAATATAATGGTCAAAATAACTCATCATATCTGTTTCATTTTCAACTGCAAATTGCACGCCCGGATTGCCTATGAAGGGTGGTATTCTTGGTTGACGATCATTTTTAGAAAACCCTGTAGTTGGGGTAACATCTATCTGTCTGCGGTTAGGGCCCGGTATTGAAATGTTACTCCCATTATCACGCTCATTTGCACTTTCAGATTCACTCTCTTCACTACTTGAAAATTCGGGAATATTATCTGTATCTGAATCACTGTCATTTACAATTTCATTCACTGCATCAGCTAATTCTTCTTCAATTCTAAATCCAATTGTTTTTCTTTTCCTAGATGCCATGTTGCACTGAGAAGTATAAACTGTCACACATACACGACTTCACGTACAAAAGATTCTTTATAGACTGCAGCCACAGACAGCCCACTGTCCCTCTCAGCATAACAATAAAAACGGTCCATTATATAGCAACGTAAGCATAATAAGCTATAAAAAGGATAAAGATAACGTCAGCTAGATATACTGAAGCTGCCGTACAAGTTTCCCGCCAGGTCAGCTGATTTAAGCTGAAAGAGCGCGATTGAAAAATTAGATCGACTAAGGTGGCCGCTGGCGATTTTAAGCCTGAATTATTAAATCGACTAAGGTCGACTATGGCGGTGAAGGTGTTAAGGTTCCCAGATTTCATGACAACTTCACAGGATGGTGGTAAGGTTGTCAGCCTTAGGCACCAGCAGCCTTTACCCCCAGGAAATGGTCCTGGTACGCATTTCTGGTAGAGGCTGAGTCGACCCCAGGACCATAGTGCGAATGGAAGGATTTTAGGTCAATGAAAATTTCCAATGACACCAGTTGGGATCGAACCAGCGACCTTCCGATTTGTAGCACAGCACCTTAACCACTGTGCCACCGCAGTCAGTATCTAATGGTACTTTTTAAAATTCCTTATCAATTTAATTCCATTTCAAGCCTTAATTTCTTTGTATATATCTCTAATCATTAAGTGGCGTTTCCCAATTCTTTCCGTATTATGGTACCACCAAATGGTTTTGGTTGGCCCACAAATGTTTGACCATAAAAGGCAGAATCCAAGCAATAATCACTTACCACCATTGGTATACCCAAGGCGGGGGGAAGGGTGGAGGCTGCAATATATATATATATATATATACGGGGACCGCGGCAGCACAGTAGTTAAGGTGCTGTGCTACAAATCGGAAGGTTGCTGGTTCGATCCCAGCTGGTGTCATTCGAATTTTTCATTGATATAAAATTCTTCCAATCGCACTATGTCCCTGGGGTCGACTTAGCCTCTAACAGAAATGAGTACCAGGAGCATTTCCTGGGGGTAAAGACGGCCGGTGCGTAATGGTGACAACCTTACCACCATCCTATGCCGTTGTCATGAAATCTGGGAACCTTAACTTCCTGGAACCCTTTCGGCCACTTCGGGCCTGTAATGGGACGGCTTTACCTTTTATATATATACACATATATATATTCTTTTTCATTTGGTTTTAATTTTCCCTGTAACCCAACTAGATGTTGGACTGGAGATTGTTTTTAAGAGCAAAATAATTTTTATGCAGCCTCAGGGTCAGCATCTCCTAAAAAAAAAGATATATTCCAGATGCACATGTGTTTGTCACCAACTAACTGCCATAAATTAATAAATATAACTGTTCATTAAAAATCAATAATTTTTCATTAATTTAATATTCAATACACGTGTTTCCGTCTGCGTGGCCATCATCAGCTAGATGATCTGTGATCATCAGTTACTGCACATCATAAAACAGTTTCAGGAAGGTTAATACCAGTAGCCTTCCTCAAAGTGTTGTGATTTGTAATGCCTGATTATGGCCATTCAGGCCAAAACATGTTGTACTGGTTATTAAATAACTCAAAAACTTTTTGTCATAACTTCTATTTCTTAATTTAATTATGTGTGTCAAAACAGGATGTCCCTACAAACTGAAGTTCAAAAAACAAACTAACTAATTAAGTCCATGGAGCAGAGTCCTTTTAGTCAAGAAGTTACCCACAGTTTTTAAGGATCCCTGAGGTCCATTACCGCATTCACAAGCGCCCGCCACCTGTTTCTGTCCTGAGCCAGATCAATCCAATACACGACCCCCATTTTCAGGCGCGTGTGCAAAATTGCGAAAAGCGACTATTAGCTTCGTCATGTCTGTC
>Ga0123357_10005348_pt1 | contig 15355 bp, 7 predicted proteins | sample TergutEmb28metaG_FD_89873 | JGI IMG/M metagenome (GOLD analysis project Ga0123357, IMG submission 89873) | Embiratermes neotenicus P4 segment gut microbial communities from Petit-Saut dam, French Guiana - Emb289 P4 | ecosystem: Host-associated > Arthropoda: Insects > Digestive system > Gut ... | reverse complement strand
GTTTGTGGTTTGTTATAAAAAAAACTTTTCTTTTTTCACCAAAATCTCTTTTTTCTTCTCCCCCTTCTCTGAAAAAACAAAAAACATTTTTATTTTTTATTAATATTTTTGGGGGGGGGGGGGGGGGGGGGGAGGTGGTGGTGGTGGTTCCTTTATCGATTTATATTGTTTACTTTCTTTTGAAACTAGAGCGGGTTATCAGTTACTGTATACAAGTAACGTGCGAGGTTTTCTGTTCCTCCTTATAAGAAAACCAACTAGATACACTAATTTCTCAAATACTGGTTTGCTGACAGCTGCAAGCTGTCAGCAAACCAGTATGACATATACCATTGCTGTGTGTACAGTGAAACCCACGTTCTACGACATTTGCATACTACACAGCGTTGCTTAATAACTCAACACCCAGCGTATCAAGGCACTTGTCTAGAAAAAGTGAGAAACCTAACAAAATTCTCAACATAACCTAAAACATGTTGGAGATTAGAAAAGCGTATGTAAGGAATACAAGTGCAGAGCAGTGTTTTTCAACCGCTATTACGCGGAGGGTCCTTCTGATGGTAAGCTAATTGATTTAGGGATTAGTATTTTTCCGTAATGCAATTTCAAAGACATCAATTGCAAGATTAAAATTAAGTATTTTAGGGTTTTGACTATGATGCATATCTCACTGTCAGATTCTCCTTTTTTGGGGGACTTCGTTCGTCTTTCAAAATTCCTACGACACTTTAAAACATGACGTTTCGGAAGCCGGCTCTGCTTCCGTCTTCAGGTAAGACGCACCTAATCCGGTGGACCACTCTGACTGAGCCATTCTTAGTCACTGGGAGTAGCTCAATCTAAGAGGTTCGTCGGGTTAACGTGTCTTACCTGAAGACGGAAACAAAGCCGGCTTCCGAAACGTCGTGTTTTAAAGTGTCTTAGGAATTTTAGGCGATGAGCAAGTAAAAAAAAAGTAGAATATGACAGTGAAGATTAAAATTGTACTAAGGCATTTAAGTGAAAAAAAAAACATAATGTGTCCACCAAAATACAATTTCTTTTTTCGATAATAAATACAGACTGTCCACTGCTGTTTAGTCGCAACTGACGAAGGATTATTTGTAAGGTGTTTCAAAACGTCAAACAGGAAATCAGACCAGAGGAAAAAAGGTACCCTGAATGTAAAGGTTTTTCTTCTTTGCTGTTCAATGACAAAAGTAGCCACTACTGAGGGAAAATAATAGGGTCATAAACCCTTACAGCCTCGCTACCTTCGACAACCGGTTGCAAATGGGAGAGACGAACTCATATTTACTAACCTGAAATTCGACTGGTTGGAAGCAGTAGCAGAAGCAAGCAAGGGAATATTGTGATGCAGTTAGCCTTCACTGTAAAAATTGAATTAGAAAAGTAGAAAGTGCATGTTATTAATATTCTCTGTACCTTGTGGTTGGCGCAAAGGCTGAAAAACACCGATATAGAGCGCTACCACTTCAAACGCCTGCTTTGAAAATTGACGCAGAAAATGTGGGAAAAGTAGAAAGAAAATATGAAGTCCTAGCTATGTCCATCACAGAGAGGACTGCCGATTGATTTTGGATACTTTGTGGAAACTAAAAATAAAAACCTGGCGACCGTGGGAAATGTATTAGCATATTAATGGTAATTTATAAATATTCTTGTTTTTAAGCTTTCGCCGTGTTCTAAATGTAATTTGTTCCTTTTTGGGTAATTCCCGGCCTCTGAGTTCTAATTGCCTACGTTTCGGAATTCACTGTCGGTTCCATCTTCATAGGCAGGTGAATGAAGTATCATACTTCATTCACCTGCCTATGAAGATGGAACAGACATTGAGTTCCGAAACGTCGGCAATTAGAACTCAGACGCCGGGGGAATTACCCAAAAAGGAACAAGTTACAATTTATAAATAATTTTAACCTGAAAGTTTGACTTCGCATTGTGACAAGTTCTGCAAACCTAACAGAGAACTGCAGCAGTATCCTTGTATTACTGATGTTAAAGCTTCACGCTCTGATCAACATTCAGCGAAAAGAGATTCAGGAAGGGACGAACCATAAAACTGAATCATGCTTTAGAACCAACAAAAATGACGAATCGTTAGACGAGTACGGACGTGGTCTTTAGTTATCCGAACTGGTAGCTGCCGACTTCCTTGTCCAGCATGCAACACTTTCACTGCCGTTCTGAAGCAGGAACAACTGTGAATGAGCTGTGCTTCTGTTGCTGTTCGTCGGAGAATTGTCGAGCGGAATGAAACTTTCTCTTCTTCCACCGCAAATGTCCTCACCGAAATTTCTGAAGGTAACTTCCGCTACTAAGGTTCAAAGGCTGTGTCCTCCCCCCTCCAATATTTATGAGATTCTTACTTTTTTTTCATCTTGCATCCCATGAGCCATATTCTCACCAAATCCTTATTACAGCATAAGGAAACTCTTACTTCCAAAGCTCACGTCCCACCCAAGTGAGCTAAAATTCCGATCAGTGGAATGCGTCCCATTCATTTTGAAACAGCGAAACTGCTCCTGCCGATTTCTAACCGCGGAATTCTATGTTCAATACCAGGCCAGCCCAAGTGGAGCTTACGGCTTCCTCCCGCCCAACATCTTTTCACGCATGTCCCGGACTAAGCTGATGGCCTCGGCACAGTGAGTAAGCAAAATCACATCTCACCCGACACGAGCCGTCAAGGTTTGATATTCTCGTCCACTTGTACTTCGCGTGAACTGTGACTTGCATAGTGCAAACGTACTGCTCTTATAAAAGGAGACGCAAAAATAACCTATAATATATTTAAGTCAAGGTGGATAAGATGGACACGACTTTTAGCACACATATGGAGTGATGAATGCGTACAAAACTTTAATTAGAAATTCAAAAGAGGAGAGACCACGTGGCAAATTCAAGTATATTTTGGAGAACAATATTGGAACAAGAACCTTAAATATTGCGGGGATATGGTCTACATGCATCTGGCTAAAAATTTGATCTAGTTTGGGCTCTTGTGATCACAATTCACTTCTAGTCACCAACAAAGTCTTCACAAGATGAACGACTGTCGGTTTCTCAAGAAGGACCTTGTAGAATGTAGTTAGTTGAGAACTGAATGGGGAAATCCTTCAGCAGTCTCCCGATTTTCGTTTCGGGACATCAGTACACAAAACACTGCAAGGTTAATTTATTTAATGGGTGCAATCAGTAGTCAGAATGTCATGTTAATTTCATTACTACATTGAACACCCAGCAATTTTTCAAATTATTTCTATTACGACTTCCTGTTGCAAGAATGGAAGGAGCATTATCCTGCTTCTCCCATCATCTACTCGAAAAAAATTGCCTGTTAACAGTCCTGTCCCTCTTACGATGTTTCATCAAGAGTGACATTAAAATTTCTAAGTCACGCAGCACAATCTTGCAGGTTAAATTCAAAATAACGTTGCAAAAGGGAAGTGGGTGAATATTCATATTATTATGCTATTTCTGTTCACAAAATACCTAACACCTTTGTCCTATTCAGCCTTACCCCTATACAATAAGAATAGATGGCCTGGTAAGGTGTCTTTCATTCTTCATCGTCTAAACAAATGGTATTTTAATGGACGCTCAATGTAATCAAATTTTGTTAACAGAAAATTAAGGAACAAACGAACTCGGTATTTAAAAATGGTCCAACAAGCTTCTCAGTGATTAAAGAAAATTCTTTATTGCAAGCAGGTTCCTGGAACTGCACCAGTTGTGGGAGTCAGTGTTGAGATTTTCTACAGAGGAGCTTGTGAAATGGCAATATTTCAGCGGAACTTGTGAAATGACAATATTTCAGGTTAAACCAATACGTTGCCAAGCAGTAAACCCTGTGTTTGGGAATAATAATATAATATCCATCATAACATAAACCTAAAATGAGTATTTATAAATGCAGCCTTCTTTGAAATTGACCACTGGCTTCGAGGTTAGCCGAGGTCGTCATTGAGAACGATATCTCCACATCTTCCATAAGCCCCCATATAGAGTGCTGCTTAGGCTTAGGGAAAACCACGCCTTTACAGCTTACCTCGCATAAATGCCCTGCGCTCTAGAGGGCCCGATGTTCTTACTGCAAAACACGTACCGTACCACAGAAACTGTTAACAAAATAAAGTCTTTTAAAACTAAACACTAAGGTAGGTGATACTTTTATAGATGCCTCACAACATAGCGTGCTATTATTAATGAAACATTTCCAACACAAGGAAGTCTCTTATTGTTACAGTTTATTAAGTATGACAGTGAGGTCACGAGATGGCAGGTATTGTGTGAGCCAAAGACAAATTTTAATTTCTTTCTGATATTTTAATTTTCTGGTTTGTCAGGCGTCAGGCGAGTGAAAGGCAGCTTTGAGTATTTTAATTTTAGGGGTTGCCAGGCGGTATGTGAGCCAAAGACAAATTTAAATTGCTTTGTAATGTTTCAATTTTATGAAAGAGTTCCCTTTCATTAGCATGGTACACTTTACACGAAGCAAAGGTCGCTTATTTTTTTAATTTTCTCCCTTGAATTTATTTCAAGTAGTCAGTACATTTCTTTCAAAGCACGCAAATTATGTATTTCTCCATTTATTCAGTTATAGGAGTGCAAAATAATACATGAAATATTTTAACGCAAAATCTTTTTAACCAAAATAAACTGCATCTCAGCTATGTACACGTATGTAGTCTGCAAGCTGGTGTGAAATGTATGTGGGGGAGCAGTTTGTAGTGTATACACACTCAGCAGCCACAATTTTACAGCTACAATTTATCATTTTAACGATTTAACCTTCAGTTTTAACTAACTACACTTACCATCTGCTATAACACAAGAAATTAAGCATTTTGCTCATACAGTTCCTCCGTGTGTTTCTTGTGACGAAATAAATGACAGTGTTTTCCCTTAACAGTGTGTTTCTTACAATGGATGCCGACAGTGTTCTCTCTGCGGTAGAAATGAAGTTTTATATACAATTCAGATTCAGGTCAGATTCCAAAGAGATGGTCCAGAAGTTCCGAGGTGCTGCTGTTTGCTTTTCATGGAGCTCTCTCCATTCAAATTCAACAAAATTAATCCATTGTCTCTAAATACCCCCATATCTTCCCAAAATATTCACTTTAGCCTTCACAAGGAAATCAAAATTCCGCCGTCCTTATTTAAAACCGCTGTTTCACAACATGTAAAGTGTTCATTTTCAGTCCACTTAAAACAGAAGGACGATAGGCCCAAGCCTTGGAAACTTCTAAAAATGTGATGCTATTTCCCCCTTCCCACGGAAACAAAATGTCTCTCACTTCTGCCGTGACTGTCTCTTTGTTTCACTCTTCTGCTATTTATTACGTCTGTCTCTGTCAGTCTTCAGATGGTTAAATTATATTAAGCACGTGACGGTGTGCCATCTACAGAGTAATGCGACTTTGTCATATTATGGCCGTAATCTTTCATGCAAAAGTGATGCAGCAACCACTGTAGTAGCTCCGTACTGAGTGACGAAGGCGATTGTTACTAGCTCTAAGTCATTAGTGCTTATTAGTGCTTCCAGACGGTTGGTTATGGGAAGGTGTAAAGTCTAGAGCAATATTTCTCAACCATTGTGAGACCGCGGCCCGGTAAATTCGTTTTTTCGTAAGACAATGGCCCGGTCCCAACAAATATACTCGTAAATACCTTTCCATTTTTTTTAAGTTCATACATTAAACTAAACATAAGTATTAATAATTAATTATGGCACAATCTTAAAGAGTATTAGTACACTTATGTATACTGTGTGCCATGTTGACAAATATAAAATTACATTTAATTTAGTTATCAATCAATGGACTAATGAAATCTTGTAGCATATTGTAGTTTCCTCGGGCCAACATCTGGGTCTGAGTTTTTCGACGCATTCACGAATATTTTTCTCCTCAGAATATTTCCATTATAAAACATTTATTCATGAAAATTGCTTAGAAAACTAAAATGACAAATTCCAGGAGAACCTCTTGCTGTCCGGTATAATTGAAGCCAGGGCCCGGTATCGGGCCGCGGGCCGGCGGTTGAGAAACACTGGCCTAGAAAACTGTTTAGGCTCCTGATTATTTCAAGTGAACAGGAAACAGTACCTGCATGTGTCCATTAGGCATAAGACACACATCACGCACACCGGGCTACTGTGTGTACAGTACAGTACAGTACATTCATCCAAGCAACGACTGCTGTTTCCTTGGTCTGCAAGCAAAGACCATAGCCACTCCCCTTATTCCTTTCCTTATCAGCATTCAGACTCACGATATAACTTTACAGTCCAAACATCTTTGTTAAATAACCCAAAAATAATTCATTCTGTCGCCACTTCGACCTATGATCATGACCCCATATCATTTGACGTTAAAAAGTCTTCTGAAAGATTATTGATATTTTCAATTCATCCCATGCAAAATCACCAATAAACTGGACTTTTTTTTTTTTGTTATTTATTCGAAGAACTCGTGTATCATCATTGCTAACAAACAACGCAAAGAATCTGTGAAGATACCGGGTCATCCGCCCTAGATTCGAAAGGAATACATGCTTAACGTACGTTATCGCCGCAAAAACCTGCTTGTTTCTGATATCAGTGACATTCACAATTTTTCTAGTAGTGAATATGGTTGAATATGGGACGAAAAAAAGGAACTTAAAATATATTGTTTACTTATTTACTGCATTAAAAGTTACATTGACAGCACCCACTGAAGTGGCTACGTGATAGATGCACGGACCATCTTAGACCGCTCTGATGTAGGAATTGTGGCCTAGAATCGCATTCGCTTCTTCTCGTTTCTCGTGCCCTGAGCAGTTAGAGACATTTGGACGGGCCAAGAGGTCCTACCAAATTTCGTAACAGATTCACAGTTTCATAACTGAAACAAGTAAGAGTGTCCGGTCAGTGAAAACGGAAGGATAAGGAGATATTGTAATGGCCACATAAAAATTATGCTGATCGAACAAGTAGTTTGGAAGCCCCTTTCTGCCTTTCACTTTAAAATTCTCCAAAAATATTATCCACCAACTTAGGATAGATGAAAGTGTTGGGTCCATGTGAATACAGTAACGCAGAAAACTACTTAGTCGTCTCAAGAAATAACAGCTTCTAAAGACGGAGTCTACGCCATGGAAGAATTGAGATATTTAGCTGGTTACAATCATATTCACCTGGCCATGCACAACATTTTGCAAGATTGATAAGCCTTATTCAATTTCAGATATAAGTAGTTTGATTTGACATCCAACTAGTAGAAGACCTACCATCAATTCAAGAAACTCACTTCACCACGGGAAAATGCGAACCTCTTTAATTACTTTGACATTGTAACAGAGTGTAAATGACGTCAAAAGCTCCACTAGACTCTTTATAACACATTACTTAAAGGGGAACGAACAAAAAAGAAAGTAGCTCCAAGGTCTATGAGCAGAACATGACAGTCGTACGAGCATACAGAGCTGTCTTTTTACGGTCCCTTCGCTTCCTAAGAGTTTAACCTCTGGTTATTTACAACTCTCTGGCCCTAAAACTCCAGTACCGTAGGCAACTTTCTGGCAAAGTTTTGTAAAGCAGGCTCTTAATAAAATACTTAACTTCAAGAAAAAATTGTGGGGCGTTATTAGCCAGTCAGGACTGGAACTATATTTGTAGACAAACGGATTTCATTTGTTTTGTTTCGAGGAAAGTTATATTCAGGTAAATTTCGTCATGTAAGTAGACGGTGAATTCAGGTTGTCATATATACTTACTTATTTACTTACCTACTCCATGGAGCAGAGTCCTACTTGAGAAGTTAACCGGTTTTCAACTAGTCAAGAAATTCCCCGCATTCTATGGAACCCGAAGGTTCATAACCGCAATCACAAGTGCCCGCCACCTATCCCTATCCTGAGCCAGCTCGATCCAGTCCATAGCCCCACATCCCACTTCCTGAAGATCCATTTTAATTTTATCCTCCCATCTACGCCTAGGTCTCCCAAGTGGTCTCTTACCCTCAGGTTTCCCCACCAAAACCCTGTATACACCTTTCCTATCCCCCATAAGCGCTACATTCCCCACCCATCTCATTCTTCTCGTTTTTATCACCCGAACAATATTGGGTGAGGAGTACATATCATTAAGCTCCTCATTATGTAGTTTTCTCCACATCCATTTTACTTCACACATCTTAGGCCCAAATTTCTCCTCAACACCATTTTCTTAAACATCTTAAGCCTACGTTCCTCCCTCAATGTGAGCGACCAATTTTCACACCCATACAAAACAATAGGCAAAATTAGAGTTCTGTATATCTTAGTCTTTAATTTCTGGATAGCAAATTGGAAGACAACAAATTTAACACCGTATGATAGCAAGCATTCACTGACTTCAGTCTGCTCTTAATTTCTTCCTGAATAGAATTTTTATTTTTTAAGTTTGTTCCCAAACATTTGAACTCTTCCGCCTTTCCAAATGAACTATTATCAATTTTAGAACGTGACTTCCTCCTGCATTCTTATCTCGAGACATGACCATGTACTTGGTTTTATCAGCATTTACTTATGGGCTTTACTAGACACTAACAAAACTTCAGCGTTTTTCTTTATATTTTGCATGCTTTCTCTCAATATATTAACACCATCAGCATAAACCAAAAGCCGATGTGTACCATTTAATTTCAAGCCACCCTGGTTTACCTGAACCCTCCTAATAGCGCGCTCTAAAGCAAGGTTGAAAAGAATTTGCGATAGAGCATCTCCATGTTTTAGACTATTGTCAAGCAAATTCTTGCCTACCCAGACTCTGCTATACGTTTCAGTCAGACACATTTTTATTAGCCTTACCAGTTTCACGGGGATACAAAACTCAATAAGAATATTATACAAGATTTCCCTCCTAACTGAGTCATAAGCTTTCTTGAAGTCTATAAAGAGTTGATGCACTGTTTCGTTTTATTTCCATTTTTTCTTAAGTATTGGACGAATGCAGAATATATGATCAGTAGTTGACCTGTTGCGTCTAAAACCACACTGATGATCTCCAATAATTTGCTCTGCATATGGAGTTAACCGTGACAGCAGGATGTTGGATAAAATTTTGTACGTACTTAGCAAAAGCGATATGCCCCCATAATTATTACATAATGTTTTATCATCTTTCTTATAGATAGGTGCAATAATCGACTCCTTCCTCTCCTCAGGCAATTCCTCTTTATCCCAAATAGAAATAATAAGTTTAAGGAACTCATAGGGAATTGTTCTACTTCTTGCCTTAATAAATTCTGCTGGGATTTGATCAATACCCGGTGATTTGTGACTTTTTATCTTTTCAATAGCCGAATCAAACTCAAAGGCACTTGGCTCAGGCACTAGTGTTCTGCTGTGTGCATTTCTGTCTGCCTGATATCATTAACCCCATGTATATTCAGTAGCTGGGAGAAATGGTTCCTCCGCCTAACCAAAATACTGTGAGAGTCTGAAGGTTGCCATATATACACAAGTTTATATGTATGCTGATATACATGTATTTGACAGAATGTACATGATAAGCCGAAATTATTTTTACCACGAAGCAGTCAGGTAAAATGTAATAACGGAAAATTCAGATGTTAGACAATCGTCAAGTTTAGAATCACTGTTGTATAACGTCTGTAAGTCCCATATTTTAACTTTCCCGATTTCTTAACATTAAAGACTCTTGTGCTCATTCTACATAAACCCCTTGAAGCCATTCCTATTTCAGATACACGTAACTGTGTCTCTTATATATTCCCTTACTAACTGCTGTGTTTAAAATCCTTCAGTATTCAGCATGAAATTCTGGACTATGGTAAACAACTTTCATTTCACTGATTCCGTTAGAAAAGAAACTTATTCAAAGATACTCTCTACAAACAAGATGTCCCGTACTTGGAATTTCAAGCGCCAAATATACGAAATACTTTTAATATTAGCTAAGAGCATTTTAGCCGATTAGTTTATCACACGTTAAGAGCAATAAATTTGATTCCAGTTGAAGTGTAACATAAACTTCGTGTTATTAAATATAAGCTTCAGCTTAATCATCTTGAATTTGTCGTTCGCACTTAACCAAAGGAACATACTTAGTCGAGCAGAAGTAAATTAAAATATTTTGTACCGAAATATAGGGGAAAGAAGTGTTATATTTGATCGCAACAGAACACGGTAGGCAGCATACTACCTTCAAATAACGTGTTCCCTATGTGTTCACTTCAGACACATAATTGCGACTTCCGAAAGAGACAGTAAATTAAGCTGGCCCGCATATAGTACGGGTGTCGCTCTACAAATTATGTGCTTGTATACACGTAAGTAACTGATATTCCCGAACAATTGGCTAACAAGTATGACAAAACAATTTACCGGTAACTAAACACAGAATTACATTTCCCAGGCGTTAAGTAATCATCCAAAAGGAAGAATGACCTAAGCCATTAAACACTTTATGTTAATTCAAATAAACCGAGTCATTATTGAGGAAGTCCCAGTGCCTTATTTAAATCAGAAGCATTCGTCGATGAAAAGCACTACGTAACGGTAATATAATAATATAAACAGCCAATTAGATGCAACAATAACGAATTGTATTGATAATTACAATCAGCTCAACATGTTTCGGGCGATAATTTCGCCCATCCTCAGGAGCACTAGACTGTGTTTACGCCCGAAACATGTTGAGCTGATTGTAATTATCAATAAAATTTGTTGTTGTTGCATCTAGTTGGCTGTTTATATTATTGTATCAATGATGAACAGTCGCACAAACATCAAACACTACGTAACGGTAAGTTTGTCATTCTGCTTAATTAAGGACAATTCCATTAAGAAGTAGAAATAAAATTTCAATTCTACATGGAGTAAGAGTATCCAGCGTCATGTCCTGGCTGCTTTACTCCCTACGAAATGGACACGGTAAGCACTAAACAAGGTGGATTTGCCGGTATTCAGACACGGGAGGGGAGAAAAATCTCTTGATTCTGATTGAAGGCGAAACCTGATATCTCATTCCTACACCTCGCAGCCGCATATTTAAAATCCATATTTAGGTTGTAAACTTCAAAATGTTGGATGTGATGAAAATCCACTGAATAGGACAAGTGTAAGACAAATGCAAAAACCTATATGCACGAGTAGAAGAAACTTCAAATAAGCCCATTTGGATTCAAAGATATTGAAGCATTTTATTTTCTTAAAATATAAGAAGTAAAGTTTTTCTCAAATAACAGGCTTTCTGTGTGTGTGTGTGTGTGTGTGTGTGTGTGTGTGTGTGTGTGTGTGTGTGTGTTGGTGTGTTGTGTGTGTGTGGAGAAAAGACAACACAGCCTTTGGAATTATGGGTATCAAACGTCCGGGAAAACAAAATCACGTCACAGTTTCTGGGCATTAAACGAAAGGAATTCATCGGTAGAAAAGATTCCGATCAATGAAAAACTCCACTGTAACATGATTTACAGAGGCGCGATATCTCCCCAGCTACAGGAAACCTTGCGGAGGATATTATTAAGAATGGACAGATCACGTTCCGGCGATCATCTTCGAGTGTAATTGCAAAAGCCGAAGAACGTAGGACGTCCAAGAAACAGATGGAAACTGTGAAGGCAGAACAGGCCAAAGGCCTAACCCTTGAAAGGAAGATGATGATGAAGATGTGATCTCTAAATTACTGTGAATATGTTGCAAGTAACAGAAACCTGTGTGGCACGGCCAAATCTAAAGTCATACGGAATTAATTTCCGAAGACTTCAAATCTATTATCCTGGATAACCCTACAAGTTATTAAAACTGAAAACTTGCATACATTTAAAACGTTTTTCCATTCTTACAATCAGTATAGAAGCGACACTACATTAATATTTCCATTTGATAACATTACATTATGATAAACGTATTTGACTTCATTAAATACAACTAGGTTCATGTGGAACAACTACGAACTACATGCTATTAAAAGAGCTAATTGCACATTAATTACTACCTTTTTAATTTTTACTTATTGACTAATGAATATCCGCTTTTTACCCATGTCCTATGGTTTCGTTGAGATAAGATCCACACGCATGCAACAGACGTCACTTTGTATGGAGAGAAAACGAACACAAACTACCTGAACTTGATTTCTTATAACGTTCTCATACTTTCACAAAATTTTGTAAGACGACCTCTACGTTGTGTAACATGCATGCCGCAAATAGCCGACCAATAGGAAACACTTTGGGAGATTGTCTTCGTACTGTAAAAACAGTCGTCACAATCTTTGTTTCCTTTCTAAGGAGATCGTAATGGTTCATATTGGTGGGTGTAACAATTTGGTCACTTCATGAAATGTTTTGTTATTTGCCTAGATGTATAAATAGGAAAATTGTAAATATAATTTACAGCGAATTTACTGTTTCAACTCTAGTAACAGTGGCCACCCGGTCCTAGATGCCTTCCACTCGAACACTAGGATCATGAGTGTCAAACCCACTCGATGCATAGATGTATGTCTGCACTTTATGTGTCTCTTTTGTCTTGAGTGGCAGAGGACAGGCCGATAACATGTCCAAGGGTCCGAACAAATGTTTACAAACAAAACTCATATCCTGGAGCAGGGAGGTCCTGACTCCTACTGGTCTGTACTGCCATACACATGGAATATATTTACTGATTCATGTGTGCAAAATGAGAGAATGGGGCACTGAGGCAAGATAAAATCACTAACGAGTGAATTTAATGTGCAACAAAGAAGTCTGCCGAAGTTCACCTGCTGGATATATTGAACTTGCTCTTCATTTTCAGTGTATATCATTATCATCTTCATCTAGCTAACATGCAGTTGGGCCACTTGTTGAAACGTTCCGGTCTCACACGTCTAGAAGTCTCTTTAACGGCCTCCCATGATTTCTTCTGCCTTTTGATCTGTGGTCTTTATTATTCTCGGTGATCTATAACGAGGCAGTCCGTTTATATGTTGTGAGCAATTTTTTTTGTATTCCTGTATTTTGTCCAAAATTGTGGGTTATATTTCGTTCCATTGCAATCGCTGTGTTTGTTTTATAATCTGTCCAAGTGTAACCTGCTGTTTTTCTCACATATTTCATCTCTGCTGCTGTTATTCGTCTTTCGTCTCTTGCTTTAATGGTCCAATTTTCACTAGCGTATAACACAGCTGGAAAGCTGGTGTACTGCATACTTTTATTCTTTTTGTCTTTAAAGTTTTCTGCCGTCTAAATATATTGTTTATAGTTCCTGTTATTTTCAATTATTATTATTATTATTATTATTATTATTATTATTATTAAGGGAATATTGCGGGAAATTTCAAGTGAATTTTTTACAATAATGTGTTATATAAATGTGCAGGATTAAGGAGTCAGATAGACAGGGCATTACGTACGGCACAGATGAGAATTACAAACAAAATTTCTAGTCGGAAAATCTGAAGGGAGGATATCGCTCGTGAGACATAAACGTAAATGAAAGGATAATATTAAAATGGGATTTAGAGGAATGGGTAGTGTGTAGATGGACGGGGTTCATTTGGCTATGGATAAAGAATGGCTCTTCTGAAAACGGTAATAAACCCCCGAGTTTGGGAATTTCTTCACTAGTTAACAGGTTTAAGATTTACAAGAACTTAGATTACAAGATGCGAAGAACGAATATGCCACTGCTGAAGGCAGGAATTTGTGTGTGTGTGTGTGTGTGATTCTGGAGTGTCAGTGTGGCTTCGTATAGCTGTGCCATGCGGTGGGCCATTATTAATGATGTTTAAAATAGACCCCAAGTTCAATTCGGGTAACATTTACCGAACATTTAACGATGAAAAACACAGTTAGGGGCTGACACTAAATCATGCCGGTAAAGCGTATTGGTTCCAGTTTATTTTCAGTTAAACAATACTGTCTACTATAATTTGTCGTTAGCATATGAATGAAAAGGTGCAGCAGCGGTAGAATTAATCTGATAGAGGGAAACTGACGTACTCGGAGAAAAGTGTACCGCATTCCCACGTTGTCCACCACAAATTTAGCATCGACTGGGCTGGCATCGAATCCGGATTTCCGAGATAAGAGGCCGCCATCTAACATGAGCCATGGCAAGGACAAAGTATCAGGATGATATCAAAAACAGACATGTGTCATTTTTATTCTATTTAACGCGACAAGTCCAGATTTGTAGAACACTGTAGCCTATTAATACAAATTTACAGTGAAGGAACGATACCGCGTCATTGTTTTTTTTTTTAACGCTGTTTGTGACTGTATACCGAGGGTGGTGAAATACGCTGTAGGAGTTGCAGTTCACAGACTTCCGTGCAAGCTGAGTGAGGGTAGCGCTATATCGGAGGAAGTTATCGTTATATATCCGAAGCTGTCGTACTAAATAAGCAGTTTCAATATTACATGGGTGCTGATAAGTCCTTAGCCCGACCAGGAAGGAAACAAGCTACATTTCCCTCATTTTATGGAACTTGGAAGTTCATTACCACAATCACAAGAGTCCACCACGTTTCCCTACCCATGCCAAATCAATCCATTCCTCTGCCCATCACACTTTTGACAGGCGCAGCTGGTTTCCTTCCTGGTCAGGCTAAGGACTTATCAGCACGCCGGTATAATACTATTTTAAAAAAGATAAGCACTTTTTATAGTAAAGCCTGAACTGTATTAGGCCTACCACCTACACATTCACCACTAGATTACTTGACTTTTTGGTGTACAAATAATAAAACATTTCAATACTGGTTGTGTATTTACACTTTCAAGTTAACCTGACACAACTGGTCAACTGTACCATTTCACCATACTTAACACTAATATGATACTTCATAATACCAAATTTAATCAAGGTCCACCAACCGAAGTGACACTGGTATATAGGTACGATGGATCAGGCGGAGCTTTGGGGTTGTATCTGACAGGCAGCTGACCTGTTTCAAATCTCAGAAGGTTTGTTCCTTTTCTCACTCTTCTTTTTTTCGTCGATTTACGTCTTATCTTCGCGCAATGCCAGAATAGTTGCTTGAAGTTCTATAGGCAAGTACGGTCACATTCCCAGCTCCAAATTTGTTCGTTACTCACAAACATAATCTCCTACATAAAATTCGACAATGTAATTTCAGAATCTTATGTTTATTGGACCGTGCGTCATCTTGATAGTTGAATAAAGAGGGACCAACTTGATGTCACTTGCTTTATTATTTCAGTGCTTCAGCCCGCATCCGGATACCACACCATCCCAGCCAAACCACAACGTAACACCAACACACATCGAACCAGAGCAATACAACCCATGAAATAACTCAACAAATAAGTCGCAAGATCCTGAGGATGGATGTATTAACATCCGAAACATGTTGAGC
>Ga0123357_10005347_pt1 | contig 15355 bp, 7 predicted proteins | sample TergutEmb28metaG_FD_89873 | JGI IMG/M metagenome (GOLD analysis project Ga0123357, IMG submission 89873) | Embiratermes neotenicus P4 segment gut microbial communities from Petit-Saut dam, French Guiana - Emb289 P4 | ecosystem: Host-associated > Arthropoda: Insects > Digestive system > Gut ... | reverse complement strand
TATTCAACAAATATAGGTACTGGATATTTTAAACACGGGATTTACTCTTCTTTTTTTCTCTTCAAAATGCAGTTTGTTTCATAATTCTAACGTATTTGGTTCCTGTTTTATTCAAATTTTATATCCAGTGTGTGCTAAAATTTAAAAAAATAATTCAGGCGCCAAAAGATTAAAGAAGGTGTCGATATCGAAGTCTACATAACGTTGAATAATATGGTGATGGATGAATTTGAAAGGTTCTGGACGGAAGCGACCATGCATACTACAGTATGTAGAATCTACTTGCACGGCTATTATGTTAATAAATACAATGTCAAGTTAACTTGACTTTGTATTTATAAATGTAGTGATTGTGACAGTGAATATTTGATGTATTTATTTGTATGAAACAAACACAGCGGATTGCATGAAGCAAATCTGAAAGAGCGTTTATTGCTTAATTTAGTTACTATCCCAGTATTTTTAGGTGGACTGAGGAAAATTACTAAAAGGTAATTATACCACATATCGTGGCAAAGTTTCACACCAACCAAAGGCCAAGTAAACATAGTGTGGTCTAAAAGTTTTAGGACTGATTATTTTAAAAACCAAAGACCTTTTTTAATTCAAAATAAACTCCATTGGCGTATATATAGGCTTTTGTGTTGCCGTGCATTTTCTGAAAAGCTGCCGAAAATTTATCTTTTTGGACCTTCTTTAATTCATCAGTTACGGCTTCTTGGATCTCAGCAACATCCGCAAAGTGTTTTTGACTTCATTTTCAACTTGGGAAAGAGAAAATAGTCTGGCAGAGATAAATCTGGAGAGTACGGAGGTGATAAAGGTTTGTAATATATTTTGGGGGTCAGAAATTGGCGAACACTAGCAGCTTTGTGGGCGGGCACATTATCGTGCAATAAGAAAAATATCGAGAGCAGAACGCAGCTGGACGAACCCGCTGAATGCGCTTCAGGAGGCGATCCATTACTCCTTCATAAAATTCGGAATTCACTCTTTTTCCTTCTGGTACGAATTCTTTGTACACTACGCCTTGACAGTCGAAAAAAAAATTGTCAACATTTTCTTGATGCAGGACCTTTGGAGTTTCAGTTCTTTCGGTCGAGGGAATATCTCACCAACCAATTCAGAACTCTGTCGCTTTGTTTCAGGGTTATGAACAAAACACCAGGTTTCATCTCCCGTAATAATTTTGTTAAAAAAAATTGTCTACATCGACCATCGCAATAATGTCTTGGCAAGAAGTGACTCCATCTTCCCTTTGCTCAGGTGTCAAGGAGTGTGGAACAAAATGTGTACACAACTTTCTCTTTCTCAAATCCTCTTTCAGAATCCAAAGAACTACAGTCTTGGAGATGTTCAAAAATCCTGCTATCATTCTTGATGCGATTCGACGGTCATTTTTAACCAAATAACAACAGCAGCAATGTTTACCTCAGTTCGAGTCGATTTTGGACAGCCAACTCCCTCGTCATCTTCTACCAGCTCTCTTCCTTCTCGAAATCGAGAATACCACCTAAAAACTTTTGATCGGTTCACAACCTCATTCCCATAAGCCTTTTGCACCAATACTAGTGTTTATGTCGCAGATAGACTGGCTTTGAAACAAAACTTTATGGCAACTCTCTTTTCATTTCCGCCATCCTTGACGTGTAACGGAAACTGTCTTTACGAGACAAGTTATAACTCTTACACTGTCGAAGATAAACAAAGGAAGCTCGGTGTGTAAACGGATGTTTGTTGATAGTGCTTAGTGGTTTGGCCGATAGATTACTCTAGTTCTGTTATTTAAATAAAATCAGAGCTAAAACTTATGGATGTCACTGTGTATGTTTAGTGACTTAGTGACCTACCACATTGCTTGCTTATTCGGTTTCTTTGCCAAATTTCCCCAGTAATTTGTTATAGTTACTGTTGTTAACCTGACGTTAAACACTCAATGCCCGGATGTAGATACACGTCAACCTCAGTTCACAGCTGTTTCTGAAACTATTTCCAATAAATAGCACCGTTTCTAAACAGCCAGACGCGCACACCTGAGCGATCTCGCAATTTCGCAAACTTACACTGTAATAGTTCCCCTTGTTATATGTGTTGATCATTTACCGATATTTTCAACTGAGTGTGAAGTGTCTAATGGTTGTGAAAAGCCATTTACACCATTCTTACCTTTAAATTGTTTATTTTCTAAGAATGGAAGTGGAACGTTTGAACGACGTTTGCAGTTTTAATATTGTCTGTAATATGCCTATATTTCCTAATTTGTTTATATGAACCACAATTCTCACATTTCCCCTTTACTTTTCCACAGAGTGGTCCGTTTCAGCCTCCTGTTTATCCTGCCAGCACTCCTTACTCGTTATCCTATTAGTCCATCTGCTCTTCCCTTATTCTCCTTACTTTCCTGGCTACATATCATCACACGTACTTTCACGTGTCCTAATTTCAGGTGCGGTCGCCTGTTCATGAACAGCGCCTCTTAGCTTCGTCACGTCGGTCCGTTCGCTGTGGCCCCGCCTATCCGCAAGCATTAGTGCGGCTCGCACTGGAAGATTTTCGTAAAATTTGATATTGTCGACTTGTATTGAAATCTGTCGAGAAAATCCGAATGTGATTAATATCGTATGAATGTATAGGGCCATTTACATGAAGAGTCAGTACGTTTCATTGTTGCAGGCGACATTATGTTGTCATATAATCACTCAACAAAAATACCATAAACAATCCATTGTTGCTCTTCTATGACAGTGATTTCAATACTAGTGTTTCTGATAGTAACGCATGCAGGTTAAAAATGCAAATGAAACACGTTGTAGAATTACGTTATTACATTGTCTCTTTGTTGTTTTTATTACTAGGCCTAATCGTGTGGTTTATTTTAACTTGAAGATTCAAGGATTCTGAAATGTCACACATCTCACAACCCGGAAGATTTTAATCACTCGACAAAACCTCTGTCTGAACCAGAAGTCTCGCATTATATTAATATATCATTTCATTGTATTTCTCCCTTCATTATCCCTCGTTTTTCCCTTCTTTTCTTTCCTATTTACCCATCTCAAATATATCCCCTTGACGTTTCCATTTCATTGTATTTTTCCCTTTCCCATACCTCACTGTTTTCTTCTCTACTGTCCTGGCCGTCTCTCTCACAAAGGCTCCTCCTACTTTACAGTTTCATTGTAGTTTTCCTTGACCACATTTCAGTGTTTACTTTCGCGCTCCTCTCTAGTCTCCTGTCATATAGGACAAATTGGCACTCATTTCACGTATATCTTTTTCATTTTACTTCACTGTTTCTTTCTCTGTTCTCCTTTTCACTCCATTGCATACCGCCCTTCTACAATTTTGTTTTAGCTCTCTTTTCACCATATCTCACTGCTTCCTCTTCTGGTCTTCTGTACACCTCTGTCACATAAGACAACTTTTGCGCTTGAAATTCATTGTTTTCTCCTTGACCATATCTCACTCCTTTGTCCTGTTATCTCCGGTCCACCCCTCACGTGCTGTCTCTTAAACGTTTCCATGTTAACATATTTTCCCTTCACTACCCCATAGTGCTAGCTTATCTGCTCTTGTGTTCACTCTACTCACAAAAAGTCGTAATTTCAGTCTGATCCTTTATAATCTTACATCTACCCAGGCTTCCACTGGACAGTCAGAGCTCTGTCCTGGTCTTACCAGCTCTTACAACCACGTATCCCTTCCTCTAGCAGCATATTAATCGGCATTGGTGACGAAGGCAGGAAGGTTCTATGAAATGTTAATCAACTTCAACTAGACTCACGTTCCACAAAACAAAAATATTTATAACCACCGCCAAGATAACCTCAAGTTTCCCTTTCTACTCCATTTCCGTCACTAGGAACTTGGTAATGCTTACAAATCCAAACCAAATGTAGAGCAGTCAGAAATCTCTTGGACCGTGAAGTTGGAGACAGCAAGCTCTTCCGAAACATGATAACTACTAATCTAAACGGTGTAATAACCCAGAAACCTTGCGTCCCCATGTCTCAATAACGTTGCATGCATTTTGCAAGAGGATCAGTCCTTACCCCGTTCTTTGATTTGTATTCGCAACATCGGGTCTCTTAGGGTGGAAGTTTTGAAAACGCAAGTCCAAATTTCCAAGCTGGAGAGGCGGCGTCTTGCGCGGGACTGCTTATTTCGCCTAATAGTTAAGTACATTCCATGTCGTAAATACGGCACGTTTGTTCTCTCAGGGTGAACAGTGACAGTGGAACGATGAACGACTGAAAGAGATTGAATAGATGAGAAAAGAAAAGGTAAAGAATACTCCTCTCACGCTTAACATAGTTCGTATTTTTAAATAAAAAAATGTTATGTTTCGTACATGTAATTCGGACGGAATAAAAGAAATGGATACAATATTTTGTTGGGAACACTCTAACAAATAACTTTGATGATCGAGGTTAAGGTGGGAAGTGTCTTAAGTGAGATGGGAAACGTGATCATTATAGTGACTTAACTATAGGCAGGACGATGCAAGATTAGATTCCTGGAAGGGAATAGAGATTCTTCCGTCTTCCAGAACGTCTACAAGGGCTCTGGGGCCCACCCAGCCTCCTAATTATTGAATATCGGCGTTTATTTCCTTGAAGGTAAAGAGGTCGGAGCTTGAAGTTGATCATCCGCCTCCGTAAATGCTGATTTTAAGAATGAGTGAGCTTTAATCTCGTCTTTCTATATGCCACCCTCGCGTACAGTGGAACACCTTTGTTTTTATTTTTATCTTTTCCCTTACCTTTACCTTTACCTTCACCTTAAACTTTACCCTTACATTTACCTTTACGCGGTAGTGCAGTTGGTGAGGCACTGCGCTACAAGCCGAACGGTCTTGTGTTCGATTCCCTATGATGTCATTGGAATTTTTCATTGACATAATTCTTCTGGCCACGCTGTGGCCCTAGCCCTGGGGTCGACTCATCCTCTAACAGAAATGAATACTAGGAATAGTTCCTGGCGGTAAAGACGGCCGGTACGCAGTGCTGACAACCTTACCACCTTCATGTGCCGAGTTTCCTGATATCTGGGTGCCTCAACCTCCTGATATCTTCAGGGCCTGTCCAGGCCTGAACAGGGATTGTTTACCCCTTTACCTTTACCAATTTAGTGGTCAATGGCAGACTTCCTTCACTTTTTAATATTGTATTTAATATTTCCACACGCGCCTAGATATTAACATCAATAATCTGAGAGGTTTTAACCTTCTACTTGTTTTACCACTGTACATCTCTGCATCTGTAGAAGTATGTAGCTATACAGAAGACTGAGTCTGTGATCTTGACTATGAACTTTTAACCTTTTACTAGTTAAATGTTTTAACAGAAACACTTTAATGTTACAGAAAGTGGCGTATTTGTGAAAGAAATCCTGCAATTTTTAACAGACAACTATAAAGTGCACCTAAAAATTTAATGTTTTGTAAAGGAACCGTAGTTGGATTGAATGTTCCTAAAAATGGTGCTAATAAACACCTAAACGCGCAGAAGTGAAGAACACAATTTAGTGAACGACAGATGTTAAAAAGAAGAATAGTGTTCTTTTGCTGGTATTCAAATCTCGGTTTGGGCTTCCAGTTCGAGCACTTGTCTGTCTATATAGCTTCAAACATTGAAGCATAAGATTTACGTGAGTAGTAATGTTTTCCATTATATCGCAACATAAGTGTTTCGACCAAGTCGAAACACTTATGTTGCGGTATAAGGAAGGCATTACTACTTACGTAAGTTATGTTTGAAAGCTTGTTTGTACTTCACAGAGAACCCAGCGAGTCTTCATTACAAAAACCAATTAGTTAATAATTTTTCCAGGGAAATAGTAGTTTTTTATTATGAGCGTCATGGCGACCATGTGTGTGCAAACACTGTGTGTAGACAAAAAACATTTTAAGTGTTAATATACGTGGTGCGTATAGTTGCCGCTAAGCTTTAATATCTTTAATGATCTCCCTGAAAGCTGATTTACACAAGAAATTGTAACATTTTAAAGTTGCAATTTACTTCACTGAGTATGAGTTTTGTGTAACTGTGCAGTATCAATGCCATGAAGAATTTTATATCTACTTTGTATTGAATACACAATTAATTACACATTTTTTTGCGGTTCTCCATTTATTGAATGCTTAAATAAATCTCTTTACATGAAATCTATAATTTGAAAGACCTTGTTAACAATTTTGTAGGCACATAACACACATTTATTAAGCGGGTAAGCCAGTCCCAGCACCGTGATAGTCTTGTTAATCTCTTTCGTCATGGGCACATTTAACTGGGATTTGTACGACAATTTGTTTGATGTTCGTCTTCCTACTGAAATCAGGATTCACAGCCCTCTCCACCAGCTTAGTATAGCGCTCAATAAGAGACTGATCATCAGTACAATAGAACGGCTCTCTGTCTTCCTCAGTGCGCGTGGCGTAGTAGCCTGAACCGCAAGCTGGCAGAGGTTTCGTACTGAAACAGGTTTCATCATACTGTGTGATTATTTTGGTTCTGTATGACATAATGCTTTCCTCTTTCTGGCTCTTTCGAATAATCTTGTTATGATGGAGGGAGGGGCTTTTGGGTTTCAAAGATTCATTTGATTCAGAGCTGGAACTGGAGCTTGAACTGGAATTAGAACTGGAGTTGGATTCAGAAGAGGAAGAGGATGATGATGATGATGAGGAGGAGGAGGAGGAGGAGGAAGAGGAGGAGGAGGAGGAAGAAGACGATGAGGAGTTATTTTTGGAGTGAATGATATAGAATCCTCTTTGGCGAGCACTTTTTGGCAGAGCATTAGATATTACGTCTGCACGGTACATAGGTTCCTGGACACATGCATGCTTCTTGATTTGTTCCTTAATCTTTGCTGGGCGTTGGCATGATTCGTCATCGATTGCATATGTGGCAGTAAAGATGAATGGTTCCATAATGAGGCAGTTACTTGGCGTCTTGAAATCATTGAAGGGTTCTCCATCCATATTTCCACAAAGACCTTTAATCTCGTCGCGGTATTCATTGCTAGCCTGCAGCATAACCCTCACTCCGTCGTAGACGACCACCAAGCTGTTGTTTGGCAAAGTAACCTGTACTGCGCCATCTGACATTTCGTAAAGGTGGGCCAGCAGTTCGCCCTCGTGGTGCACGGGTGTCGCAAAGCCACGTGTGAGCCGAACAGACTTGTCGTTTATCGTGACCAGCACCATGTGGTCAGAGTTAGAATGGAGAGCAGGCGTCAGAAGAATGTGGGCTGAATTCGTTAACACCAGCACTTCCTATTTTGCATAAAGAATAAATGTTTCTCTTAAGGTTTGTTTGAAAATTAAGGTGTGTACTTGTATTTACACTTGTATTTACTCTGTTTTGTATTGTTTGTACTGCGTTTTTGTATTGTTTCGCTTATGTATATTTATTCTTACTTGTTACTAGTGTAAGAACTACTGCCACCGAGTTAAAACCCAATTGCAGTAAATAATAATAATAATTACTTGCCTTAAAATGAAGAAATATTACAAACAAGTGGTTTAATTGGCTAAGAAATTTTGCATATGTCTAAGTGCTCCTTTAGGGAAAAACAGAGTTTTGTGATAACTATATAACTTCATTGAGTAGGGAAGTTGATAGCTACGTAAAACATATTAAACTTATCCAATTGTGTATATAAATTAAAGTTTAAAGCTGAAATATTTATCTCCAGTAAGTGATAGATTATTAGCTGTTATGCACTGCTGTCAATTTGTATCATCGGATGAGGGGTGAAAGTCATTTGTGAATTCAAAAGGAATACAGGAGGGTGTTTTAAGAAATACAATCTGTATAAATCCTTTATTACTGCGCGGTACAGGGACGTTATACTGCTTCGCCTGATAAGAGAAAAAGAGAATTGCTGATTTCTGCAAATAAATTTACCCCCATGTGTTCCTGTTTTCTTCTATCACGTTTCAATTTATATACTTCTCCTGCTAATCATAATTGATACTAGCCTTGTTGTTACCGACTTCCTTCACCAAAACAGACACTTCGTCAAGTGTGCTCAGGCTGTGTTTTTCACGGTGCCCTGTTTGTTGCTGATAGGGGGCTGGTAGAAGTTTGGGGACAACCGTCATCATAACGTGCCAGCACTTTCCAAGCTGCATCGGATAAGTTACGTTATCAAACGTGTTGGCCATTGTGCTGTCAACGACGCAAGTGGCTACGAAAGAAACGTAAATCGTGACAACGTTATGTAAAATGCAGTAAACTATATATTTATATATATATATTTAATATTGCTATAGCTGTTAACAATTTTCACTAACTAACACTTCAAACCACTCCTTATTTAATTATTATAAGCAATATTTATGTGCGAACATGTTAATGTAATCGTAACTTACACCTGCGTTTGTGCCACCCGTAGATATTGTGCCTTATACAGCTTTAACAGCACTAATAGTTATAGAAACTAAAGTAATGCATATCGACATACTATTTCATAAATTTCAGATTTCGAGGTATATTTTTCTTTACAGGATATCAGGTCACACTTACTACTTAAGTGTTAGGCTGTAGGTGCATAATTATATTTTAGTGACAAACTCATATTACAAGGGTTGCTGCTATCTACACCAAAACCACCGAATTCGTTTAAAGGCTAGTAATATAATGAAGAAAAAAGAAGGGAGTGGAGAAACTTTGCCCAGTATTATATGATTTGTTCTTCATATTTTGGGCTCTTGTGACCGTGTATCATGGACGTAGGGTGAAGAGAGAGAAACCAACAAGTTGAGTCGAACAGAAACTTTCACACAGTGCACACAGCTCGCGTTCCAGCGCCACACAACCACAGCCAGCACAACCAGTGCAGAACATCATATGCGGTAGTACACAGTCTTGTTCTCCTGAAGATGGGTATAATGATGACCGAAACATGTTGAGATAGAAGTTTGGAAATAAACATCAGATTAGTTGCATCTTGTTGGTTTCTCTCTCTTCACTCTGTGTTCTTCATATCTTACATTAAGGTAGTTACGAAAGTTCACTGTTGCTGAAAACAAAAAAAAAAAATTATAAAAGTAAATTTATTTAAATTTGGTAACTTGGGACAAAGAGGCGCCTGTGGAATGATAATATAAGTCACTCTTAGTGAAAAAGTTTTTGATAGCATGAACTTAGTTTAAGTCGCCAGAATGGAGTCAGCTGCGCTTTTCAGATGTCGGGGTTGGAATTTGTGATTTCATAATACTGGAGAATTGATAGAATAGCTATGTAACTACTAGTTGTTGCAGTCAAGCCTCCTTCATAAGGTGCATTTACTCGTACCATATTTCACGGCTTGAAGTTCATATTGCTATACTGTGTGTTACTGCACCGTGCAATCTGGTAGACGGTTATCAAAATTTCCGAGAAACATACTGAATACTTCATCAGGGAATTCACACATTTATACCCTGAAAATGAAAGCAGTATTTTGTCTGCAACGTTGGCAGTCACCTACGTACATGGTATCATAACCTAGAATACCACAATATCAGTTTATTACAAACTGGTCTTAGTATGGGGGGGGGGGGGGGGCGAGCAGACTAAATACATTCCTGAACGAGGTGCTGAAGGGAATTCTGAGACCTATGCACAAAAGAGTGGGAGGAGAATAGGGAATATTACATAACCACTACCACTGTGACTTTAACTGTAACGTATATTGTCAGGGGGGGCCAAATCAAGAAGGGGAAAGGGGCACGCAAGGGAGACAAGAAACATACACTTGAATACGAAGTTTGGTTGGGTAAACATGGAGAAAAGAGACGGCTTTGAAAAGCTACGGGGGGAAAGGAGGATAATATTAAAATTGGCCTTAAAGAAACAGGATGAAGAACTGTGAACGAGATTCGTGTGTTTCCGGATAGAGGAACCAGTTGTAGGCTGTTGTACACAGGGGAATGATCCTTTGAGTGTCATAAAGTACAGCGAATTTCTTGACTAGCTATGGAACTATTGGCTTGATGCTACAGGCTTTCTTGGACATGACGCCGTTTCTATTGGCCAATAGGTACCAACCTTCTGGAGTAGCTTGCTGTCCCCAAATTCAGGTCTAAGGTGACCTAGATGAGATGGACTTCTTGGAGCCTGAAGATGGAGGCAACTTCTCCGAAACGTCGATAGTTATTTACTAATCGGCACGCAAGTTATATCCAAGAGGGCTCGAATCTTCGTCAGAACCATTGCGAAGACCTTCTCAAGAAGGATTCTTCTCCTTGTATTTAATTAGATACAGTACTGTACATTGAAAGAGGAAGCACTGGATCGCACTCCCTGGAAAACTCGCTGCGGACGAAGCTATGGACTTGTCATAACACTACGTAATGATGACGATGATGATAATTTTGACTTATGTACTTACGGTTATAGTAAAGTGGAGATACAGAGTTTCCAATGCGATCTATAAGCGAGTGCGCCGGATTTATGTCAAGAAATGCCCGTGTCTTCGGATTCAGGCGAATGTTGGTGAAGTTCACGTCCATGGCTGGCGTTTCCATTGTCACATTGAAGGCAGTGCTTTGTTCGTTGATATTGACAATGACATTTATGGCATTTTCTTCTGGGTTTTGAGGATAGATATTCTCCGTGACGTAAGGATACAACCAACTACGTGCCATACTGTACAGCTTGTAGGTGCCGTTCTTCAGAACATCAGGAATGTTGTTGTACTTAATTTTGAAGTGGAAATGGTCAAGATTGTTAGCTGCCTGAGTAACGTTACGACAGGCTGGTAGAAGGTAGTTCTTCTTATTCATCTGAGACTCGCACAGTTTAGCCATTGGGCTATTGGCAATTGATTGTTGTCTCAACTTGCTTTGCTCCATTTCACCCTGTAAAGTAATGGACTATGTTAGAATTTGCGGAAAATTAGGTAACCACTCTTTGTGTTCAAGAAACTTCTGCAAACGAACGCACCTTTAGGGACACTGTGGATCCATGTTGACATGTTTCGCCGAAACTTAACAGGGCTTTCACAGAAGATTTGCCATTGAATTTCAGTGCTTCATGGAAGTTGGTGATTGGCACTGGAGGCATCGAGACCTTCCCCAATAGACATGCCTGTAACTAAATTATTTAAATTTAATTATTTATTTTGTTGTTCATTTATGTATTGTCGCGAGCCAACCTGCTCAGCCTGTGCCTGTATTTTATGTACTGTCAATATTCAGTGAAAAACTTACGTCAGTGGTGCAACTGAAACACGATCTACTCGTAGTTAGCAATAAGTCGCTGCAATCGGCCGTCTTGCAAAGTACCATGTAAGAAAGTGTTTGTTTATCAAAGGAATCGGTCTGTGCACTCAGCAATGCTGGGATCTTTCAAAACAGTCTGAAATGGTAGTTTTGATGGCAAAGACAGACGCTACAGCAACCTGTGCCAGCCATTGATATATTACTGTGGTATGGCTGGAATAATACTCTGAGCTACACTGTACTTCTGCTTCAAGAGGCTGTGACTCTGATTGAAGTGCTCTTGTAATCTGAAGGTGTCGAACAGAACTGTGAAACATGTCAGGTGGCAGTACAGAGATTTGGAAGTAGAGACAAGCTGACTGCGGAGCAGTTAGAGTTGTCAAAGGAGAGAGTGAGACAGGTCAGGGACGGTTTGGAATTGCAAGTTGGAAACGTTACCATTAACCTCCTTGGTAACGTATGTATGTGGTTCACAGTGAGCCTATATGTCAGTAGAGTGCAACCAAATTTGTTATCATGACCGTGCGGGAGACAGCCGGTAACGTGAGCCATGTCAATATATGGGCACCGAATAGAGGCCAGGTAATCTAGATTGCAGTCGGCGGCGGAAGCCCGCTGTCCGTTATCCACAGCAGTCTTTTACGCAGAGGGTACCATCTGAATGTTCAGAGTGAGACTGGCCACTTCTGTAGCACGCCCCCATTACGCCTACGTTAGGCTCCAGGCAGTATGGCGTTACAGCTTGGGTGTCCAGCGGGGTAGAATGCTGGCCACGGCATTAATTTTGGTGATTTATTTATGTCTATATTTAAATGGGGGTCGGATTAGCTCAGTCTGTGTAGAGATTACGTTACGATAAAGACGACCGAGGAGTCGGAATTCTGTTACAGCCTTCAGACTGAGTCTTACCCCGTGGTTATTAGGCGAGTATCTTCTTCAGGATAAAGCAGCCGAAGTGCGAAGCTGAGCATTAACCTCTATCTTTTCACATGTTAAAAATGCGTGAGACCATGCCTCGATTCCCGCATGTCTTCATGGCGAGATGCTTAATCACAGAGAAGCCACATTTTTTAAGTTCCTTTATTTAAACAACCTGACGGAACGATGAAAAGTAGGGTGATTGGCCTGTGTGTTATTGTGCGAGGCTGTGCTGCTAATTGAATAAGATCAGAGCAGAGCCCTTCTTCAATGGCTATGCATATCCGCTCAGGTAATCAAGAATTGCCCCGTGTTTTACCTAACGCTGACATTTACTCAGTGTTAATGAGTACCGAACATTGTCCTATTCTCTTAGCGCACTCTTCTTCTACAGAGACTGTTTGTAGCCCATCGCAAGAACTGATAGGCAGGCGACTGATCTTACACCGCAGTCATGTGTTAGGCGCTTTCGCAGAATTACTAAAAGCGACTATTAGCTTCGTCATGTCTGTCCGTACGTCCGCCCGTCCTTCCGTCCGTATGGAACAACTCGGTTCCCACTAGACGGAATTTCGTGAAATTTGATATTTGAGTATGTTTTGAAAAGCTGTCGAGAAAATTCAAGTTTCATTAAAAATTGGACTAGAATATCGGGTACTTGACGTGAAGACCAATATATATTTTTTACCATATCTCGCTCAGTTCTTCCTAGAATGAGAAATATTTTAGATGAAAATTGTAGAGGAAATCAAAACACGTATTTTTGGTTCGGTAACTTTTTTTTAAAAAAAATCGTGCCTTTTATGAGATAATGTGGAATCATATTGTAGAGCAGGGCAGGCCGCAGATGACAATATGATGCTTGCGCATTGCATGCTGGTTAACTAAGGTTACACATAAACTCAGAATGTGTAATAATTATTGCTTTTCCACTTCAACAACGGTTGCAAGAACCTTTTAAATGCATTCCCTTTCTTGTTTGTTGATATCATTTTGAAGGGAGGAGTGAAGACCACAAGAAATATCGCCGTATAATTCGTAACCGGGTCGTGTACCGTAACAGAAAAAGCAAGATGCCTTACCTATGAAAAGTGATACTGTGATTGCCAGTAGACTGAGTTAGAGAAGAAAACTTTTTTTTTCATTCTATCCAGGTTTCTACCTTTTTATCTCTATTGAATAAGTTACTTAACAGAACTGTTTTTTGTATAAGAGCTATGCTGTGCCGAGCAACAAATGTTATTAATGGTGAATCCACTATACCGTGACATAGCTGTCGTAACCTAATATTTATGTGAGCGAAGCCCTGTAGATTATTCAGCACGGAATCTTTTCTTACACTAATGTGTTTACCAAGAATAACATTTCATCATACTTGTTATGTTAGTAGTGTCACATCTGCTCTAAAGTCAACAGAAATTCTTTTTGTGTACAAAATCGGTTGTTACTGCTACTGAATGAACACAATTGGAGATATGTAAAAATATAAAAACCAAAACAGAACATAAAGTATGTAACAATACGTGGCTTTCGTATGCTATTTTAACAGTTGCTTGGGCCAGTCGTCTGTAAATCTCCTTCACTTAGTATGAAATTTTGTGCAGGCAAGAGGTCAATATTCAGATGTTCTTGATTCTAACTAAACACAGGCTTCGTAGATAAAATAATCTGACATCCCACATGTGTGCTATTATGTACCCCCTTAAGGCTGCACAACGATAGGGCTTATTAACAAATCAATTACGAAAGTAGCGCTTGCGCATTTACTCGTAAGCCTCCGACGTGTGTATGTTTTAATTTAGAATATAAGGGTGAAGGGAAATTTCACCCTACAACAGACCACGAAGGACCATGGGGGGAGTAGAGGTATAGCTCTACTCTATCTTTAATCTCAGCGCTAGATGGGGTGGGTGGCGAGAGCCACTCCTCGGCCGCTTTTCCTCCCAGAAAGAACCTGTGCATATTGTATAGGAGGTTGGGTGAGCCCCAGGGCCGATATGAACGGGTGCGGTAAATCTCGCCACTACCGGGATTCGATCCCCGGACTGTCCAGCCCGTAGCGAGTCGCTATAAATTTAGAATATTCTTGTTCTTATTCTAACTATCACGATTTAATTTCATGGAAGTGGATCTGCCGTACTGGAGGGCTACTCTGATATTTTAAGTTCCTTTCAAATGAATTCGAGATATTCCTTCTGATTGTTTACGCTGTGCCTTTCATAATAATCCTCACGTAGCATACATAATTACATAACTTCTGCAGTTTCAGCACGGTAGATAACTTTGGAGTGAAACAGGCACTCATGGACTTACGCGGATATTGAGAAGATATGTTTTTATTACATAAATTTCCCTTCATTATTGTTCTTCAAGCATTTCCCAAACATCAATACATTTCACTCACTTTAAATCCAAACATTCAGTCAGATATTCACAAAGGTATTGCTGAGAAACCTTCCCATGCCATAAAACACATTTTTTTGTTTTGTTCCATATTACTCGTTGTTTCTAACATTTTGCTCTTTTGTTCCACATTGCCTGTTGTTTCTAACATGTTACTCTCTCTTTTTTTTCCACATTACCCATTGTTTTTAACAGTTGTTCTTTTTTGGTCCATATTACCTGTTGTTGTCGGGGGAGATGTGGATGCTGAGCGGGATGCGATTTCAGGAAGACCAGAACGCTTCGACTTCCATTTATCGAAGAAGATGCCCAAGCAGTTGTCATTACGAACTCTGCTTTGGTCTGTCCCTCGAATTTCACAGAAAGGTCGAAAACTGCTGCGGATGCGTCTGCAAACGTAGAGCCCATTTTTATATTCCCGAACCTTGCACTGAGACTCAATACAATTTAGTTTTAACTAACTCGTCGAAGAAATTTTTATTGAGAAGCTAGTGCTCTGTCAGTGTATCGAGAAATTGCATTCTATTTACGGTGTCCTAACGACCATACCCATGTTCAGTAACACCCACTATCTATCTTTATCCTGAAGCAAACAAATTCAATGATTTGTTTTCTACTGTATTCACACAATCCCTTCACATCCGCAGTGGTCCCAAAGTGGTTCCTTCCAGTCAGACTTAAGAATAAACATTCTTTTGCAATATATGTTTCCACACATTGTGCTACACACACTGCCAGTTTTATTCTGTGAGTTTTATGAAACTTCAATGTGTAAAATTCCCTCCAAATATATGTTTCTTCTCCCCCCTTAGATGAAAATGT
>Ga0123357_10005346_pt1 | contig 15356 bp, 13 predicted proteins | sample TergutEmb28metaG_FD_89873 | JGI IMG/M metagenome (GOLD analysis project Ga0123357, IMG submission 89873) | Embiratermes neotenicus P4 segment gut microbial communities from Petit-Saut dam, French Guiana - Emb289 P4 | ecosystem: Host-associated > Arthropoda: Insects > Digestive system > Gut ... | reverse complement strand
TTCTCGCTATAGCACCATATAACCCCACCGTCAAAATTTCGCTCGGTACACAGCGCGTCTAGGTTCTGCAGGAACCGTATGCAAAATGAAGACTTGCCAGAACCGCTAGGTCCACTCACTATTAAAGAGAACGGATGTTTAAATTTTAGATCGTCACTCGTAGATAATAGTTTAAACATTGATCTTTGAATGACGTTGAGAGGGGGTAATCCTCTCCTATTTATACCCAAACGGCACTGACGTAGTGTCGAGTAATCGCCGTCTCTTGAAAAATAGAAATTCTGAATAATTTGTCCTCGGGTAAGGTTATAATAGAAAGTACGCCCCTCCTGCCTTCCCCTTACGCTTTATTTTCTTCTCTGTGTGTACAGTCACTTGTTCCGTCTCGGGTTTCCCCAAAATCATGTCCTTAATGACGTCAAAATTGACCAGATGCGAATCGTTAAATTTTCAACTTAATTCCTCTAACTTTACAGACCGTCTTTCGTTCGCCTGTCGCGGAATCAACTATCTTGTAAGTATAGTTTTCGGCCCACCACTAACATATTCCTCAATAAATTGTGGTGGTTTCAGTTCCGAAGTAATGGAGCCGAGATTCTCCCCGATCTCGACCAGGGCCGATTCGTCTCTAGGCTGGACGAACATGATACTATCTGTATCGAAATATAGGGCCATCTGTTGTAATCTGTCTAGATACGAATACAGGTGAAGTCGAGCGCCGGCTGTTACATAGGAACCAATCACTTCGTTCGTATAACTTAAGCTCGGGATATGTTCTTCCACTATGACACGCCATGATGCCCAAACTACGTCATCGCAGGCGAATAATCAGGTTCGCGTCTTCGATACCCGGAGTGGGCAGGAACCTCTAAAGTTCGTGGGGTTCAGGGATCATCTTGGATTTCTTCTTGTTATTCCTTTCTGTCAATTTGCCCCACATGGAATTCAGGCAGAGTTTTCCCAGACCGCTTTTCGCAGCGTTAGGGCTTATGGCCTCTTTGTCTAGACGGATCCCTTCGCTAGCGTGGAAATTAGTGATATAGCGATCCTCGTTCTTCGGGGCTCGTACCCAGTCCGTATATCCGCTGGCTTCCGTCTTCAGTTTTAATAATGTATCTACGTACTAGAGAAAGAGACATCCCTGGCCCGTCTACGGATCATACTGCTTGACAGCGTATTCGTACACTTAAAAAATCTCAATTATCTCATACCTCTTCTGCACGGCCAACCTAACTTCGTCTATAACCCATGTACCGATGAGGGCCCTTTCGGCAACTGTTTCATGAGCGCATTCGCCATCCCCATTGTGTTCGGTAGCGCAAGACTTACACACGTAGAACAACACCCTGTCGTTGCAGAGAAACAGTATCACCGTATGGTAGAGGTTCTGGGGAGGTAGAACGCAACATTTTATCAATCATTCTTTCCGTAACATGGCTTCCGTATCTTGGCACGCGTCACCCACATGAATTGCAGGGTGTCCCAGGGGAAATTTGAAATACTTACACACGTAAGAATAAAGACTCATCACATTCACGTATTGTACAGTCTCTTCTCCTTCGCGTATCTTATAGTGTAGTTTCATGGACACAGTTCGACCTCCGTATAAGGCATCTCGTGTGTTGAGAGGACTATGTAATACTACAGGATGTGTCTACAAATCGGAATGAGGTGTCAAAATTTCCTCATCAAACTCTCACTACCACTGTACTTGTACCTGATAACCCGCTCGCGTGATCTGCTCTATTCGCATCATCGTGCGCTCATACCTCTCCGCTAGGGTATTCCCTCTAATTGTGGTGACGTCACGGTAGGGTTTGCACGTATGACCGTGGTAGTAACAGTCGAGAAATTCGTACACGGTCCTTGACTCCTGGCAGAAACGGTCCACACTAAAGTGGGGGAGTTCTGGCAGCCTGTACTAGCGTCCATTGCACCCTGCATTATCTTGCGGCCCCCGTCTGTCTTTCTCTGTAGACCATCCACATCATCGATTTCTTACTGTAATTGACATTGCCGCTGTATCCGCCCGTCGGAATGAGGCCTATGGTATCTGGCTTCAGTTACTGTTTACGCAACACCTTATTGCATTCGAAAGCGATTGTAATGGTTTCCAGAAAATACCTCTATTTTAACGATCTGGATAAAATCTCGTCTAAACACTCTGCACGCTTGCCGTAAGACTGTGACATTATCTAGGAAATACGTTTCCAACACGCGTCTGTTATTATACACAGCACCTTTCTTTTTCTGAATTTCGCACCAGGGGAAAAATCTCTCCTCTCCGATTCGCTCAACTCATTAGCGCCTTAATACGAGGCATCTGGGATCGAACCGACATAGTCTAGGTTTTCCTCAGTATTAAAATAGTGTGGGTATCATGATTTGGAGGCCGCCAAACCAAATGCTTCAGGTAGCTTACGTAGCGAAAACTGGAGAAAAGACACGCTATCTAGAAACACCAGATGCTCCATCTTCATGCACATTATTTTCAGTCCGTACATGATCACTTCGGTTCGCCATTTCAAGAGGATCGTACGGTTCAGAATAAACTGTAGATCGAAACCTTTGGAGTTGTGAGCTATTGCAATGAATTTGTTAATCCAAGGGCGAGGCTCACATAGATATGATAGCATGCTACCTAAAGGATCGTCCCAGAACGAGTGTTTTCTCACGTCGCATTGCACGCAATCACTCTCAACATCTTCCACATCCTCGTACTTCGAACAAAACTGCTGTAGACAGAGAAGATTTGGACTGTGTAACGTGTCCGTTTCCGAATATCTCATGTTCTGAGTGATCTCGAAATGGTAAAATACATACAGCACCCTATCGTCGGCTGGCAACACTTTCTTCAACGGTCTAATGAAACATAAGTGACCGTCTTCTTTGTTCTGGTTACAGTTTTGGCAATATCGTTTATTACATTCGTGGTTTTCTCGCGCCACAAGTGCTCCACACGTGCCACAAAAACGCTTACTCTCACATACGGTTCTTTTCTTCTGTGTACGTGTCATATGATTAACGAAAAATTTCTGAATTCTAAAGTGCCGGTTGCATTATTCGCAAGGAATGCGAATATCTTCAAATGCGGAAGGCGGCCTCATCATGTAGTCACTACACGCCTGGTCGCATACGTGCGACACGTCTCTCCAACAGCTTTTGTTACACGCTTTACAGATGTACCTTCTTGCCATAGCGCCCGTCAGATTCGTAATCACATAATAGTGTCTTTAAACATCGTCGTAAAGTAATTCGAGACGTTTGGCAGACTTGACTCGACCTTCAAACATTATGTTATCGCAAATTAAACCTTGATAAACTATCCTGTACTCGCAAAATTTTCCTGGAATCTGGTGAGTTCTGGGATACCTGCAACACTAGACAGATCGATACCTTTCTTCTCAAGCAGGTCTCAAAATACAGGACTTATCTTCCAACATTTACGGCACGATTCATGGATTGAATAGTTATCTATTCTTGCAATCGCTATTATTAACGCGTGTGCTAAGCAATTCTCGGTTGCCTTAAATAGTATGATACTTTTTTTAGGTGTGCCACGGCTTAGACCGTTCTGTCCATTGTCTTGATTCCGCCGCCGCCAAATCCCACTGGCATTTTAACAGAATACACATTTACGACCAGAGTGTCCAAGGCTTTAAATCTGGGATTGGACTGAGACACTTCTTAAAAAAAACGCTCCGTATCACGTCTCCGGATAAATGATATTTCCGTCTGAAACTGATTCCGATTGGTTTACCTGATTATGAATGGTCAACTCTACGAAATCACTATTGCTCACATTCTGTAACACATGCTCAAACTAATCATTTACACTGGCTAGAAAATGATTAACATGGTCAACATTATTCGAAGGAGGCAACAGGGGCACGATAATTTGTGTTCCTACAGCATTAAACCGCCTCTATTGCCTAGTAATTGTGCCATCTATCTCAAATCTGCGAGCTATTCTGAAAAAATAGATTTTTTAAAATAAAATATTCTAGAAATTTTTACACGTGAAAAACGTAGTTTGATTAATACTCACAGCTGCCTGGTCTTCAATGACGACGACACAAACGCCCAAGCCTCTATTTGTTAGAGTACACTCACATTAGTTTTACATGACCTCATTTTTCTATTCTAGAAGACCTAGCAACATATAAGGCGGAACACGCATAGAAGGATTGGCTCAATTAAAGGCGACACACGCAGAGAATAATTATCTCCAATCCGCAAACAAAAGAAAAGTTATTTATTATTATTATTATTATTATTATTATTATTATTATTATTATTATTATATTTTGACTTCGGAAGAAATAAGTTAGCCGACTTAAAATTGAAACATAAAATACAATGCGAATTAAAATTTCTTGCAGATGGAACTTGTAAAAAAATTTGAAGAAACTACTTCGTGCCAGTCTGTTGATATCAACTCTTTAGACAGATAAAAAGTATCCGATTGTCCGCGCTAAACGAATCACGAGTAAATCGGACCGACAGTCTTACTGACTATAAGGGCTTCTGAATCCACCATCGTCCACACCTTTCTGCCGAAACGATACATTCCCGTCCTTTCGGATGATGATATAGAGAAAATAAGTAATAAAGTAGTTTCGTTGAATCTCATATACATGGGAATATGTGAAAAATCAAGATCTTACTTGTTGAAAATCGAAATGTAATTGACACATTTCATTTTTGCAGGTCTTAAGCAAAAACATGAAAACTCAAGGCAAAGAATTTGATCGGTCAAGCAGTCTCTTTACAACACAACAAAATTTGCAAACCTATGTTGTAATTCAATATGGTTAACACAATTTCAACCCAAAAAACAAGAGCATCTAAATTTTGTTCGGCTATTATAATGTACATTATGTAAACTGGATATCTGCTGTGAATTTCGGGAATATATCCATCTTACGTTGTAGGAATGTTTAGTTCATATTTTGCTGTGACATTATGCGTAGCCAAACACAACTCTGTCATCATTAATCCTCTCTCTCAAATGGCTCAGAATTTCACGATAGGGCCTTTCGAATTCCAATTACACGAAAACCAGGTAAATGCTTATAAAGTGTATAACATTACTTATGAGAATACTTCAGTTCTTTTCCAAATTATTTGTATAGATACGACAAATGAATGTGGACCACGATCATGTTTCAATTTCGTAGAATTCATTTGGAATTATTTGGGTTTATTTAGATTTAAAATATATGCCATTGTTGCTGTGCCTTTAGGAGACGAACCTACGATACTGTGCCTACAACATCATCGAGTCGCTAATGACGGCTGGCCATCGGATTTCTTGTGCATGTACTGTTTGCAAGAATTCCAACAGGTACTCGGCCGATTGTCGGCAATTGTAGTTTGGAACGTTCCTGCAGATGCAATGTGTGTCTGCGTCAACCGCCGGCCCTCAGAGGTTCGGCTTCGTATAATCTTTTTCATCTTACATTCAACGTGAATCAATTCACTTTGAACGGTATGACCCTGTACGAACAGTATAAACATGCCTTACGTTCCAGTTTGGTTCCCAACCATAGACTGGTTCTACACACATTTCCCGTATTAAAATGTAATTCCGTAAGAAGCAGACATTGTGGAATCAAACGATTTCAGTACAGATGTGTAAAACCTGCTGAAGGAGTTGACGTAAGGTGGTCCACTTTTCACGTGAAATTTTGTAACAACGCGAACGATGCTATCATGACATTATTGAATGACAGAAATTACTGGTGGGCAATTTTTGTGATAGACCCCAATTCATTCCACCAGAATGCATCCGTTCAGTGCAAGGAAATTTTTTTTAAACAGACAGTTACAGCCCTGTTCATTAACAGGTTTTTTCAACAGTACATGTGTTAGACAATTTAAATAAAAACCCCTAAATTTATGCTAACACAGACTATGTCAACTGACGACGTACAATCAATCAAAAATGTACAAATCCAGTCAGCTAGTAATTACCTTCAATTCGTCAAAATGACAGAACATGCTCTGACCCCTACAAGAGAATCGGCTTGATCTGCAGTGCTCACCCTACGCAGCCCTTACCATACAACAGTGCGTGCCGGAGGAAAAGAAGTTATACCGACCGACCTGCAAATTAAACTTCCGGATGGGTACAACGGCAGAATCGCTCCGATATCAGATTTGGCGTCGTCTCATCACATAAGTATAGGAGCGGGTGTCATCGATGCAGATTTTCGTGGTAATTTAAGTGTGTTACTCTTCAATCATTCAAAATATCTTTACAATATATCTCGTGGTGATAAAATTGCAACACTAATTTGTTAGAAAGTATATTATCCGGAAATAGTTTTGGTTGAGAAACTGTCTGGTGTAAGAGAATTTGGATCCATGGGGCTAAACTAATTATTCAATGGATTTCTTAAATTTTACTTATGTGTTCTTCAATCCAAAAGAAAGCGTAGGTCAGTTATGTGAAAACCTAAATAATATTATAGGACAAGGTATTTGATATGATACATTTCATGTTCAAAATACAAAATGTTTGCAGTTCGTGCATGACATTATTACAGACATGAACAAAGATAAAGTTATGTGTGGCTGCTTTGGACTATATCCAAGTTATGTAGCTGGTATTCTAAACACCGTAAAGGATATTCATTTCTACATTCTATGTGAGGAAAATTTAAATTATGTAAAATATATTACAAAATGTCTGGCCCGAAAAAACTCCACTGTCAAATTATCAAAAATCCATCTAACGTGTGTTTGGGAAGAATATTTTCAGTTAACGCTTGATGATGAGACAGTAATAATATCGTTTGAAGCAAGACAGTTTCCAAACCTACAATCGGAACTGATATTTGAAGAAAATGTATTGGCGAAAATTCAACTGTCTTCTCTGACTTACGGAATAGTAAATATCAATAAGCACATAACATACATAACTAATGAAGTATTGACCTCGAGACACGACTGAATTTTCGAACGTTACACTTGTGAACTTGACTTGCCAAAAACGTTGGCTGGCTGCAGACTGTACACACGATATTGTTCAATGTACCCTAAAAAAGACCTGCCCTTTTTACATATTATACTGTACAAAACAATCTCATTCTCTATTTGGAGAAACTCAACTCACAATGTATAGATCAATTACACAGATTTTTTAAAAATTAACCCAGGTGTAATGTGCGTATAGATGGATTACAGAGGTTTTCCAATTAACCAAGTTGTAAAAGAAAACTAAACAATGAATGGCTCAAATTTATACATGTTTGTAAAAACTTTTTCAAGTAATAATATATGTGTACAAACACAAAACACTGTCAAATATTTGTATGAAGTTTTATTTTCCTGAGGTATTAATGATGAACAACGTTCAACAGTGAATGGTTTGCATAAACATTGTCGAATATTTGTGTAAAATTTATTTTCCTTACTAAGATATTAATGTTGAACAACATTCTACAGTGAATGGTGCGCAATAAATCTTGTAATTTACGTTTCGGCTATCTCTATATATGTACAAATACATATTTTGGAATATTAGTGTAACTTCGAAACAAAAAAATAATAGAAATAATGTGTGTGTGTATGTGTGTGAATATTTATTTTTTTCCTTGTCTGGAGTAAGATCCCTTAAAGTCTTTCAATTACGAAATTCAAAGTTAGAAAGCAGAACGCCATCATTTTGCAAAATGGCGGACGTCGGGTTATTGGTGAGTCTTGTTTCACTACATGATGGTACAAAATGGCATAGAACAATGCAAAGAGGCGGAGTTCGTCTGGCCACCATTTAGCAATATGAAATAATTAGCGCTACAAAAGTTAAGTATTGACTACAGATGGCTTAATATATTGCTATGAAGTTACGGCAGCCATATTGATCAGGTTTAATTTTTGAATACAGATGGCTTAATATACTGGTAGAGGCGGGATTTTGTTCCAGTCTATTCTGGTATGAATGTTACGGCAGTCATATTGCTCAGGTTGAAATTAAGCATACTAATGAACAGTACAATGTACAGAGACGGAGTTTAAAACGCATTCCTAATTTATCTGCATCATATATATTACTGTAGCTCATTCACGCCTTACGCTTCATAATACTACTCATTGATGTAGGTTACGTTATATCGATAAACAAAGTCACGTTACCAACGCGTTGAGTTAGGTCAGTTTCCAGTAGCTCTGAGATACCATACCTTACGGCGGCAATTTACCTAACTGTAGGGCGGCAATGTACCAAAGTGTACGGCGGCAATGTACCCAACTGTACGGCGGCAATTGGCGTAGGGGGCGTGGTGGCACCCTGAAAAAATACCCTGAAAAAAGTCGAAAACCCAAAACTCCCCAGAGGTAAGGGTATACTATTCCTGTATACAAAATATAAATAATACAGGAACCAAATATTTTGGAATTATGTAACAAATGCATTTTGAAACGGAAAAACCGGGAGTATATACTGTGTTTAAAATATTCAGTACCTGGATTCTTGAACAAATATACAAAATGCAACGTTTAGAGGTTAGCGGTGCCGTACGACCACTAGAGTGTTCTATGGTATAAAAGGGTTTATGACGGGCTGTTATTAACTTTGCCATCGGGCAGAGCTTTTGACTGCAAGAGAAGAATTAGCTAGCCCTTGTAGAGTGTGCTTAGTGGTGTTAAATATAAAGTTTAAAAGAAAAACCTATGTTGCTGGAAACAAGTAAGCACTGACAAGATACGTAAGGAAAGTTACCCTTCAGACTCTTTGTAGCCGCTGCTTCCGCTAAGGGGGAACAGAAATATTCCCTTAGCGCTAAAGAGAGCAATACTTGCACTTTGCCAGAGCATAGTGTGGGGGTTTATATCGCAGATAAGGAAGAATCTTAGGGCGACCTGTTAGAGCAGAAACACTAGGAAGGCGACACGTGTTAGCGTTTAAATTAAGAATGTGGCAAACTCATTTAGACACAGAGTTTTGACTTTCTATGTTAGAAAACGGAAGAAAGCATTGTCTTGAGAAACTACAGTACCGAAAACCCGGTGTGTGATGTGAGCGATGACACTAACACAAAGTTCTGTAACTTGAGCGATGACACTAACCAAAATTTTGTGTAATGTGAGCGTTGACACTAACACAAATTTCTGTAATGTGAGCGAAAACACTAACACGACATTCTGTAATGTGAGCGAACTTTCTAACACAACGTACTTTAGTGTGAGCGATGACACTAACACAACCTTCTGTAATGTGAACGATGACACTAACACAACGTTCTGTAATGTGAGCGATGAAACTAAAACAACGTTTCTGTAATGTGAGCGATGACACTAACACAACGTTCTGTAATGTGAGCGATGAATCTAACACAACGTTTCTGTAATTTGAGCGAGCATACTAACACAACCTTCTCTAATGTGAGCGATGAAACTAACACAACGTTCTGTAATGTGAGCGAACTTTCTAACAAAACGTTCTGTAATGTGAGCGATGACACAAAAACAAAGTCCTGTAATGGGAGCGAAGACACTAACACAACGTTCTGTAATTTGAGCGATCATACTAACAAAACGTTCTGTATTGTGAGCGATGACACTAACACAACGTTCTGTAATGTGAGCGATTACACTAACACAACGTTCTGTAATGTGAGCGATGAAATTAACACAAAGTTCTGTAATGTGAGCGATGATATTAACAAAACGTTCTGTATTGTAAGCGATGACACTAACAAAAGTTCTCTAATGTGAACGATGATACTAACACAACGTTCTGTAATGTGTGCGAACTTTCTAACAAAACGTTCTGTAATGTAGGCGATGATACTAATACAACTTTCTGTAATGTGAGCGAACTTGTTAACACAATTTTCTGTAATGTGAGCGATGACACAAACACAACTTCCTTTAATGGGAGCAAAGACCCTAACACAATGTTCTGGAATAAAGCGATCATAATTATACAACGTTCTGTAATGTGAGCGATTATAATAACACAACATTTTCAATGTGCTAAAGCACGAAATAATTTTCCCCTACTTTTGCACAAAAAGTTCACAATTATCACTCTCCTGAAGGAAGAATTACATTTTTGTAATACGTTTGTACAAACAGTTCACAATTACTTCAGCAATAAACATCGCTGAACTGAAGACTGATCCTACAATCAATATCATAAATGCCGGAATTAAGTGAGAAATACTGAATGCGAAAAACTCATCACCAGGTGCTGGAACAAATCTCCATCTTCCCCTCAAAGACGCTCGATGCTTCTCTTCACTCCAAATTCTTTCCGGGAAACCGGCTTCCAAATATCGTCTCATTAGAATGTTGAATCTCTCCAGAAGCGGATTTCCCTTCTTAAAAAGGACTGTCACACCAACAGAACTTATGTTTTCATCAAAGGAGCAGACTACTTTACCGACACCTTCTATCCCCAATTTCCTAGCTATATAATTAACAGAACTTGGAATATGAATAATAGAGATGTCTCTTTTTGTTATCATTCGTAGAATACATTTATATGTATCGGTGCAATCTTCCTGAAGTTTCTTGTTTTCGATGAATCTGTCATATTCTGGGTACGGTATAGTTTCCTTGGCAAGAAGTGTAAATGGATGGTAGCCATAAAGTACGTCCGAATCTACGAGATCATCAAATGTTTCTATCTTCTTTTCATATTTCGGTTCAACCAGATAAGAAACGAAGAATGCTTGAAATACAGTGCTAATTGCGAAACAAAAGCAGACATACAGAAGGAAGAAAACTCTGAGGCTAGCCGTTGTGGGCTGCTGTGGAACAGACACTGACATAAGAACAGCCCAAGCATTGTGGAAACAGATGGACAGTGATTGGTAGTTGTGTTTATAATTTAGCACAGACCCGTTGGGACCATTATTTGCACACCAGAACACAGCTGTAGTTAGCAGCAACACAAGCCCAATTGACATCCACACAGAAAGCGAGAATGTTGTCATTACCTTTTCCGGTCCAGGAATAGCTTTTGGACACGGAACAAACATTTTGTATCCGATATGATCATAGGGTATTGTGACGTCGAAATAAGACATCACAACAAAGGGAAACAGAGGAATTAATCCAGTTAAAACGTCAGAAAACCCCTCATTCAAATCACCAAATTCCTTCATATAGGAGTCGAAAGATAAATCTGTAGATGGTGCACGGAAAATTGTTGTCAGATTCATTTTCTCACAAACCATTTGAACTATCTCAACAGCTAGGTATTTCGCTTTACGAGCAATCCTGTAATCATTCTCCGTGGAATTTTCTGTAATCTTCACACCGAGATCACTTGTTAACAAACCCAATATAATGGGTAAACCCATGAAATCCTTTGGAACTTTTGCAGGATACAGATGAACATTTAATGAAAATCTGCCATTATTTTCAAAGACCCATTCATCTAGCAAAATGACGTCCTGTACCTCTCCATACCTACCAAATTTAGAAGGTAACCAAGTGTACAATTTCAGCCTGTCAGCCGCTGTTTTCTCTGTGTTGCTCCTAGCATTCAGTGGAAGATATGGGAATTTGTTTTGTAGCAAGACCACCACGTTGACAATTTTAGCCAACTGCCACAATATAGAACATATGTGGGCGGCCAGTAAATATGCTGACACATTGTTCCTGTCAGTTACCACCACAAGGAACCTTCCTCTAGGGTTCCAGGATGTGCTCACTTTCAGATTCTCCACTTGATTTTCAAGCGTCTCGTTTAAGTTGTCCGCCCCTTCGTTCCACACAAACAGAATGTAACTGTGCTGTAAAACTAGCGTGTCTGCAGTGTCATCTCCAGTTGGTCGGAACAGTTCAATCGGCCATCTTGTTCCCTCGTGTAGCTTTCCCAGTAATACGCTCACCGTCTGCAGATCGTCTCTCTGTGGCAGAGGATCAGTGAGAGCGCTGCGAGCGACGTCCGGCGTTGTGCGTGGCATTGACACGACAAGAGTACTTGTTGGCGCGAAGTGTCTGTGTGCGACGGTCCACACACACAGGACAGTGTGTAGCTGGTCTGTGGTCAACGTGATGTCTGTCAGCGCTACGTAAGCTTGAGTGAACGTTGTCAGCAACAAAAGCAGGTGCACCATGCTAAATTTCATGTCGCCTGCTGTCACCTGCAAAGAGAAGTGCATTGGCATTTAGAAGTCAGACATTCATCTCAGTTCAAAGCACAATACTGCTTTGTCTATTAACCTGAAACAATTGTTTATTGGAACGGGACGCCGTGCAGTTTGTTACATCCTGCGGAATAATTTTATTTTCTTCAATCCTCTACGCCTACAGTGGCTATGGAGGTTTCTCGACCGTGTTGTTAAATTTCTGCAAGTGTGTACGGCGTCACACCCAACAGCCGATAGCCATCACTGTGAATGGCTGCAGAGTCACAAATGTCAACGCTGCTGTGATTCACCGAATTTAAGTTTCTGTTTATTAAGTAGTCAGTTTTATTTCAGTTTAATTATTTTCTTGCTTGTAACCATTCGAAATTTAAATTATACCACGAATTGTACCATAGCATTGTAAGAATTAAGGTAATGTTTGTGTAGCGCTTCGCCAAATTAGTGACAGTCTGTAAACAGTCCGTAGTACCACACTTCTGCAGCAAGCTACGTAATTACATTGCTGCAGCAGATTGCTGATCTCTTTTGTGTGTCGAATTTTGCTGCTGTCTGTACTACATTCACACTGCACTGTGCAGTTGCGCTGCTTATCGGGAACGTTTATGTGATTAATCTTTGTGAGTCACCATTTTACGTGTTCTGTTGGTCCTTACTTCTGCAGCCTAAAATAATAATAATAATAATAATACTATATATTATTATTTATTTTCACGCCACATTCCCTTCGATCTATTCCTGCTCCCTCACGAATCTCAACTTGCCCCTCTCTGTCTCGTCTTCCTGCACGCTGTAACGGACGGCGATTTTTAGTCTGTCTTCCTCCACCCGCTGTGTCTGATCTCTCCAGTTATCATCATTACCTCTAAATTTAACCAAACCTCAATGCATATATAAATGCTGTCAGAGGAATTTCGTTTCTACTGTTCTGTGTGTGTGGGTGTGTGTGTTTCTGGATGTTGTCTTTCTGCTACGTCTTAAGGACTCGTCACCCACTAACTAATTAACTACCGTACTCCATGAAGTACAGCCATTATTGAAAAGTTCACAGATTCCCAGTTACACAAGAAATTTCCCGCGTTGTGCAGTACCTAAAATTTTATCAATATATTTTGAAACCTTGCTAATTGTCTCTGTCCGGATCCAGATGGAGGTTTCGCCATCATATTCCTTCGATATCCACTTTAATATTATCGTTGGCAAAACCCTGTCCGCTAATTACATTTCATTTGCCAAACCGCATGTCCAATTCCCATTCCTTAACTTGTTTCAAACAATCAGTCATAAATTTGCGAAATATTCAATAACGCTTTAAGCTGTTACGGTGTTGAGTTGTTAGCAACACACCCAGCCACCAAAATGGAGGGAATCTTTGTCGGATGTCCGTTGCTGTTTACTCTATATTGCCAGCTAAATTCCATATCTGGTGACCATTTCATCCATCGCAATCTGAGGAAGTCCCGCACCGTGTTGACATGGACAGGGCTGATGATACACTCTCATTTCCATCATAATTATCACCATCATCTAGTATTTTCATTAGAAGTAACACAATTATTTAAGATAACCTCAACTCCAACAGACAATAAATCTATTATTAACGCCTTACCGTCATTGTCTACTGTTGACGCGTCACTGTTATTCTGTATATCTTTCACTCCTTACTGACATTCAATATATCCTTCACTCCTTTCTGACATTCAGTATATAATTCACACCTTACTGATATTCAGTATACCATTCACAATTTACTGACATTCAGTATATCATTTACTCCTTACTGACATTCTGTATATTATTCAGATTTTACAGACATTCAGTATATAATTCACACCTTACTGATATTCAGTATACCATTCACAACTTACTGACATTCAGTATATCACTTACTCCTTACTGGCATTCTGTATATTATTCAGATTTTACAGACATTCAGTATATCATTCACTCCTTACTGACATTCTGTATATTATTCAGATTTTACTGACATTCAGTATATCATTTACTCCTTACTGAAAACCACGCATGACGAAGTAAAATCAATAACGCCTGAAACTGGCAGGAAAGTGTAAATAAAACTACACGAATGAACTCAAAAAGCGTTTTTCAGTCAGTTATCAACTTTCTGAACTTGAGCTTTTTTGAAGAAAACGGGTGCAGTCCGTCTGCGGACGAGGCTGTGAGATCGATGATTCAAGTTTGAATTCTCGGACTGCCTCTCTGTATCCCACACCACCTCCCGAATAGTAGTAGTTTCCTTCTTCGCTTGGGATAAAGCGGTCGAAGCGTGAGCCTAACAACTCACCTGTATCTAGTGCCCATGTGATGATGCACATTACAAAGCTTTCGTTCGTGTTAACGTTTGCAGTTAAATGAACAACAGTAGAAGAAGTCTGTGCGAGTGTCTGGAACTGAGATGTACGGTAAAGGGTGGGTTGGCTGCAGTGCAGATTGCTAGAGTGCTGTTGGTGAAGGTTAATGTCTTTCGGTATTTGGTATGAATTGCTTACAGTTTGAAGTGTTGGACTGCCTGAACTGTAAAGTTGGAGATAGTAAACTACAGCGAAATTTGATAATTATATAGCGGTTTTCATGAAATGATATCTGAAGAGTTTTTAATTTTTAGCTCTTCTCTCAAGAACACAACGGAATATTACCGAAATGTGTTATTGTTGATATTATTAAACGGAATTTTATTCGCATGTACTTTACGTGCCTTGGTGTGTGTAAATTATGTTCAGACCTTAGATATTTACGTCAATATTTTGTCTCAAATTTACAGTTATATTTCAAAATATTTTACCAATTTCTCTTGTGTTTTCGCTACTAATATTTCTTATCCTTTACACATTTCCCTCAACCAATCATTAGCCACTCAGTTCTCCCGCCACATTCTGTCTAAATTGTTCGATCTGTCTTTCCACATTTCAGCTGTTTCAAAATCGCCAATGCTATGTTTTGTCTGTCATGTCACATTTCAATTATATATACGTGTATCTACTTACAAACTTTACCTTAACACCTATCTCGAAACGACCTCGCAGTGGTCACGTGAAGTGTCACAAGGCCATATGCAAACAAAAAGCCCTACGCACAGTGGGATAGAATTAATGTACAACTGACTTCATACTTATGTTTATGGGTCCGTGCATCATCTTGATAGTTGAATAAAGAGAAACCAACTTGATGCCACTTATTTTATTATATATTCAATACTCATTGAATGCTCAACATGTTTCGGCCGTTAAT
>Ga0123357_10005345_pt1 | contig 15356 bp, 8 predicted proteins | sample TergutEmb28metaG_FD_89873 | JGI IMG/M metagenome (GOLD analysis project Ga0123357, IMG submission 89873) | Embiratermes neotenicus P4 segment gut microbial communities from Petit-Saut dam, French Guiana - Emb289 P4 | ecosystem: Host-associated > Arthropoda: Insects > Digestive system > Gut ... | reverse complement strand
GGAAACCGGAGGGAAGGAGACCACTGGGGAGACCTAGGCGTAGATGGGCGGATAATATTAGGATGGATCTCCAGGAAGTGGGATGTGTGTATATGGACTGGATTGGGATGGCCCAGGATAGAGACAGGTGGCGGACGCTTGTGAGTGCGGTAATGAACCTTCGGTTCCGTGAAATGCGGGGAGTTTCTTGACTAGCTGCAGACCAGTTAGCTTCTCAAGAAGGACTCTGCACCATGGAGGAAGTAAGTAAGTAAGTCAGTATGCTGTAAGATTATAACAACAGTGACTGTAAACAAGGGCCCTTAGAATCTTACTATATCTTCCTTTGCAGGTTTTTGCATTGGCATGCCTGTAGGTGGCCTAACTATAGGCCCAAAGACGTAGCGTACATGTAAAGGCAACAATTTTAATTAAAATAAACCTGTGTTGTTTTCGACTGAATAAGTGTGGTTTATTTAGTAACAAACTCAGTAGGATGGCTTACACATTACATGAGGAAGTTAGGCTAACTCATTTCGCAGACGCCTGTTTGACGTCACAGACACTGGTGATGTATCGACTGCACCGTGGTCACAGTGACGGAATACAGTCACTGTGTAACTACGGTGACCATCTCGTATACAAAGTCCGCAACATCTGAAGGTGCAAGTGTTAAGTAATATATGGCACACTCTAGGGCCATGTATTAACACTGTCAGTGCAAACTCTTTCCTTGTCTTGACAACAGCTGTACAACATTAGCATTATTTATCAATTAAATGTTCGGTTAGAACTGCAGCTTAAGAAATATAGTTCCGAAGCAGCATGTGTCCGTACGTATATATACGACGACTCATTCATACTTGAGTGTATAAGCGAACTAAGTACAGCACCAGATGCACGCTCACCTTAACCTGACGTCCAAACCTGTACAAACGGCGTACTGAACACAAGTACGAAGATTATGTACAAACACTTTCATCTTCGTAGAAAAATTTCCAAAGCTCCTGTCCACTACATTTATCTGGCATACAAACAGCGAAGTAAATGTATATGAAACTGAACGAGACAGGCACTGTACGTGTAACATAACATGGAGGCGCGTTCGTGCAACCATTGTTGCAGTGGAAAAGCAATGAGTATTACATATTTTCAGTGTGTGTTTGTAGCCTTAGGTAACCAGCATGCAGTGCGCATGCGCCATATTGTCTGTGGCCTGCCCCGCTTTACAACATTCTTTCACATTACGTCATAAACGGCACGATTTTAGGGGAAAACGGTTATTGAACATAAAATGTGTTTTAAATTTCTCTACTTTCACACTTTTGTGTGAAACACTTCTCATTCTAAGAAGAAATTAGCAAGATATGATCAAAAATGTTTATCGGTCTTCATGTAAAGTGCCCGTTACTCTTGTCAGGTAGTAATGAAACAAGCATTTTCTCGACACTTTTCCGAAGACACTCAAATATCAAATTGCAAGAAAATCCGTCCAGTGGGAGCCGAACTGTTCCATGCGGACGGACAGACATGACGAAGCTAATAGTCAATTTTAGCAATTATGCAAACGCGCCTCAAAGCCACAGACTAGCAAAGGGAACGCAATGTGTGTGTGTGTGTGTGTGTGATTATGGGCGAGTGGGTGGGTAGGTGGGGGTAAAGGGATGCTGTGGTGACGTAGGTGCAACCTAATGGTTCAGGGTTCCGGTGTGCTGCCATGCGACGCTCAGCCACTCCCACATTACTTCTTCACACAAGCTGACCACCAAGCACAGCAGTCCCACTCATCGCGACGCCAGTTACAACTCAAAACAGTCAACGCCTTTTACAGAACCCTATGGTTCATCGCCGCGTTCACAACAGTAGCCCAATAATGATCCCCATCTTGGGCCGAATTAAACCAGTCCACAATTTTTCAACCGTATCTCTTTAGCACCCATTTTTATAATGTCCAAATATACAGCCACTCGCTACGGGCTGGACGGTCCGAGGTTCGAATCCCGGTGGGGGGTGAGATTACCCGCACCTGTCCAGACTGGCGCTGGGGCCCAGCCAGCCTCCTGTACAATGGGTGCCGGGTCTCTTCCCGAGGGTAAGGCGGCTGGTGCGTGGCGGTAACCACCCAAACCCCATCTAGCGGCGATGTTAAAGAAAGAGTATAGCTATAATCTAATCCCCCTCTGGGCCTTGTGGCCTGTTATAGGATGAAGTTTACCTTTACCTTTAACATTTTTATGGCTCAACAGCCCTTGTGTCCAGGGCCTCCTCATTATCGAGGCTTCACGATCACGCTGAGACACACCACAGTCTGTAGGACTCCTGCGGCCAAGTGATCAGCTCGTCGCCGAGACCTCTACCTGACAACACACAACATTCACGACAAACATCCATGCCCTGGCGGGATTCGAACCAGCAATCCCAGCAAGCGAACGGCAGCAGATGGACGCCCTAGACCACGCGACCACTGAGCTCGGCTACAGTACTACACACCTTGCTTTCATTAGGTCTATCAATAGCTCATGTACTGACGCTTTGTATTGCAGCTCTTCTGCGACATTTCACGTGGTTTCTGTCGCAATACCCCAGGGAAAGAGACCAACTGGAAGACCTAGGCGTAGATGGGAAGTTAATATTAAAATGGATCTTCAGGAAGTGGGAAAGGGAGGCATGAACTGGATAATTCTCGCGCAGGATAGGGACAGATGGCGGGCTCTTGTGAATGCGGTAATGAACATTTAGGTTCCATGAAATGTGGGGAAGTTCATTACTAGCTTCAGAACCGGTTGGCCAAGGCATTTGACGAGGGCATAATGTATGACCAGCAGTGAGTCTGTTATGTTGAAACGCATGCCACTGATCAGTAACAACGTCAGGAACACAAACATTAAATATAGGAAACACAAATACTCCTTCCACTGCTGTAGCAATTCGGAATAAAATTATGAAGTCCGGATATCGAAATGGACAAAAATAACACTCTTTAAAGGAAAATTAGAAAGGGCCAAGCATGCCTACCTGACATTGAGGTCAATTCGCATAACTTCCTGCACATTAGAGCCACCCAACACTTACACGCCATTAGTGCACTCGGTACGGCGATGTATGGAGGCCTCCTGCAGACATTACTCACTAAATTTCCTGAGTTTCAGTAAATATTTAACTTTCAACGTGCCACCTCTCCCAGTTCGAATGTCTGACAGTGTAACTGACTAGCCTTCGTCACTTCCGTACATTGCGGGTGGGTCAGCAATCGCACACAAGATGCGACGTGTCCAGTCTAATTCGGAGGAACAAAACTGGTTTCGGAAATCACTGTGATTGGATACTGGGGCGCTGCTTGTTTGCTCCGAAATATAATAATATGGAACACCCGGTGTCTCTTTTGGTCCTAAACACGTCGTTGAAACTGTATCTGAAACTGGCTATTGCAATTTAATTAATTTCTCCTACTTTGAGCAATAACTTATTTAATTACTTACTTACTTACTTACTCCACGGAGCAGTGTCCTTCTAGACAAGCCGACCGGTTCTCAGCTGGTCAAGAAATTCCCCATATTTTACGGAACCCGAAGGTTCATTACCGCAATCACGAGCGCCCGCCACCTGTCCCTATCCTGAGCCAGATCAACCTAGTCTGTGCAACACAACACACTTTCTTAAGATCCATCTTAATATCATCCTACCATCTACGCCCGGGTCTCCAAGTTGTCTCTACCCCTCAGGTTTCCCCACCAAAATCCTGTACTCACCTCTTCTTTCCCCCACGCGTACTACATGCCCCGCCCATCTCACTCTTCTCGATTTAATCACCATAATAATATTACTCAGAACACCACCACAGGATACAACTAGTCAAATAAGATTACGAACTGCACTTCTAGCGACCCACTAACTAGCACACTTACAGTCATACAATTAACAACGTTCCTCTGTAAGTACGAGTATTTGTGGCACTGTTTTCCAACAATGGTCCGTATTCAATATGAAAAGATTTACAAAGGAAGTTCCCACAAGCCAAGTTCCACCTGGTTCGTTTCACGGTAACATAAAGGAAAGGTTGCAACATACTACTCAGGGTTACTTGCACAGCCAGTTCTAATGCACAATTAGTGGGTTATAGCTGGGCACAGTAAGCAGCGGTTGTTAGCTGACAAGCATGCATCTTGAAGACAAGGGAGAAGACCCCATCTCCAGAACCCTGGTGATGTGACGATGACAGTGGCAACGGGATCTAAGCTGTGTCCTGCCGTCTGTCGCTGCAACACTGGGATCGTGGGTTCAGATCTCTGCAGCACGGACCTGCTGACAGGCCCAACACACATCCAACTACGTATATGTGGGTGCATATGTGTATATTGTAGACCTATATACACATACATATGCGACATCAAAGGCGTAACTTTGGGGAGACAAATACCCTCTCCCCCAAAATAACCTTTTCTCCGTAAGAAATTTTTCTTAGCTACTGATATATAAATATACAATGAAGTATCAGCCAAACACAACAAAACCTTATTATGTTTATTATTGTATTAGGGCAACATGTTTCGATTCTTATCGAATCATCTTCACGCCCTTCTAAGAAGCAGACCCTTACTTAAAAATGTTTAAAATGCGCTGTAGGATCCCAAACGCTTACATTCTTGATATAACTATGTATAAAATGCAGTGCCGCTTTGTTCTTATTGTACAATCAGGATATCTATTTCTGCATTGTACAATAAGAACATAACGACACTGCATTTTATACATAGTTATATCAAGAATGTAAGCGTTTGGGATCCCACAGCGCATTTTAAACATTTTTAAGTAAGGGTCTGCTTCTTGGAAGGGCGTGAAGATGATTCGATAAGAATCGAAACATGATGCCCTAATACAATAATAAACATAATAAACTTGTGTTGACACATCATTATATATTTATGTATGTGTTAAACACTTCGGGATGGCAAACATTAAAAATTGGCTACTGTGCTGAAGGGGGGCGGGGGCGAATAAAAAATATGGTGTTGGAGTGGAGGAAAGGGAGGGGTGTGTGTGTGTTAAAGATGGTTCAAACCGATCTTCCCCCTCACCAAAACTTGACCCCTAATACCTGTGGTCGATTTCGCCCCTCCCCACTTCTCAATGTTATCAGCCAGATCAGGCCTTTAGCGACACGGCTGTACAAAGTCTCCCTCCGGCTATGACATTTCAGCACACCGTACGCAGCGCATCACGCCAGAACAGTCTTCACCTGTGGACTCTTATTGGAGTGTGCGGTCAGTTGCATGCCCTGTCCTGTCCCCGTGTCAATGTCGATCAGACAGCCAACTGAGAAGATGAGCGACGGCGGCACCCAGCCGCTGTCACGTACTGGGCACGAAATTAACTTCACCTTTTCGTTTTTAACTTAACCCCCCCATTCAGCGTACGGCTACGTGAATTCGGTATTCCTGCCCTATCAAAAATTCAGCAGTAAAATTCTGAAGCAGGGCTAAGTATATTGCAAATCAGACGTCGTAATATTTGGATGAAAAATGGCGTCCTGGTACAGTGTTGTAAAATAATGTTCTAATACTCATTTCGGCAATCGAACGTTACAAACAGAAACACTTACGTACGCACCTCCACAGAAAGCTCCTAGGCGCACTGTGCCCAATGCTATTTTACGCACACAACGCCCAGGACTAGCAGGTGGCAGTCTCCACCCGATAACATCAGTACGGCGGCAGAGCACATCCACAGGGCCCAGTTGAGCACAGTCAACTACGACTGTTTTTGTGAGACGACGTGATACTTCAGTCGCACAGCAATGGCTGATCTATCAGAAGTTAACGAGAACTGCGCTCTTCTGGGTTGTTATGCAGCGAGTAAGGGAAATGTCTTACCGAAATTTCAGGACAACCAATCGGTCCCATCCTGTGGGTTCAAGAATCGGAGGGTTCAAGAATTCTTCAACATTGAGTATGGGACCGACTGGTTGTCCCGAAATGTGGGTAAGAAATAGCCACTACTCGCTGCGTAATAACCCAGAAGAGCGCAGCTCTCAGCTCCTTCGCGGCGGAAGCCTGAAATCACGCCAGTTAAGATGCAGCCTATAGACAGCGTGACCCTTGCACCGTCAGTTTGTCAGCTACTGATTGTTTGAGAAAGCCAGCATCTCTGGAGCGAACAAGAGTGTACTGCAGACGGCGCAGGAGTGTGTTGTTAGAGCCTAATGAAGGCGCAGCGGGGCTGTACATCAAAGGACGCACCGATCGCAGAGAGGAAACAGAACTCGAAAGATAAGTCCGGAGTTTGTACTAAGAACCCCAACCACTTAGGTCCTTAATATTATCGGCTACTTAAAAGTGTCTTGCAAGTGCCTTCCAGCGGCACCTGTGACACGCAGAACGCTACAGTTGTTCGACACAAACCAGCACCCTTCTGTGGCTTGCTTTACGCAAAGCCACAAGTGCAGGGCTCCAGCAGTCACATCAACCCCTGAACACAAAGTCTTTCGGCGCTTCATAATTATTCAGCTGCTGAAGACATTCTTTGTTATGGAATCCATCTCTTTTCTCACAAACACCGCAAAAGGACCTGTACTTTGGTAAATTCAAATGGGTCCGCACACCCTGAATCTGTAACACTTGAGCCTGCCGCATTACTAGCATGCACGGAGGTCTTTCAGTAATACCACAAAAAGGTTTGATAAACTTCTTAAGATCTGTAGCAATGACTCATTAAACAGGCACCGGGTTCGATTCCAACGGTCGATATAAATAACAAAAGTAACAATAAACACAACAGTAACCTGTTCCCTCAAAATGAGAGCATAGAAAGTCCAAAACAATCCAAACAACTTAAACTTCTGGCCGGCACCTGTCAGTGTCCAACGGTATATAGGCCCTACTTATGAAAAGTACTTAGCTACTAAAATTAAAAATTCTGCCGGGCCTGCCACATCCGAAAACGAACTTTGAACTTCCAACCACTACTGAGTTAGCCACTTCACTGAGCCGTCTTACTTCACTCTTTTCTCGTACAGGTACCCAATGCACCTCACTACACTCGGCCAGGTGCACGTACCGGAAAAGTACCCAATGCACCTCACTAACACTCGGCCAAGTGCACGTATCGGAAAGGTACCTAATGCAACTTACTACACTCGGTCAGGTGCACGTATCGCAAAGGTACCCAATGCGACTCACTACACTCGGCCAGGTGCATTACCGGAAAGGTACTCAATGCACCTCACCACACTCGGCCATGTGCACGTACCGGAAAGGTACTCAATGCACTTCACTATACTCGGCCAGGTGCACGTACCGGAAAGGTACCCAATGCACCTCACTACACTCGGCCAGGTGCACGTACCGGAAAAGTACCCCATGCACCTCACTAACACTCGGCCAAGGTCACGTATCGGAAAAGTACCCAATGCACCTCACTAACACTCGGCCAGGTGCACGTACCGGAAAGGTACCCAATGCACCTCATTACACCCGGTCAGGTGCACGTACCGGAAATTCCCGGTTCCATCAATAAATCTGCCGGCTTGCAACTCAAAAGTTCTCCGCACCGCTGGCAGCCATTTATTCATCATATCGCAGCAATGATAGGCCGGACACAATCCAATATCGAAGACATCTGATGCACGACGTTCTGCGTTGGCAATAGATGTTTCTTATCGTACTAGCGGACTAATAAAAGTGTGCAGAATTGGATACGAACCAGAGACACTACTCTTAAAATTAAGAAACATCTGTCAAACAATCGCTCAGAACAGTAACAGCCCATCACAGTAAGAAAAAAATACAAGGAGACACCGAAAAGTCGCCTATAAATCGCATCTCATTTGGCCAACGGTATAATTTCAATGTAGATTAACATATTAAGAGCCATAAATCAATAAAGTCTACTGGCCACTATTGGTGCAGGTCCTCAACTATCAAGCTTTCGTCTTAAAAGTCCAGGTACTGTAGTCGCTAGTAAACCAAAACTAAGTCACCAACTTTAATGTCGCACTTTTGCGCTGCACCAACCAAATTGTGTCGTAAACCTGCTGGGTAGGCAATGCACGACGACAGTCGCCATATCCAGTAATGTAACATGTAATAAGGAAAGAAGGCTGTGGAGGGAAAGGGGTTTAAGGCCCCCCGGAGACCGCGTCTTAGGAACCGTAATGCGTTTCAAGACGCCGCGAGAGTCGCGTTACGACGCGCAATAAAGTCGCCTGACTGCACAATTCCATAACCGTAACTAGACTTCCCTGCTTTATATCTTCGACTTAACCACAGTATCAATACAATGTACATGTAATGCCGGTATAGCGGTTTACATTTACAGGTCTATTTACATCAACCATTTGGCACCCTCAGTCTAGCCGCGTAATGTTGCATACAGGCTAACGATTACTGCTGTTGTCATCTACTGTTACATCTCGGGAAGTTTTAACCTTTTAAAACGAATCGTATCTGTATTACCGAAGGATTCAGTGCGTAGCGCGCAGAAAACACTCTCCACCCCGGTCATAAAATCCCGTCTGTTAATGTTGTATAAGGAAAAGGTTGCTGTTTGTTCTGAATCCATTCAGAACACACAAACACAATGTGATCACCATGTAGAATTCTTGGGTGTTACACCTGGCGAAACGTAAAGTAACCGGTAGGCTTCAAAAGGTCAATTGGTTTGTGAACTCCATGAAGATGGAAACACTATTTCCTGCAACACGTAGTGTACTAGTAACGAGATATGTGTATGTCGTACGTCCATTTCATGGCTGCATTTAATCAAAACGTACTGCACAAATAATCTCAAAATGTCTGTTCAAGGTGCGACGCTCTCCTGGCTATAAAATTTCACCCTGCGGCCTTCCGAGTTATGACACCTTGTGGTCCAGCAGAAGGGTCCGGCGCTTCGAAGGAACACACTCCTTCCATCTTCAGAGTAACTTCTAACCTGAAGACAAAGACAGTAATAGAATCTGATGATACGGGGCCCACCTGTCAGGTTCCGTGGCCTCATAATGCAGAAAGTCACAACAGCAATTCCTGCGTACTTACAGCAACGTTCGTCAAAGGCCCGCTGGGTACTTCCTGATGCTTCACGTTTCGACTGTCTTAACGATTGCTAAGTGGAGGTACGTCTTTGAAGAAAGAAATACAGACCGACCGACCGACCGACCGACCGACCGACCGACCGACCGACCGACCGACCGACCTGTAGAATGAGTGTTTGGTGTCGTTTCGTCGTGTTGAACAGAAAGCCAGTCCGATGAGACAACCTTCAACCGAACTTCTACAGAAGGACACACATGAAGTGACTGAAAATAAATTCGGACTGTGACTACGGTGTGTGAGGCTGCAGCTTACTGAGCCCGGTCAAGACACGCAACGGCCTGTAAAGTAAGTTCATTAATATTAACACGTGTACTGACGGAGGTGTTGCCTGTAGCTTCAGAGAGTTCAGCAGGGGAACTGTTCGTGCCTGTCGCTGTGGTCAGAGGGTGTCTGTCTGCAGCTAGACGTCTTGCCATTGCAGAATCAATTAAATCATCTATTGAGCAGAAACACGCAAAACCACTATCCTGATGAAGTACATGTTTAAAACATATATCGATATACGAAAATATCAATAAATTAACTGCCGGTAAGCACGTCGACTACAACGACAGCCAGCAGGGGAAGAGAGGCCATTCATTTTAATGTGGGAGCAATACGGTGATCGGGAAGTGAGCACAAATGCTAAACGGCTGTACGCCCTAATTGGTGTTGTATAGTTGATGGATACTGTTGCTGTGTGGTTGATAGACATTGTTTCTTTTCTGTAGGAATGTGGTATGTACTGTATGTCAGTCATACGTTTATTTCATTGTGCTGAGTCCTCGCATTTCTGTAAATCATACTATTTGTTCACACTTTTATTTCTTAGTACGCAGACCAGGCATGCGAGAAAGATCCTTCATTGTCTTTTTGTTTATATCTGGAGGCGCTAAATATTTATCGCGCAAGCCATGTGTGGGGTCATGAAAGCAAGAGTAGCTGCCTTGTGCTCCAGTTGGAGTCTGCAGAAGTATCTCGAAAGGAGAAGAGCAGCTTTGAATGAAACTGGACGATCAGTGAGTGTTAGTAGTAATGAAGAGACGCACATCCGAGAACTGAACTCAGTACTGTTCACTTGTAACATCATTATTCACTGTTCAAGCATAATAAACTCCAGTACACTTAAAAACTACCATTTAGTGGCACACCGCGCGCGCACACACACACACACACACACACACACACACACACACACCACACACACACTCTCTGCTGCAACCTCGAACACACAGACTCAATACTTTGCTTCAAAAACTCAAAAGAGAACCAGCGAAAAAAGAATGTGCACTTTGCTTTTTAGTTCATCAGTTCTTTACTTTGACCAGCAGACTTACACTGCCATCAACACTACAAAAACAAATCACAACGAGTAACAATAATACTTCGGACAGGCCATTTTGTTTCTCCTCGATGCCCAATCCACCAATCTTGAAACTGGTTGTCAACGGCCAGCGGAAAGTATTAAACTGCTGTATCTACTAGACGGCATGCCGTGTTGTCTCGATTACTGCATAAAGCGTATACTCTGACATATTATAACAATCTTGTATCTGGTATTTACTTTTAAATCACCCTGTAGATAAGGAAAAGTGACCAGTGTGCAGCTGTGTCGGCCTTTGCCCCCCAGGCAGTCCCTGGAAATGCGACCGGTCTCACACAGCAGACGGTTTGCTGCATGGCAACAATCACAATGTGCCTGCGGAAATTGAAGTCCGAGGAATAAATAATAATAAACTTCATGGCAGAGTGCTTAACTCATGCTTCGTATTCAGGAGGTCCCAAGTTCAGACCTCTGCCTGCAAATATATGACACTGACGGAGGTTCGTGACTTTGTTCAGACTCTCCAGGCAAATGCTAAGGTAGTATATGAAGTCAGGCCACGACCGCTTCCTTCCACATGCGTTACAATTCGACAATCTACAATCCGAATTACCGAATTCCATAAAGAAACAGACACTACAAGACTTCGCCACCCGGTGTACAACGACAGAACAGAATTATTCCCTGCATACATCTGTTAAATGTCAGGAAACACCAACAAAAGGCAGCCAATTGACGGTTTGATAAATGTCTGTACACTTGCCCCATTACATTTTTATACTCCAGGAGCTTTTTTTCTTTGTTTCGCTCTCGGAGGGGCCGACTGCGATATCCCAAACCTAATTTATTTTTTGTCTAGCGGCAAATATAGCGTTCCGCTGTAGAACCTCTGTCAAATTAAAACAAACGACTCTTTCAAGAAAAGAAGTACAGTAATAACAAAAGTAATCAGTAAATTGCTGTGGGGTACGAAGTGTGGCACGCGGTGCTCCAGTTTTGCTATGAAGTCAGCTAGAAGTGCGCACCGTCACATCTTGCCGGAAAACACTTGAACAACAGCGCGTGGGCAAGGACTTACTGCACACTGCATTGCAGAAACCACCCAGCCTATTGTCTTAAAATGTCCTTTCCGTGTATTTTTGTACAGTATTTATAATTTACGTATACCAACACAATGCACACACACAATGTATGCATTAACACCCTGCTACATGTTTCGGCACTTACTGCGTCATTCCAGACAGAACTTCGTCGTTTGCTTAAAACTACGTTCGTAGTTAACACAAGACACCAATATCAAATGCATACAACAGGCACAACTACACTTCTGCATATTTCAGTCCATTTGTGTTTAGCCAGCAACTTGGAACACGAAAGTTTCCGGACAGAATGGTAGCAAGTGCCGGTCGAATTCAAACTGCTCTTAATTTCCCCATGCATTCAGTTTCGATAAGTCAGTGCCACTCCGACACAAGCCCACCAAACACAGTATTCTCAGGATATATTAATGTGCTCTCTTCAGCACTATTAACGGGGCACGCTTAATCTTGATTTAAAACTTTCGCCGTATTTTGAATGTTGGGTGGTTCCCCGGTGTCTGAATTTTATGTGCCGACGTTTCGGAAAGGAGCTGATGGAGTGTTTCGAAACGTCGGCACATAAAATTCAGACGCCGGGAAATCACCCAAGAGCTACAATGCAAGGAACGCTTAATTTTCTGCATGTTTAATTCTAGACCAATCTCATTACTAGCGACTAATGAAGCTTCTCTGCTCTTCCTTATGGCATTAGTGCACCCCCGCAATATAAAAAACACAATCAGTGTAGGCAAGGCAGCTGAAACGTCACAACAGATTTCAGATCCTCCTGGTTTTACTCTACCTTCTCAATTCCACGTACGAACACAGTTTAAAAGCAACGGCGATAAATCACCCTGTAAATGCGGACAATTCTGAAGAGAAAGGGTGCCAGAACAATGGCTGCCTATCCGCACTTCACTACATGTTTCATTAGAACCCAATTTAATTAATCCACGTGTGGCGGGCGACACCAAGTGCATAAGAATACTGTACAAGAACTCCCGCCTAACCGAATCAGAAGCAATACAAATGCCTACAGACGGCAGCAAACTGCCGGCATTATATTTCATTTGTTGTCACGTGTTTGAAGGACGTAGGACATCTGATCAATACTGGATCTTTCGCATCACAACCCACACTTATCATTCACAATAATTTTGCCTACACACAGAGTTCAAGCAGCCGATCCCGGTGGCCGTGGGGTCTATGGCATACGTCTGAGGTCGCTTGACTGCTGGGAGCGCGGGTTCGAATCCCGCCGAGGACACGGATGTTTTCCCTTGTGTTTGTTGTGTGACGTGTTGGTAGCGGCCTCTGTGACAGGCTGATCACTGGTGCAGAGGAGTCCTACAGGGTGTGTGTGTGTTTGTGTGTGTGTCTATAATAGACCTCAACAATGAGGCATCCTAGGCCTCAGGTGGGCTGTTTGTTGCGCCACAGAAATAAAAATTGAACAAGACAGGCAGTGTCATACAACGTAACATTGAGGCGCGTTCGTACGATCACTGTTGCAGTGGAAAAGCAAGAGTATTACATATTTTGAGTGTGTGTTTGTAGCCTTGGGTATCCAGCATGCAATGCGCATGAATCATACTGTCATCTGTGGTCTCACTCCACCATTTTTCCACATTATCTCATAAACGGCACGATTTTCGGGAGAGGGGGGGTTTAAACATTAACAACAAAACACACATGTCAAATTTTAAATTGTGTCACCAAGACAGAATTGACATACTTATGTAACTTAGCAGGTACTGACTATGAGTTCCCTGAAGATGACACAATAGTGTCGAAACATGTAGGAGCAGTATAATAAAATGTCAATTAATTGCGCATTGGTTGGTTCATTGTACAGAGTACTGTGTTCCTTATTCCAAACAAAATTAATAAGTTTATTGGCCTACAAATTGAGTGATTTGCCTAGGCTGGGATCACGCCTGCTGTACTTTATGCAGTACCTGGCTGGCACTTAATGCCACATCTGGACATGGCTCAGGTACTATACTGGTGTGTACTAGAGTATGCCTATCATACCTAACCCCAGGCACACTAAACAGCTGTCAGAAGTTACCTTGTTTTGTGCGATATACAACACTTGGGCGCGAAATAATGCTCACTGTGGCCATCTGCATGCGACCCCTGGCCAATGACACGCACAATACAACTAGCAGCATTTAAACTAACAGTACAGTAGGCCTGTAAGGGAGGTCACAGTATCGTGTCGATGATGGAACACTCTAATTCAAGCAGCAAGACTACTTGCATTGCTTCAGTGTCGTTCAATTAATTTGTCTTGGCAGCAGGCGGTACGCTGCAGGTCCGCACTGCACATAACAACACCATTAGTCGGGCCTTACCCTCAAAAGGGGCGGTTTCTGTAATCTACTGCTGCCTGCAAAGTATCAATTTCGGTTCAATTCAAGTAAGAGGCACAATTTGACGTTAACTTCATCAGCGCTAAGTGCTTCAGGACGAACCTCAATTGCATAACAAAAGGTAAAGTTACCCTTATGTCTAAAAACACTCTCTGACGGCGTATAGGAGAAGAAGCAAAGGAACACACTCTATTAACCTTGACGCTGGATGGAGACAATTTCGCGACCCGGTCACTGTGCCCCTGTACCGACCGGACCGCGGTTCGACTCTGCAACTAGCATACAGTACTTACTTTACTCCATGCAGCAGAGTCCTTCTTGAGAAGCTGACCGGTTCTCAGCTAGTCAAGAAATTCCATTAACGCATTCACAACTGCAAGCCACCTGTCCCTATCCTGAGCAAGATCAATCCAGTCCATGCCTCCATCCCACTTCCTGAAGATCCATCTTAATACTATCCTCCAATCTATGCTTGGATCTCCCGAGTGGTCTCTTTCCCTCAGCTTTCCCCACCAAAACCCTGTGTGAACCGCTCCCCTGCCCCACACATGCCTCAGGCTCTGCTCACCTCATTCTTCTCCATTTGATCACCCGAATAATATTTGGTGAGGAGTACCGCTCATAAAGCTCCTCAATATGCAGTTTTCTCCACTACCCCGTTACCTCGTCCCTCTAAGACCCAAATATTCTACTCAGCACCCTATTCCCAAACACTCTTAGCCTACGTTCCTCCCTCAATATAAGCGACCAAGTTTCAAACCAATACAAAACAACATGCAAATTATAATTCTCTGTATCTTAATCTTTATATTTTTGGCTAGCAAACTGGAGGACAAAATATTCTGCACCGAATGATAGCAAGCATTCCCGGACTTCAATCTGTTCTTAACTTCTTCCTGCAGAGAATTTTAATTTGTTAAGGTTGTTACCAAATATTTGAACCCTTCCACTCTTTCAAAGGAACTATTATCAATTTTTATATTGTGACTTCGTCTTGCATTCTGATCTCCAGACATGACCCATTGCTTAGGTTGTGGCCAAGAAGACCAGTTTTTATGGCTAAGAGTTGTTAGCACCTCGCCCAACTCCAAAGATGGGGTATCAACCCTTGTCGGCTGTCCGGCAAGATTTATTTAATATACTCGCAACTAGCACACAATACATAAAAAAAAAACGTTCACATCGGAAGTACGTCGCGTTTAACCGGATCAAGTTGCGTACATTTGGAGTATTGAATGGCGCATTAGCCAAAGAGCGGGCCTTCTATAAAGCCTGCAAATTTAACTCTCAGGCACTGACTAAACATGCCGCGCGGGGTGCATACAATATAGCAACAGAAGATTAGTGACTGACGAGATTCGAACCCGCGTGATCGCAGCTGAAGGCCATACTCCAAACACTTCCAACGTTCAAGACGAGTTTCTTTTGCTAAACCACTCAAGAGCTCTGGGGGGGGGGGGGGGGGGGGGGGAGGGGGGGGGGGGGGAAAAAAAACAAACAACAGCGCGAGCCCGGAAAAACACAGCCCAGCAGG
>Ga0123357_10005344_pt1 | contig 15357 bp, 8 predicted proteins | sample TergutEmb28metaG_FD_89873 | JGI IMG/M metagenome (GOLD analysis project Ga0123357, IMG submission 89873) | Embiratermes neotenicus P4 segment gut microbial communities from Petit-Saut dam, French Guiana - Emb289 P4 | ecosystem: Host-associated > Arthropoda: Insects > Digestive system > Gut ... | reverse complement strand
TCGCAGACTCCTGAAGATGGTCGTATTAACGGCCGAAACATGTTGAGTAATGAGTAATAAATGAGTATTGAATAAATAATAAAATAAGTGGCATCAAGTTGGTTTTTCCCTTCACGCAACTCCCCGTAATAGTCTACTTTCCCCTATACAGCGTGTTACGATGTAAAGCATTACGTACCGGGCATTACACGTAGAGCCACAAAATCGAGTACTGAGCACGTAGACATTATTTGTATATAAGGAAAAAGAATACAGAATCACAGTCCAAACACAACGGGGATGCGTTGTCTAGCAATTATAAATACCAATCGGGCATGTCATCCATCAATATCAGAACCTAAACAATAGATAAAGTTGTATTTTGTGTTTTATTGACCGTGCATCCCTGTATAATCTTGTAAATAAAGCCGACTTGGTGCATAATTTTTTCTTAGTATGTTTATTTTTCTGTACATGTTTCGGGCGACTATGTGTCCATCATCGGGAGAAACAACTGTATTTATCCGGCACTTGGTACTTGTTATTCTGTATGGATGACTGTCTGGTATGCAGGGTGGATACCAACAGTCATCCGTACAGAATAACAAGTACCAAGTGTTGCATAAATACATTTGTTTCTCCTGATGATGGACACATAGTCGCGCGTAACATGTAGACAAAAGAAATAAACACACCAAGAAAAATTGTGCACCAAGTTGGCTTTGTTTACAAGATAAAGTTGTGTTTGTACTGTGCTTCTTTATCTATCTTTGTCCTTATGTACGTATAATTAAAACACATCAGGGATGCCTTGTCAAAAAATTATAAATACGTATTCTTTATTCCGATGCGTTTCCAGTTAAACAGCCATGTGCATTTCCCATGCTATCAGTTTATCGGTAATTAACCTAGTTTGTTCCTCGGCGGTACCTGTTTAAAATCTCCGTCGGAAGAGTGGATTACCCTGAGATCCCTCGTTGTGAATCTCTGTAGAGCGGGAAGAGTGTAGAGGTATGGGAAGTACTGCGAAGACGTGTAAATCAGCCTACTGTATTTGGATTATCATATGAACTTGTATTGTACAGAGGCATTATTTTATGAGACAACTTTCGCTAGTCGTTTGCTTTCGCCTTAACTTGTAATACAGCGAAGTGCAGTGGGGGGGGGGAACTATGTTTGCTAGTTGTGACGCATGTATGTGAGCCGAATCAAAACGCTTCCAGCACGTTCTTTAAGTACGGTGAATAAAAACTTAATACTAACTGCCATACATTAACTAAAACTCCTGGACTCGGACTTACGGCAGGCTACTTAGCGCCTGTGAAAACCAGAGTAATGTAGGTTGTATAGCCTGACACTAATTTCATTGTAATGTGTGAGATGAAGCCGGTGTGCTAGCAAACCCATGTATGAAATGTGCATATCAGAGGCACTGTGCACATTAAACAGTGAGAGAAGTAGCACTTTTAACAGCTATTCGGACGTCAGCTGGTTCGAATCGCGGCCGGATTACTGGCTGTCCTAACTTTTTGCACCGCTATTCTGATGTTCATTTTTGTGTGTATTTTTCACTTCCATCGTGACGGTATTTTAAAGATTTTACATTAACGCTACCTCTTCCATCTTTACAAAACGAAACGACCAATATGGTAATCAACAACCATAATTTTACATTAACGCTACCTCTTCCATCGTTAGAGAACGAAACGACCAATGTGGTAATCGACATTATAGTCGTGAGCTCCTGATGATGGGCATAGTAATGCCCGAAACATGTTGAGCCTAAAAGAAGTACAATAAAATAATAAGTAGCATCTAGTTGGTTCTTATTCTTCAGTTATCACAATGATGCACGTCCAACACACATCAAATTGTCCTTGTGGTTTATTGAACCTGAAGGCCTTTTTTTTCACTACTATCCTGACAGATATTTTCCTTCGTTTTTGTGTGTATTTTTGTTTGTACCTTGACCAGAGTTTCGTGGTTTTCCTTGTCGTTGATCTTCACTGTAGGCCTTTTTTGTGTTTTTCGCAACTATCCTGACCGAAGTTCCTCGTTTTTGTGTGTGTTTTTCACTTGTATTGTAACAAGATTTTCACGGTTTTCCTTGTGGCTTATGGTAGCTGAACTATCCTGACTGAATTTTCATTACAAATTTTGATGTTTTGCTGACCGTGCATCTCAGTATAATCTTAGTAATTAACCAACTTAACACCTGTAGGTGGTACCAGATGCTATATAATACAATTTTGACCTCCTGAGGATGAGCACATAGTGCTCGAAACATGTAGAGGCATATAATAAACTTATTATAAAACAAGAATTTGTGCATTAAGTTGGTTAATTACTGAGACTGACTGAATTTATTTTTATTTTTATTTTTTTTGTAACTTTTCGATTCCGTGCATTCTTAAGATGGCGTACACCTTTTAATTATGCGAACCAAATGCAGTTTCTAAGTAGTACATACATTACATAAGTTTCTGCCCTTTAGAAAGCAGCGTCGCATGGCTTTTAGGTGTTAAGAAACTGTCATGTTGTTCTCCCTGAAAATAATACGTAAGTACCGAAACATGTGGGAGAAACTTATTTAATGTATATACTAATTAGAAATTGTGCATTTGGTTGGTATAATTAAAAGCTGTACGCTATCTTGTCTGAAGTTTTTCATTTTTGTCATTCCCCATAAGGATGGCGACTCAAGATCTAAAAAATTTGGCTGCTTGAATGCATCTTGTCTGTAGTAGGTCTGCGTTAAAAAAAATAGACCAGGATAATTTTAGACAGTGTTTGTAATAATTTCCCTTCCATTTCGCTTTTAATATGCAAATAATTTGTTACTACTGTCAAATTGTAAGACTTTTTCTTAAAAGGAATCATCACTATTTTGCCTAGGGCCCACCATTGCCTTAAAGCCTACTTGGGGAGACTTGTTGAAGTGTTCGTAACGAAACAGTTGGCCATCAATGGTCACTATAGAACAAACGATTAGCACAAGAGGTCAAGGAGTTCACGGTCTCTGGATTCTTAAGTACGACATCAGCAAACTCACACGTCAGGATTTTGTGACTGTTATAACTCTGTGTAGTAGAGTGCATTTTGGGAAACTTATTTTCGCTTATCCGGCCAAGAAATTTATCTCCTTCTATGAAAACCAAGTTTTCATTACCGTGTTTACAAGATACCGTCAGCGATCCCAGTCCTAAACCATTTACCAGCCACACAACTTATTTCTTTGACCACATTAATTGTGTCCATAATCCATCTGCGTCCAGGCCTCTCAGGTATTCTGTTGCTTCATATTTCCGACTAATATTCTGTATGCATTTGTTATCTTGTCATCACATGTGACGCTAAGAGTTGATGTGTAGATGTAAAAGCAGTGGTATTTGTTTTTTCGTTCTCCTTTTGATTGCATCCAGGGCATTCGTCAATCGAGCTGCCTATGCAATTGAAAATGAGGTTAGATCCAGTTCTTCTGTTACGTGGTGGAAATGTGTAAGTCACTGGTTCTGGTGTTTTTTTAATGTTCTTCTGGTTACACTTAGTGCGTCACGGAATGTATCAATTTGAACCTTTCCTGCAAGCCGCCTGCGCTCGCTTGGACAGATGGCTTGTGGTACAAGGTCGGACGGTTGGTCGGTCGTCTGTGCGGCGGCAGCTCAGTTTGTGACCAAGTACCAGATAGTGGTAGTAGCTACGTAGCCCTCCGTGTGTGTTGGGATTGAGCTGAATGATTGGATTGGGGCCTCTTATTGAATGTGATTTGACGTAAGTGTCGCTTATTCAGTGTGTTACGCTGGACTCATTTGCCGTTGCGTGTGGTGATTTGCTACAGAACTGTGGTGCAGTTATGTTGCAAGGGATCCTACAACAGTGTACTTCAGCTAGTGTAACTGGCATTGTAAGTAGTCTTTGTTGCATGGGACGTGACTCTTGAACCATTGTCTCAGCAATCACGTGAACTTGGGCCCAGTGCTTTAAAAGCTTATTAGCGCATTGCGTGTTAGAACTAACGTTGATGTCGTAGAACGAGAATAAAACAGTTGTCACATTGAGTATTTTATTTGTGCAGTGGGGCCTTAACAAACGCGGGGCCCGTTTGCAATCCTTGTGGCTGGCCCCTAAAAGTTTGTGTGCTGAGCAAAAACGGAGACCAACGTCTGAGGAGATAATTTTAATAAAGGAAAAAGGATAACTGATAATTTATCCTTTTTTCTTTATTGAGTTTCTAACACATCGGGATATGTTCTATTGAGATAATTTTAAACTAACGCAGTTTGACTATTTGTTATATTATGCCGTCGTTACACAACATATAAAACAGTTGCGTTATTACAACTGGTTACATTCGGCTACATGTTTCGGCCGTTACCCGGCAATCATCAGGCCACCAAGGAATAGTGTTAAGGTACATTCATTAGCTTTTTCCAATGGGATCCCATTGTTTACATTAAAAACCTTTAAGCTTATGAGGCCTGTGTTTATTGTTAAAATGCTACTGGATATAAAATTATGTATAAAATGTACAACTTTTTGAATTTCAAAATTTGCCAAAAAAAATTAACTATGTTTGCATCCGTTATGAATAAGGGCATGCACTGTACATACACAACATGCTGTTTGTTGCAATCAATAACTTATTTTGTACTCTCATTATGAAATCAGTCCGAGAGCTTTGTGTGGTATCGTACTGCGTATTTTTAGAAATTACTTAGGCGCGAAACTCCCATGAGCTCGGGGCTCCCATAGGAGTTGGGCCCTGTTGCGTCAAATCGGTCCAGTCGGCCTAAGGCCGGCCCTGATTTATGAATCTCATGCAAGGAAGCTGCATTAGCTTTTTGAACGTTGGAAGCAAATTTAGAAGAGGAGTATTTATTGAAACACGATGAAAAATGTTAGATCCTGTACAGTATCATCCTGCAGTGACAGTTCACGATAGTGGGTTTGCGATCTTAGTAAGGGATTGTTGGGTGCTGTAATAAACGTATTCTGTACGCCGTAGTCAACCACTGCTTCGTATGTTAGTGGTCCCGAGTTCAGATTGCAACCTGGAGACCGGTTGTCCGGACTTGGAGTTTTCGTTGTTTTTCTCATCTGGCAGGTTTCATGGTTTTTGTCAGTTCCTCTTGACAGATACCGTAATAGGGTCTTACTGGGCTACGACGCTTCTTTTCTTATCCTTTCCAGTTCCTTGTGTACTAACCATTCTGCCATTCGCCATTTACTGCGACAGCATCGTTAATTAAACAAAAATAAAGAAATAAATAAACAAAAAGGCCAATGAAGCGTAAAAGTTGCACAGACCGCGTTTCGGTTCTAAATTGGATTACCCTTTCACTCTTTTTTTTTGGTATTTTTGAAATGCGTTCTAAGAGTTTCAGCAGAGCTTTCTGTAGCTTTCATGGCATGTCTGTGGCAGCTCGCATTCTCGTTACAAGGTAGATTGTACACCTCATTAGTAGTTGCGAATAGTGACTTTTTTTCTTTCTTTCTTTTTTTTTTTTTGTGACGCCGCAGCCCAACTCGGGTGTAGGCCACCACGTTGTTGAGGTTTCTAGATCACACACAATTACACACACACACACACACACACACACACGCGCTAGGACCCCTCTGAACAAGTGACCAGCTCGTTGCAGAGGTCGCTGTCTGGCAACACGGCAAACACTACAGACGAAAATCACTGCTCCAGATTGGAACCCGCAATCCCAGCAGTCTAGCGGCCGCAGACCTACGCCTTTGACCGAACGGCCACCAGGATCGGCAAGAAGTGATGTTAGCTTCGTCATATCCGTCCTCATGGAACAGACCGACTCCCAGTGGACTGATTTTTACGACAAATTTTCGACATATTACGATTTAGTTTAGATCGGACAAAAATAACGGTAACTATATTCCAGTTTTTCCGCGCACGATATGTTGCAGATTACTGTCTGCTGACAGACGTCTATAGCTGTGGTAGAAAGGTAGAGTAAATGCGTTTGTAATAGTCGTGACAGAAAAGTTGAAAAATATGTATCGTTTCAGGCTAGTTCTTTGTAATGGCCCTGCTAGACTAGGTCCTTCCCTATCCTCGATCCACGATAAGACGGAGGCGGATTCAGAGTCTGAAACGTTCTGGGTTTTAGCCCGAGAAGATAGACAGTAACAAAACTTCCGTCACGACTCCGGTCACATTGGCAAGATATGCCCGTAGACGAGTAAAAGCCGTTGTAAGCATTGACGTGGGGGATGACAGGATGCAAATGGTGATTTTATTTTACAAAGACAGAGTAGAACGCTGCCGTAGCTTCGATTAAAACACTGTCCAAACATTTGTTTAGAAGGGATGATGGAAAACTTAATTAACGTTAGTGTAGCATGTCTCTGAGTTGGCTTACGAACCCGAGACCTTCCGAATACGAAGTAGGAGGGCTCATTACCACGCTGCGACCATCATCTTCTTTTGTTTATTTACGCTTTGTATGGTAGTGCTTTCAGTAGATCAGGTTATGTCTCGTCGAATGATGTAGTAATTAATATGAAATGATAAGGGGGAAAGCAGTCGAAACCTGATTTGAGACACTATCTCGGTATTTTGCTTTGACGGACTGAGGAAAATCACGAAAACCAAATAGGTTTGTTTTGTGATGCCACTCTAAATCCACACATAACACACAATCAGAAACTTCAGTATAATCGGTGCTCCGGCCGCGGTCGAACCGCGCACGTACGTTATGCAATCCAGAGATCATAGCACTTCGGCCAAGTGCTCGGTCATCCGTCGGTGTTATGTACTGTACATGATGTAGAAGTCACAGATCAAAATTGGGAGTTAGGGTAACGGGTCCCTTTGCACGCAATGACGTCGTAGCGCCACTCGGTCTAAAATTCGGCACTAGATAGAAGAATTGCCTGGCCCACGCCTCGGCCGCTTTCCGCCCGGAGAAATAACCACCGGTACTAAATAGAATAGACATGTGGGTGGGCCCCAGGGCCGTTCTGGACATTTTTGAGAGAGATAAACCTCTTGCCTCTGCCGGGAACCCAACTTCGATTTCCTTGAACGTCAAGCCTCGTCACTATACGCATTACGCTGCCCCGGCTCCTAAAACGAGGAGAAAATTGTGAAGTCGAGTTTTGGTTTTTACGTGTGCTCGTAAAATTGCGAAAAGCGACTATTAGATTCATCATGCCTGTCTGTCCGTCCGCATGGAATAACTCTGCTCCCACTGGACCGATTTTCACGAAATTTAATATTTGAGTATTTTTCCAAAATATGTCGTGGAAATTATAGGTTCATTAAAATCTGACAAGAATAACAGGTACTTTACATGAACACCAATATACATTTTTGATTATATCTCGCTGACATATTAGTTTGAGAAATATTTCAGACAAAAGTTGTAGAGAAAATCAAAACATTCATTTTTTGTTCGGTAACGTTTTCCCCCGAAAATCATGCCATTTACGAGATAGTGTGGAAAAATATGCAAGAGCCAGACAGGCCACATGTTACTCTTACAAACACACACTCAGAATGTGTAATACAAATTGCTTTTCTAAGGCAAATATGGTTACACGAACGCGCCTCAGTGCTACGCTTGTATGTACATTGCATGTCTCCTTTCGTTTCGGTTGTTTGTAACGAGTTGTACCTGAACAACGTATAGAATTGCATTTTACGACGCAGTTTCTCATGTTATTCTATCCCTTGTGTCTAAAACTGCGTTTTAAATCATCAAACTGGTGTATTTATATATGACTAGTGTTTTTGGCCAGAATAGGAACAATGTGGCTAGCCTTGTAATTTTTCTCACAATTTTTCATACATTCTTATTGTGTTCATCACCGGCAAATGAACAGTGTTCTTCACTGTCGTACGGTCTGTCTGCCAAGATGCTGGCCTTGCGAGGTATACAATACAGTCACGATGGTAATTAAATATTTCCCATCTCAGACCTTCCCAGAATAATTCCGGGGAACAAATTATAATAGTGCACGGTTCGAAACACACATTTCTTTTCTTACGCTGCTCTCAACTCCTAATGGGCCGGTGAGCCTCTCTGCTTGGTGGGCATGATGCGTTTTGGAACGATAATTTTGTTGTGGATTTATGTGGCATTTCATTCTTAAGAATCTGTTGCTTTTCCCAACTGGAATATCTAGCCTGTATATTTGTATTTAATTAGCTTACTCTATAATAAACATAAAGGTGAAGCTTTCCCTATACACTGTAAATACCGCGCCATGAAGGAGCATATGGGGAATAGAAGTATAACTCCATACATTCTGAACCTCGACACTAGACACTAGATGGAGGTCAGTCTTAAGCTCTACGCCCCGGTTTTGGTGTCCACTGAATGGGCCCAAAAGTGCCGTGGACGCTTTGAAAAAGAGAAAAATATCTATCCGTCGCCTATCCAGCAAACTTAGTCGTAATTCTTACGATGTGACGGTGTTGCTGCAAGAAAATGAAATTATGTCTCAGTGAAGTTCCTTGTAAACCAGGTATATGAGCGTGGATTGGTAGTTGGCTTTTGTATGCTCGGTAACGACACTGCAAATTTTATAAAAGGCGGAAAATGTTTTCACTGGCTAGGAGACTACACGCCTTGACACCCACTGTCCTTTAAGATAAACCATAGTATATTCTCATATATGTCTCGGTCTTAGAAGTGATATTCCTAAAGGTTTCTTGACTAAACGTTTTTCCTGCACTCCCGATCTCTCGTTCGCGGTATAAGCTATATTCCGTCCACTTTATACTTATTGATTTCATTAATATAACGCCGAGTATTTGGTGAAGAGTACGGATTCTGAAGCTAGTAACTACATAAGTTTCTTCATTCATTTCTTTCGCGCTGTCTATCTCTCTCCGTTGGCTCCAAGTATTATCTTGGGCACCTCGTTCTCAAACGCCCGTAATTTTTTCACATAAACCATAAATCGTGTTAACGATATGATATTTAATGAATATATAATCACTGGACGAGTCTTGGCTACAAAAATTCAAGCTTGGGCGATCCTAGTTTCTGTATATATTCACAGAAAGACTTCGATCCTATTCTGGACTCCAGTATGGCAACAGTGCCACTCCTCGTAAAGAGGCAACAGGATTTTATGGGGCTGTGTTTATTTCTATAGTAAAGAACGCGTTTTTAAATTACGGATGCGCTGTTACATACAGCTTTGACTGTGATTAAATCTTACGCATGTGTGGCGAAATAAACAAATGACACATGCGGATGATGAGAACATGTTTACAGTTTTGGTAGAAAAACGTGAAAGGAAGAAACAGATTTGTAGATGGAGGCGTAAATTTTAAGATAATATTAAAGCGAGCCTTAAAAAGGGGGCATGTGGGACTGGGACCAGTGTTTGACTTTTGTGGTAGTGGCAGTGAACCTTCGGGTTTCGTAAAAGCCGGTGGAATTTGATTACTGGCTTAGCGAATACTAGTTTATAGAAACGGACTTAGTTATTTTGGCCTTCGTACAAAGTGGTGTTGTATCCTTCGTCGCATCAAAAGAGGCCGAAATCAAGCGGTGTGCTCGTATGTTAATGAGTTTCTAGCACCAGTTGTTATCGACGTCCGTTCAAGTAGTGAGCTGCTTGACTTCGGCGTAGTAGTACATTTCCCTATCATTCCGAGCCCAGACGTATGGATTCATACAACTCTAAGGCAATCAGCACAACATTTAGTACGAAAGCTTGCGAGACGCGCGGAGCCTTGCCATCAGTTGCAACTTAACACATAAGTATTACCTCACTGTAGCTGTTTCGCAGAGGCAAAGATGGCTGAATAATGAAGGCAAACGCTCAGATCTTATACGCCGGAGAGATCCGAGAACGTTAGAGGGTCTCGTCGCGGCCACGAGCGTTTTACTTAGTTTCTTGCTGAGATCTAGCGACACACACACCCAAATATATATGTATATATATGTCAGATTCTTAATGTGTGCAACTGTGCTTTCTAACATTACCCCATTCTCGTGTTTCCTGAAGATCATTTTTTTATATGTTGCAGGAATTTTCAGGAACATGCGCAGCGCGCAGGCTTGACACCAGTCCCCTAAAACGAATAGAGCATATTCATTCCCAAGACGAAGTCGTATATTTTCCAGATATGCTCTCTGTTACTTTTCTTTCTTCATTGACTTTGATTATCATTTATTGCAGACATGCATGTATTTTTAAAACGTGATCATACTTCTGGAGTCATGCAATGCCCTGTCTACATGGAAGAGAGTCTCGTGGGAAATTAATAAGAGTGGCCTATATCAGCGGTGCACAAATGCCGAACGCCAGTTGGTACGGGCGACTGAATGTTACGCTGTGGCACCCAATATTTGTTGGTCCTCAGTGTGAACCTGTTTCATGTCAGTTGTCTGGCGCCTAGAATTCTGTGGTCGCTCCTGGATTTTTGGAAAATCTGTGGACCACTGACTTGACTAGTCAAAGTATTGGCCCTTGATGGGACACTACAGTTCATTACTGTGATTACAGAAGCCTGCCATTGGCCTCTGTCCTGATCCAGATAAATCCAGTCTCTACGTTATCAGAAAGAATATACCCAGATACTCTTTCTTTTTTTATGTTTATAGGCAAAATTTTAGGCGTAGAGTCGAATGAAATGGGAATAGCATGTTGTGTTTTCTTTTTGTTTGTATGATTATCTGTTTTAGGTAACGGGCTAAAATTTGTGAATTTCGAATAAGAATCTGGGTTCCCAGCTTGGAATTTTCTGGAACGGATTTTAAGCTGAATGAAATTCCCGTACATCTGTCTGTTACACCTCCATTGCCAAGTTTCGTTGAAGACTGTGCTGTAGTTTTGTAGACTGAATGTGCAGTCGGAATCCTGACAGCCTTTACCTTCCCATACACGTCCACTACTCACAAAGAACGGAGACGAATTGTTTGTGGCCTCTGTTGTTCCAGTCACCTGCCGCACAGAAGCAGGTGCTCACCTCTTTTCAGATTGAAAGTTGTTTTTCTTCCTTCACTTTAAAGCGAAGCTTGGCTGTAGGGGACACGTCTTGAACCTCAACTGATAGAACCAGGAAGACTTTTCTTTTTGGTTGAAGTGCTCGTAACTTTATTATGGCTGGTCCTGTTTATCATTTACGCAAGCTTTGTACTTTCTTCTTCTGTAGAGATGTGTATTGTTTTTTTTTTTTTGATGATTTCACGTAGCGGCCTTCTGCTTCCCTTCAAGAAAGTTTCGATTAGATCAGTTGATGTGGGACACTGGACCACATTAATTACATTTCCTACTGACACAGTTTGTCTGCAGACATTAAAGGCGATGAAAGTCTGTAAAGTGGGATTATGTGCGCAATGTAATGTAGACCAGCTGTAATTATTCTCTGCATGGAGTTCGTAAAATGAACTACGTTCAGAGTGTGGAGATGGCCCATACTTCAACGGAATATGCCACGTTAAAGAAAGAGTGCGAAGGTTGGATGACATTCGCTTGCAGACTGTTGTGAACACAATACTCGACTGCTGGGTTCCATAAAAAATAAATTTGATTGCTTGAGCAACTGTCACGCTCATGGAAATAGTTACAGGAAGTGTTTCCCTGACGCAGGAGCCGGTGTAGTATAGTCGGTATAGCGACTTGGCTGCAGGCTGGCCAAGGCAAGGTTCATATCCCGGTAGTGGAAAGAGATGTTCCATCCTCCAAGACGTCCAGACTGGCTCCGGGGCACACCCAGCCTCCTATTGAGTACCGTGATTCTTTCCCAGGGGTCAAGGCGGCCGGGGTCTGAATTTGATCACTGACCTCCAGCTTTACCCTTGCTTCCCCTGTATGCCTTAATGGCATGGGCAGTTACCGTTACCTTTCCTGACGTACTCCAATCACCGCTGGCCTTCGGTGCAGCAAAGATGTAATGCTACTACATATCCCACCTGTCGGAAAGTGTACCAGTGTCTGATTTTGGGTTTTGAGGTACCCGATTTGATCTTGGTCGGATCAATTTAATTACATTTTCCCATTTCCCAGAGTCGTTACAGGTCAGTTCGTTAACAGTCCTGAAATAAAGGCGGTTTACATTGTGCACTTCGGACGATCACTTTGAATTACCAAAATCCAACAGTGTGAGCAGTCCGCTCATCAAAAGTGATCATCCAAGATGTAGGATGAATAACTGGCCACAGCCTACTTGAGTTCACTTGGGATGAATCATCCTGAACGAATCATCGAAAGTGAATACCGTAAACTTGTCACTGCCTGTTCCCCAGCAATTAATGGGTGCTTCTCTTGTTTGCTGTCTGGTTTATTTTCTGTTGGTCTGTTTGGAAATAACCTCCTGTGGGTTTTAAATGGAAGGACTGCCACACACCATTGGTGCTAGATTTTGTGAAAGAGCATGAGTGCTTGTGTAACACAAAATCTGAACACTGTAGAACAGTGTTTCTCAACCTTTGTGAGACCGCGGCCCAGTATATTCTTTTTTCATAAGACGAGGGCCCGGTCCCAACAGATTTACTCGTCAGTACATTTCCATTTTTTTTTGTAAGTTCATACATTAAACTAACATAAGTATTAATAATTAATTATGGCATAATCATAAAGAGTATTAGTACAATTATCTGTGCAGTGTGGCATGTTGACAAATATAAAATTACATTTAAATTAGTTATCAGTTCCAGGAGAATCTCTCGCGGCCCGGTATAATTGATGCCAGGACCCGGTACCGGGCCGCGGCCCGGCGGTTGAGAAACACTGCTTTTGAAGCAACACGGATAGTGAAAATGCGCTGAGGGAAAATGTGCAGGAGCGGACTTTTCCGGATCTAAAAGCAGAGGACGTAAAATTAAAAATTAAAACAATCGGTATGAGGTGTGTCGCTGAGCTAGGTAGGGTGTTATAATCTGAACGAAGTGGTGCAGGCCTATAGGACATTTACGTGCCGAAAGTTTTGTGGTTTAAACAAGCACATTCATTCCTGCCTGATTTTTTTTTTTTCCACGAACGTCATTGTTTTTATTAAAGTTTTTTTTTTTTTTTTTCATTCATTGATTAAAACAGTCACACACAACAATGATAACAAAACGCACAAGTTTATTTGCTGCCATTTTGAAATGAACCATTCTGTTCGGTGTTGGTGAAAAATGTAAATGGAATTCACTTCGTGTATACAATTCGCTTTGGGTTCATCCGCGATTATCCAGAGTAACGAATGTGAACCCCCCCCTTAAGCCACGACTGCTTGATCTACCATCCTATCTGGTTCACCGTGCACATAATTCACTCTGTCTTGAGTGTGTAGTTGAATGAGCGACACTACGTAAAATACGTATGTGGTGTTGAGTGGTTGGACGATGGAGCATGAGCTGGAAATGACGAAGGAAGCAGTTGTGGCCTGGATAAAATCCCAGAATTTGCTTGGCTGAAGTGAGAGAAAATCGAGAAATACTTGGGATAGTCCATGTGTCTGCTGAGGTTCGAACCAGTCACAAGCCGAATTCAAGTCGGAAGGGTTACCGGTAACGCTGGTTTGCTCGGTTTTAGTCGTTCTTGATGTACCTTGTTAGATATATAGCCGAATGATAACTATGTGCCACCTCAATGCTTGGTGCGTAACTTTTCGATACGTCGTGGTAGTCTCATCTTCAAGAACATTCCGACCTTAGAAGTCGAGCCCACCAATTGTCTCGAAACGTCGGGTACCGCTCGACCAGGCACGCGTCGCTACATCCCAGAATAACGTAGGCCTCAACTGTACCGTTGAAACTGCCTGACTACATTATTGGCCATTTACTGTAATATTTGACGTCTGAAATTTTACCCGCAGCGCTTTTATGTTTCGTGCACGATTGAAACAGTTAACAGCGATTATTTCTGTGGACAGCATGAAACAATTTTTGTTTGTAGTGGAGACGGATTTAGTTCTCTTTGAGATGTGAAGGTACGTTTCCTGTATAATTTTTGTCAATTTCAATCCGCAGTTTGGTTTTCCATGCCATTATCATTCCGCCGGTATTCCATACTCTTCCTCATTTTTATGCTGCTCTTATCAGAAGGACAAGTGGAGGAAGCTTGAGAACCTTCAGGTAGAGCAGCACTCTCCAGAATGTCCCGAATATTAGAAGAAAATTAAGTTTCATTTTGTTCGCTCTTTAACCCCGCCTCGGAATTTGCTGCACACGTCTGTGTTTCGAAATTGCGCACCTTCAAAATGATGTTCCCCGCACGATTGAGAACTTTCCAAAGCCCACAACGACCCGCGATTTACACGTGGCTTTCAGAATTCCATCTGCGTACATTGTCATAACACATTACGTTAGCAGCAAGCAGATGTCATTCGAGTTCGTTAGAAAGATATATCGTTGCAACGCTGAACAAAGCGAAGTTAACACACAGAAAATATAAGAAGCTTAAACTTTGCGGCTGTCAGTCATACGACAGTTCAAGAAACGGAGCTGCCGTTATGTGTAGTATAAGCTGAAAACGTCAGGCATAGTCTGCTTTGTAAAGTCTGGACTGACAGAGACATTATATGTATTGTATATATGTAAATAGAATTAGAAATGTAACTATAAGACAACAAATTGGATTAGAGGAACCAATTATAAAAGAAACTGAACAGAACCAACTTACATGGTAGGGCCATGTTCAAAGAATGGCAGAAGGAAGATTACCCAAAATAGCATTGAAATGGATGCCGAAACAAAAGAAAGCACGAGGAAGAACGAAGAAAAACTTAATGGAAGGTATAAGGAAGGCCATGAACGAAAGAAACCTAAATGAAGGCCAGTGGGAAGATAGGAAGCAGTGGGGTCTAGGTGTCGGACAACGTAGAACAACGTTTTGAAACCGACATACATACATATATATGTAAATAGTAACTCGTTGGGCTCTTCCTCTCTGAATTTTCTTATTTAAATGTGTATTGGCCTAGCTGGCATGCTTGCTATCATTCGGTGCAGAATCTTTTGTCTTCTAGGTTGCTATCTAAACATTTAAAGATCAAGATATATAGAACTGTAATTTTGCCTGTTGTTTTGTATGGCTGTGAAACTTGGTCGTTGACACTGCGGGAGGAAAGGAAGCTGAGGATGTTTCAGAACAGGGTGTTGAGGAAAATATTTGGACCTAGGAGGGACGAGGTAACGGGGTAATGGAGGAGATTGCATAACGAGGAGCTAAATGACTTGTACTCCTTACCCAATATTGTGCGGGTGATAAAATCGAGAAGAATGAGATGGGCTGGGCATGTGGCGCGTATGGGCGAGGAGAGGGGGGTGTACAGGGTCTTTTTGGGGAAACCGGAGGGAAGGAGACCACTGGGGAGACCTAGGCGTAGATGGGCGGATAATATTAGGATGGATCTCCAGGAGGTGGGATGTGGGTATATGGACTGGATTGGGCTGGCCCAGGATA